>JAEEGL015578195.1_pt1 | contig 12972 bp, 7 predicted proteins | sample 9134231 | NCBI WGS metagenome assembly JAEEGL01 (sample SAMN16246548, study PRJNA631951) | gut metagenome | biome: gut microbiome; feature: rumen; material: fiber-attached | host: Bos | place: Iran: Karaj | collected 2018-10 | reverse complement strand
TCCTGGGTGAATCCGCGGACGCGGGTAAGGCCGTGCAGTTCACCGGACTGCTCGTAGCGGTACACTGTGCCGAACTCTGCAAAGCGGAGCGGAAGGTCCCGGTAGCTGCGCGGGGCGCTGCGGTAGATTTCGCAGTGGTGCGGGCAGTTCATGGGCTTGAGCATGAATTCCTCCCCTTCCTGCGGGGTATGGATGGGCTGGAACGAATCCTTGCCGTATTTGGCGTAGTGGCCGGAAGTTACGTAAAGCTCCTTGGCGCCAATGTGGGGCGACACCACGGGCAGGTAACCGTACTCCGCCTGCTTCTTCTGGAGGAAGTTCTGCAGGGTGTTCCGGAGGGCGGCGCCGCGGGGCAGCCACAGGGGCAGGCCCGCGCCCACGCGGGTGGAGAAGGTGAACAGCTCCATCTCCTTGCCAATCTTGCGGTGGTCCCGCTTCTTGGCCTCTTCCAGCACCTGGAGGTATTCGTCCAGGAGGCTCTTCTTGGGGAAGGTGATGCCGTAGATGCGGGTGAGCTGCTGCCGCTTTTCATCGCCCCGCCAATAGGCGCCGGCGAGCGAGAGCACCTTCACAGCCTTGATGGGCTCGGTGCTTCTCAGGTGCGGTCCGCGGCAGAGGTCCGTGAAGCGGCCGTTGGTATAATAGGTAATGGTGCCGTCTTCCAGTTCGGAGATGAGTTCCTGCTTGTACTGGTCTCCTTTCTCCGTGAAGTATTTCATGGCGTCCGCCTTGGAAACCTCGATGCGGCGGAACTCCTGCTTTTCGCGGGCGAACTCCATCATCTTGTCTTCGATGGCCTTGAAATCTGCGTCCGTGAGGGTGCGTCCGTTCATGTCCACGTCGTAGTAGAAACCGTTCTCGATGGCCGGGCCAATGCCGAACTTCACCCCGGGGAACAGGGCCTCGAGGGCCTCTGCCATGAGGTGCGACGAACTGTGCCAGTAAACCTTCTTGGCTTCGTCGTCTTCCCACTTGAGGAGTTTGAGTTCCACGTCTTCCGTGATGGGACGCAGGAGGTCGATGGTGGTTCCGCGGGAAGTCTCGGGCTCGTCCGGGCGCTTGATGTTGGCGGCCAGGACCTGTTCTGCCAGGCGCGGGCTGATGCCCATGGCAATCTCATACGCGGTGACGCCGGCTTCGAACTGCCGGACACTTCCGTCGGGGAACTTGATGTTGATCATAATGCTTTGAGTTTATTACTTACAAATGTCTTTCACTCGCTATTTTCGTTATAGCTTACAAATATACGAATATTTTTGCAGATTCTCCACATCCCCGCCCCCAGGAATGACGATTACGCATTTTTGGCGTTTTTCGCGTAATGAGCTGTCCCGGTCGTCCGTTGATTACGCATTTTTGCCCATTTTCGCGTAATGAGTTGCCCCGGTCGTCCGTTGATTACGCATTTTTGGCGTTTTTCGCGTAATGAGTTGCCCCGGTCGTCCGTTGATTACGCATTTTTGGCGTTTTTCGCGTAATGAGTTGCCCCGGTCGTCCGTTGATTACGCGTTTTTGCCCATTTTCGCGTAATGAGCTGCCCCCAAGGTCACGGCGTTACGCGTTTGGGGCGTTTTTTGCGTAATGTCCAGACTTTTTGCGTATATTTGTACACTTATGCAGAAAGTTCTGGACAATACGGCGCTGTGGAACGAGGCGGCCAAGGGCGGGGCGCTGCTTGGGGCCGTGTCGGTGGGCTGCCTGTGCCTCAAGGAGTGGGCGGGGACGACGGAATCGGCCTTCCTTATGCAGGCGGCGGCCGTTGTGCTGTGGGCGGTGGAGTTCTTTGGCTGCATCCTTCTCATGAAGAAACTCATGCTGGACCTCAAGGACCGCTATGAGGGCGTGAAGATGGAGCAGACCTACAAGCTCGGGCGGCGCGTGGCACTGCTGAGCGGCCTTCTTCTGGCATCGGCCCAGGCCCTTTTCATCCTTAGGATGCCGCCGGAGAACCTGGATACCCTCATGGATACCGTGGGCAGCTCTTTCGGGCTCACATCGGCAGACCGGGAGAATCTGGGCGGCATGCTGGACCGTATGCCGCTCTATACCTTCCTTTTCCAGTGGGCGTACTGCTTCCTCTACGGGACCGTCCTTTCCAGCATCCTGTCGCGCTATATCTTCCTGCAGCGCCTGCTGGGCGGCTCCCTCATCGGCCGGGAATTCCCGCAGCCGGAAGACCAGGACGGCGATGCCCTGCCGGAGGACCAGGACGGTGATTCCCTGCCGGATGAGCAGGACGGCGACTCCCTGCCGGAAGACCAAAACGGCGAGCCTGAAGACGAAAACCACGGGGACGCGCATCGTCCCGATGAACAATAAAACTATGGACCTTTCCCTTGTCATTCCCCTGTATAACGAGCGCGAGTCGCTGCCGGAACTTACGGCCTGGATCCATCGCGTCATGGAAGAGAACGACTTCTCCTATGAACTCATTTTTGTGGACGACGGCTCCACGGACGGCTCCTGGGAATTCATTTCAGCCATGTCCAAGGGAGACAGCACGGTGCACGGTATCCGCTTCCGCCGCAACTACGGCAAGTCGGCCGCTCTGTATGAGGGATTTGCAGAGGCCAAAGGAGACATTGTGGTGACGATGGACGCAGACCTCCAGGACTCGCCGGAAGAGATTCCGGAGATGGTCCGCATGATCCGGGAAGAGGGGTACGACCTTGTTTCCGGCTGGAAGCAGCATCGGCAGGACAACGCCCTTACCAAGAACATTCCTTCCAAGCTCTATAACTGGACGGCGCGGCGGGTGACGGGCATCAAACTGCACGACATGAACTGCGGCCTCAAGGCGTACCGCCTGCAGGTGGTGAAGAACATCGAGGTCTATGGCGAAATGCACCGCTACATCCCGTACCTGGCCAAAAATGCCGGCTTTTCCAGGATTGGCGAAAAGCCCGTCCATCACCAGAAACGCAAATACGGCGTGTCCAAATTCGGCCTCTCCCGCTTCGTGAACGGCCTTCTGGACCTCATGAGCCTGTGGTTCCTGTCCCGCTTCGGCGGCAAGCCCATGCACTTTTTCGGCACTAGCGGCATTGTCATGTTCCTGGTGGGTTTCGTCATGACCGTCTGGATTATCGTGGCCAAACTGGTGCATCAGGCGCAGGGCCTCAAGTACCGCGCCGTCACGGACCAACCCCTCTTCTACCTGGCCCTGGTGGCCCTGGTGCTCGGCGTAATGCTCTTCCTCGCCGGTTTCCTGGGCGAAATGATCTCCCGCAGTTCCACTTCCCGCAACAACTACCAGATCCGGGAGCACATCTAGCTTCTTCGCTGCACTCAGAATCACACGTAATGCCCGGCCCTCCACCGGGCATTATGATTGTATGCCAGACGATAAGCAAAAACGCCCCGAAATGCTTGATGAGTGGCTCGCTTGGGCCAGGTCCCGCTTCCCCGAGCTAGGCGATAAGCGAAAACGCCCCGAAACGCTTGACGAGTGGCTCACCCGAGCCAGACGATAAGCAAAAACGGCCAAAAACGCTTGACGGGTGGCTCTCCCGAGCCAGACGATAAGCAAAAAACGCCAAAAATGCTTGATGCGTGGCTCGCCCGAGCCAGGCGATAAGCAAAAACGGCCCGAAACGCTTGATGAGTGGCTCACCCCGGCCGGGCATTACGCGAAAAACGCCAAAAACGCGTAACGGTTGGCCCACCCGGGCGAGCCACGGGCCAGGTCCGGCACATAGCCACGACAAAAGACGGCCCCCGGGGGAACCGGAGGCCGTCTTAGAAAGTAAATACAGTTCTTTTAGAGGGTTACGCTCTGGAGGTCGGTCTTATACCATTCATAACCGACACCTATCTTGGCGGCAGTTCCCTTAGCGGGCAGGTTCGGCAGGACAGACCGAGGAATACTCACCTCCAGATAATAGTCTGCGGAATCGCCTTCTGCCGAAGGATCGGGATCCAATCCGTACGCCTTGATGGAAACGTTGTTCACATCTTCCCCATTGATGCTAGCTGTATTGATGGTACCGTTCACGCAGGTCGGAATACCGCTGCTGGCATTGGTGAAAGGCTGGAATTTGACAACTAGTTCACCACCTGACAAATTGTCCGCAGAATACGAACCTGAATCATCCCAGTCGAAAACAAGAGAAATGGGATATTCGGTACGCATCCTGTTCTTTCTCAAAACGAAATAGAAGAAGAGCGTATTGTTGTCGGAAGTGTACTTCCAGGAACGGATTCGGGAAGTGCCCGTGCTCGCCAAAGCAGCAATCGAATCCCAGTCGGACATATTGCCGTCGATGGTGATGCCGCTGCCGGAAGGAGGCGGCGTGGCGGCGGCGGTGACCGTCACGTTGATGGTCTTCTCGGCGGCGGTGAACTTGCCCTCCACGGCGGCCACCTTCAGGGTGATGGTGGTAGAGCCGGCCTTGACGCCGGTCACCACACCCGTGCTGGAGACGGTTGCCACGGCCGTACTGGCGGAAGTATAGGTAATGGCGGCGGTGGAGTTGGTGGTGGCATTGATGCTCACGGTCTTGCCTTCCTCCACGGAAACATTGGAAGCGGTGATGGTGGCCGTCACGGTCTCGTCGACCGGAGCGGAACCGCCGCTCAGGGTAATCTCCTGGGCGTCCACCACCTGCCAGCTCAGCGAGTGCTTCACAGTAATCTTGCCGGTAGGATTGCCAATCTTGTCGAGCGGAACGCTCACCTCCAGGTAGGCGAAATCCCCTTCGAACTTGCCGGCGTATGCGGGCGTACCCACAGCCGTGCCTACAGGGCATTCAATCCGGGTTTCGGCACGTTCGCCCGTATACATTTCGGGGCTGCCTTCCGTGTCGCCGGTCCAGGGATAGACCGAAGCCTGGGCTTCAAAGCCGTCTCCCAGGGCAGCGCCTCCAGCAGCGCCGGTAGCCGCATTGTTGTCGGTATCGAATCCCGTGAAGATGTAGGGCTCCCAGGTATATCCGTTGTTGAACGGAATCTCGGCCTTGGCCACCTTGAACAGGAAGTAGACATTCTTGTCGTCGGAAGCGGCCTTCCATTCCACAATCCGGGACTTGCCGGTCTCAAACGCGGTCACGCTGGCCCAGTCGGAGATATCTCCGTCAACGGTGATGCTGCCGGGCTGCGGCTGAGGGCCGGGACCGGGCTCTTCTTCGCCCACCACCACGGTGTAGGTGAGAGTGACGGCGGCGTAGTTGGCGGGGCTCTCCCCTTCCCCTTCGCCTTCACCATCGGCCTTGGTAGGAACGCCGTTCACCACGGCCGGGAAGGCGATGGAGATGGTGGTGCTGCCGTCGGCCAGGGCCTTGAACAGGCCGGCGTCGGAAATGGTGCCCACCGTCTCGTTGGAGGACTTATACTCCGGAACCACCCCCTCTACGGGATGGATGGCCTTGAAGTTGATCTCGTCCCCCACCTTGGCCTGGATCTTGGCGCCGGGGGCCGGGAGGGTGGTGTCGTACATGGTAATCTCCGGACGGTTCTCGTCCACGGAAACCACTTCCTCGCCCTCATAAATCGGGTCGATGATGAGGGTAAATTCACCGTCGGTGGTGAGCACGCTGCCGTACGCGGTGGTGCGGTAGTTGCGCTTGAAGGGCACGGAAGGCACGGAAATCTCGTTCAGGGCTTCCTCCCGCTCCTCGGAGAAGAGGGTGAAGGTGACATCCAGCATGTCGGAGGCGCCCACGAGGATATAGTCGGCCAGCAGCCAGTAGTCGCCGGCGGTCTTGTACGGCTCGAAGTTGACGGCAAGGTCCGTCATGGGAGCCGCGGCCAGGTTGTATTCCGCCGGGGTATCCACGCTGCCGTCCACCAGGTTCAGCACCGTAGGGGCCGTCACCTTGAGGGCCGATGCCTTGAAGTTCACGAGGGCCGCCACGGCGTCCTCATAGTCCTTCTTGGAGGAGATGACGTTGAACTGGGCGAAAGGCCGGGTGAGGGTGACGCTCTGGTTCACGGAACCCGTTACCTTGTCGATGGAGGCCACCGCATAGAAGGCGTCCCGCTTTTCGTCATTGGAAAGGCCTTCGGTATTCACCGTCAGTTTGCCGGCCGCCAGGTCGATGGCATAGGCGCCGCCTTCCGGAGCGACGGCCAGGAACACGATGTCGTAGCCGTGGCCCTTCACCAGGCGGGTCTTGAAGGTGGCGGAGAGATTGGCAAAGGCCGTCTTGTAGTCGGCATCGTCCGGTGCCACGGAAAGGGACTCGACATAGCCCAGTTCCTTGTCGTAAACACCCACTACCAGCTGTGTGGCCGTGAGGCCGTCGCTCACCGACTTGGTGAGCGTGCCGGCGAAGCCCAGGTTGAAACTGGCCTCCACGGTCTCACCCCCGATGGGTTCCACCGTCTTGGCTTCCTTGGCGCAGCCCACTGCAAACAGCGTTGCCGCGGCCGCTAAAAGGGTATAGAGAATCTTTTTCATATCCTAATTAATTTAGATGGAACCGGGACGATTAAAGGGCCAGGACCTGGAAACCTGTCCAATAATACTCATAACTGCCGGCGACATTCACGTCGCCGGAAGCGGGCAGCCCGGTGAGAACGGACTTGGGCACACTGATTTCCAAGTGATAATCCGCCGAGTCACCGGTAGCGGCAGGATCAGGATCATACCCATACGCCTTTATGCCTGTCACTGAGACGCCGTTGACAGTGGCGGTTGAGACATCACCATTGACACAGACGGGTGTTCCGGCATCCACATTAGTGAAAGGCTGCATGGAGAGAAGGATTTCACAATTCTTCATGTTGTTATTATCCGTATAGGCGCCGGTATCGTCAAAGTCGAAGCCCAGAATGAGATTGTAGGCAGTACGCATCTTATTCTCTCTCAGGACGAAGAAGAAGTAAAGGTTATCATTGCTGGAGGTAAACTTCCAGGAGCGGATGCGGGATGTGGTGGTGCCGTTCATCAAGGTAAAACTGTCCCAGTCGTACATGTTGCCGTCGATGGTGATGGGTTCGACGGGCGTATTGGTGGTGCTGCCGGCCAAGGTAATCTGCTGGGAACCGGTGGTCTGCCAGCTCAAAGAATGGTTGACCGTAATCTGGCCGGTAGGATTGCCAATCTTGGCAAGCGGAACGCTGACCTCGATATAGCTGTAGTCGCCGTCCACCTTACCACCGGCCACGACCCAACCCACACTGGTCCCCACCGGGCATTCGATGCCGATACCCTTCGTGTTCTCGCCCGCAGCGAGGACCTCGGGGCTGCCTTCCGTGGAGCCGGTCCAGGGATAGCAGTCTGCCTGTGCCTCAAGCCCGTTACCCAGCGAAGCGCCGCCGGGGAAACCGGTAGTGGCATCGTTGTCGGTATCGAAGCCGATATAGATGTAAGGTTCCCAGTCATAGCCGTTGTTGAACGGAATCTGCGCCTTGGCTACCTTGTACAGGAAATAGACGTTGCTATCGTCGGAATCGTACTTCCACTCCACAATCCGGGACTTGCCGGTGGAGAAGACATTGGTCACATTCGCCCAGTCGTCCAGATTGCCGTCGATGGTGATAGTTGCGATGGGCGGTTCATTGACCTGTACTGTGATGGTCTTCTCCGCAGCCTTGAACTTGCCTTCTACGGCGGCCACTTTGATGGTAACTTCGGCCATACCGATCTTCAAGCCCGTAACGACGCCATTGTCATCAACCGAAATCATGTCTGTATCCAGGGTCTTATAAGTCATGGTGCCGGTGGAATTGGTAGTGGCGCCGATAGCCACGGTCTTGCCTACTTCCACGGTCACGTCATCCGCGTTTATGACTGTATCCACGGCCTTGTCTCCAGGCGTGAGGACACCGTCATAGTCCGGGACGATGCTCACGGTGAAGCTGCCGTCCACGCAGAAGACGTCGCCCACGATGACGGTGCGGTAGTTCCGCTGCACGGGGATGGTGGCGAGATTCTGCTCGAAGAGGAGGTCTGCCTGGCCTTCCCGGTACACCGCGAAGGTGAAAGGCTTGTTGGCCTCGCCGATGAGGGTCTTGGTGTCCGCCGCCAGGATGTAATTCATGGCAATCCACTTGTAGCCCGTCTCGTACTGCGGGATGTTCACCGCCTCCGTGATGGGCGCCATGGCGAACTCCATGGCCACTTCCTTGGAAACCTTTCCGGTGAGGAGGTTCATCTCCGAGGGGGCCGTGAGCTTCATGGAAGAGCCGGCGAAGGTAATGCCATTGGCGATGGCGGCGTCCCAGTCTGCATCCGTGGTGAGGACATTGAGCTGGGCGAAAGGACGCGTGAGTTCGACGGAAGCGGAGACGGCCGTGGTGACGGCGCCCTCGAACTTCCCGAGGAAGGCATCCCGGAGCTCATCGTTGGCGGCAGGGGCGGGGGTGGCCCCTGCGTCGGAGACCGTGATGGTGGCCTTGTCCGGATCCACCGTGTAAGGCGACTGCGGGGCATGGGCCCAGAAGACAATCTTGTAGTTCTCTCCCCGCACCAGTTTCATGGTCACCTGGGCGGTGAGGTTCTGGAAAGCGTTCTCCTTCTGCTGGGTGAGGTTGGGAAGGAGGACGTCTCCGTCCGTGCGGGCGCTGTACACATACACGTCCAGCGTGGTGGCGGAGGCGCCGTCACTGAACGCCTTGGTCTGGAGACCCTGCAGGCCCACCTGGAAAGTTACATCCACCAGACCGCCCTGCTCCCGGGCCATCTGGGTTTCACGCTGGCAGGACGCCGCACTCAGCACGGCAGCGGCCGCCAGGATGGAATAAACTAATTTTTTCATAGGTATTGAAAGTGATTATATATTGATTTCCAGACAAATAATCATTTAAATAGGATTAAAATAGGCAGTCACTTTTACATCGCCGGCGGGCATGGCGAAACTGGCAGTACCCTCAGATATCCCATTCGTATAAGAGGGGGTCAGGTATTCCAACGCACCCGTGTCGATGACTTCATAAGCTAATGAGAAAAGCGCGTTTTGAGTGAAGGCTATGAACTTCAACTCAACCGTATCTCCCTCCTTGTACATATAGTCCGAAAGATTGTCCGCAAGGGACAGATATCCCCCGCCTACGGAATACAAGTCTACTCTATACAAAGGGTTCAGATTGCCCTCGAACAGGGTGCACATGATATTGGTCTGCTGGTTGGGCCTGATGGGGATGGTGCCCAGATCCTTGCTTATGGGGCACCCATGCCCGTTAACAGTACAATCCAGCCTCAGTACAACTTCACCTTCAATCTGGGTATGTACATCGTCCGCCAGGACGAAGAAGGAGGCCGCGCGGGTATAGCACTCAGCCGTCACAGGGCTGCCGCCAGCGTCCCGGACATCGATGAAACGGTCCCAGAGGCGATTCTCCCAGTTAAACCACATGCTTTTGGCTGCCGCTGAAACATCGGAACCTTGCCGAAGGGAAAACAACTCATGGAGTTTCTTCACTTCAAAAGCCGTCTTGACCGTCTTTACGTCCACCCCTTTGCCAGCCGCATACAGGGAATCCGCATAGGGAATGCACACGTTCACCTGGGCGAAAGGACGCTTGAGGGTGACGGCCGGAAGATGGCTTTCCCCGGCCTTGAAGGATACCTTGCCATAGAAAGCTTCCAGAATCGGGCTGCCGGGGCCATAAGCACCATAAATACTCATGAGATGGACTTCGACATCATCATTAGTCGGAGTAAAGATGCCGTCCGCATCGTATGCGGCCGAAGCGGCCCAGAAGGCAAGGGTATAATTTTTACCGCTCAGGAGCCGGGCATGGACAGTGGCCTTCCCGTTCTCCATGGTCAGTTTCTGGGACAATCCGGGAAGAAGGGCGGGAGAAGGCGCTGCGTCATCGTCAAAGACATAGACCCAGAGCAGCTTTTCCGCAGGGTCGATGGCGGTGGCCTTGGTGGCGCCCTCCTCCGAAAGGGCTACCGGGAAGCTGACGCTCACCAGTTCCCCTTCCGGCTGCTGCACCTTTTCCGGCGCGGCTTCGCGGGTACAGGCGATGGCAGCTAAGACCATCGTCCCGAAAAGAAGGATTGACTTGATTTTCTTCATGGCTGGCGCAGATTAAAGGGGTACGACAATGACACCGTCGTAGTTCGGGTCGATGGAAATGCCCGAATCCACGCCGTTGGTTAGGAGAGCCCCCTTGATGGTGGTGTTCTTGCCCCGGCAGAGCGGAACGGTGATGCCCTGGAGGCTGCTGATGAACTGACCGGCGGCGTCGTAGAAGGAAAGGGTGACCACCACGGACGTCTGGTCTTCGTTGGCGAACACCCAGTCATAGCCCAGGTCGATGGTACCGTCGTCCAGCACCGTGGCCCGGGAAACGAATTCCATCCCGCTGCAGGCATCCACCGGACGCTCCTGCAGGAGATTGAAGGTGCACGGGAGGAACTGCGGATAGGAAATCTTTACGCCCAGGTCGCTGAGGTCGTAACTCTTGGTGCCTTTGGAGGTCCAGTAGGAGATGAACTCCTCCTTGTCCGTCGCCACAAAGTTGAAACGGGCCTGGGAGCGCACCATGGGGACATCCATGCTGTGAGCGGAGTGGTTGGACAGATAGGTGGCCAGCCGGACGTCCTGGGCGCCGTAGAAGGCTTCCCGCCAGGGCGAGTTACCTTTATAGGCCCCCTGGACCAGGGATACTTCGGCAAAATTCTCTTCCGTAGGGTTCTCGTCGAAAGCGGGAGAAGTGTAGAAGGCTTCCGCGCCGTTCACATAGTCGCACCAGACCAGCACCCGGTAGTTGGCCGGTGCCACGGAAACGGTGAAGGAGCGGTCTTCCATGCTGTCCTCCAGGAAGGGGAAAACATAGTCCGGCTTGCTTTCCGGGCTGTCCGAAGCATAGCGGTAGAGGCCCACCACATAGCGGGCTTTGTAGGATTCCCCTGCCTTGCTGTCCAGCTGGATGGTCTGGAACTCCGGCACCCCTTTGTCGAATTTGAGATTCAGGGTGAGGTCTACGACAGCGCCGTCGCTGCCGCCGTCCCCGGGAAATTCATGGACCCGGCACCCCATCAGGAGCGTGCCGGCCAATAGGAGTAGGAAGAAGCGCCGTATCATTTCTGCTTCAGTTTAAGTTGTCCGATCCGGTAAGTAAGGGAAATGAAGGCCTGGTCAATGCCCCAATAGGTCTTCTTGCAGTCTTCTGCGGCCAGGCGTCCGTTCTCCACATTATAGAAAACATCGTAGCGGAGGGGCAGCACGCCGCCGCCCAGGCCGAATTCCAGGCCCCAGCGGGAGTCGTTGTTGCGGCCGAGCGTGGTCTTGTACCCCACCCCGATGCCGCCTCCAATGGACGGGAAACGGCCGGCATGGTCCTGGTAGCGGTAATCTCCGCCCAGGGCCACATTGTACCAGGCCAGGTTGGCATGGGCGCCCAGGAACAGGCCGTGGAGGTCCTGGCGGAACCAGTAGCGGACTTCCGGCTGGAAGGCCAGGGTGCGGAACTTGACGGTCTGTGAGAACCAGTTGACGCCGCAGTAGTACACGGGAATGTTGAGGGAGAAATGGGCGAAGGGCTGGATTTCTATGCCGCCGTTGAGCACCAGGGCCGGAAGGGTGAGCAGGTTAAGCTTGACCACCAGATCCCGGGTGGAGGGGCGCCCGATGGCCTGGGAGACGCTGTAGTGGTCGTCCAGGGCGTCGAATTCCGGATAGACAAACGGATACGCGGCCGGCTCCTCATAGCAAAGCTCCGGCAGCTGCAGCTCCTTCCAGGCCTCCCAGACAAACACCACGAGGGTGGTGCGCATCTGGGGGAAGATGTGCTCCATGAGGTATTGCCACGTGGAAGTGCCCTGCAGCTCGTTCACGCTCAGCGGATCCTCCGAGTCCAGCTTGGCCAGGACGTTTTCCCGGTAAGCCTCCGGCATGGAAGCGTCTTCCAGCACCAGGCAGCGCAGGAGGTCCCAGTCGAAGGTCTGGCGGGAGCGGTCCGCCTCCGGCTGCGCCATCTTGAGGCGGGCGCCCAGATAGTCCATGATGGACTGCTGGCGTTCCCGCGACAGGCGCTGGTTCACTTCCAGCGCACCTTCCGGCGAGGAACTGGACTGGAGGGACACCTGCTGTACTTCCACTTCTACTTCCTGATCTGCCTGAGATTCCCGCAGCATCTTCACGAAAGCGTCGATGGAGGCTCCGTTGTTTCGGAACGAAGGGTCGAATTGTGACTGGCCGGCACGGAAGAACACCCGTACCGAATCTGTACGCTGCTGGGCTGAAACTTCCAGCGGCGAAGCCAGTGAAAACAGGCCTAACAATGTGGTTATCAGTGCGACCGGCGACCGATGTAACCACTCTTTGAGATGATACATTAGTGTATGCACGGTTAGTAAATTGGTTTCCCAAGATACAAAAACGGGGAAAAAAAACAAAAGATTCTCCGTTTTAATTTCGAAAAAATTCAGGAATGTAAAAGTTCGAATTTTTATAATCTCCTGATTTACATACACTTATAACAGTTTCGAATGATTTCATTTAGCTCTTGAAACGAAACCATCCGAAACAGCCCCACTCCCCTCATCCCCATTCCAAGCCGCTAACCGGTTCTGCATACCCCGCACATCACACCCATTACGCGTTTTGGGCCGATTTCGCGTAATGGGTTGTCCCGGTGGGCAGATGATTACGCGTTTTTGCCATTTTTCGCGTAATGAGGTGTCCAGGTGGGCAGATGGTTACGCGTTTTTGCCATTTTTCGCGTAATGAGTTGACCAGCGGTCAGATGATTACGCATTTTGGGCGTTTTTCGCGTAATGAGTTGCCCCGGTGGGCAGATGATTACGCGTTTTTGCCGTTTTTCGCGTAATGAGATGACCCGGGCGGTTGGCCGCAGACCCATAAACGAAGAAGGCCGGGCGCTTTCGCGTCCGGCCTTCCGAAAAACCGCAGCTACCTACTCTCCCAACTGGTGGGTCAGTACCATCGGCGATGGTGAGCTTAACTTCTCTGTTCGGAATGGGAAGAGGTGGTTCCTCACCGCTATAACCACGGCAATATAGGACTTGAGAGAAAAGACTCCGAAGTTGTCTTTCGACATTCGCTACTCGATAGT
>JAEEGL013180361.1_pt1 | contig 12972 bp, 9 predicted proteins | sample 9134231 | NCBI WGS metagenome assembly JAEEGL01 (sample SAMN16246548, study PRJNA631951) | gut metagenome | biome: gut microbiome; feature: rumen; material: fiber-attached | host: Bos | place: Iran: Karaj | collected 2018-10 | reverse complement strand
GCTTTGATTCCTGAACATTCACTTTTTCAAAGCCTTCGAATTCAAATTTCTCAGCAAGTTTTTGCTTAAGGCTTTTGCTGACATTGCTCATCTCGTCAAAGGAGAGGGCACACTTTTTGTGAAGCCAGTCATAAATCTGCGCAGCCCTGAAGGGCTTTTCGCCCAGCGCTTCCATTTCACTTTTCAATTCTTCAAGGGTTAATGATCGTAAGTCCATATCATAAATAATATTTGTTTTTTTATTCTATACGCTCAAATACTGCGTAAAAGAAGCCGTCGCAATGATCCTTATGCGGCAGAAGCTGAACAGGACCGGCAACTATCTTAAAAGGGTATTTCGCGGCTATTCTCTCCGCCTGTTTTTCGTTTTCATCCGGGTTAATGGTGCAGGTGCTGTATATGAGCCTGCCGCCCTTTTTAACATATTCCCACGAGGCATCGACGATGCTTTCCTGTATCTTTATAAGCTCTGCTATCTTTTTCGGAGAAGCGTTATATTTGATGTCTCTTTTCTTCCCCATAACGCCCAATCCGCTGCAGGGAACATCGAGGATGAGCACATCGGCTTTTTCGATAAGAGAATCTTTCTTTACTGATCCGTCTCCCGCACAGGCATCTATATTTTCTGCCTTCATCCTGCGTGCATTTTCTTTTATAAGCGGGATCTTATCTTCCGAAAGATCAAATGAAAATACCTTTCCGCTCTCTCCTGCCTTTTCGGATGCGAGGATGCTCTTTCCGCCGGGTGCGGCGCACACATCTATAACGCAGTCGCCCTGCTTTATGCCTGCTGCCTCTATGGCAAGGCATGAGCTGATGTCCTGAACGGTAAAGAGCCCTTCATCATAGCCCGGAAGATTCTTTAATCCCTTTATTCCTTCCGCCGAAAAGACATAATCAAGTCTGCTGTCATTTGTGAGTCTTACACCTTCGTTTTCAATTTTCGAAAGGCATGCCTTTCTCTCGTCATCAGTGAGCTTTGTATTAAATCTTAAACTTACCGGTCTTGTCTTAAGAAGCGAATCCAGAAGCCTCTCAGCTTCATAATTTCGGTCTTCCTTCACCCATTTTTCACATATCCATTCGGGCACGGAATAACGCACGCTCAAGTACTTTATCCTATCATCTTTTAACGCTTCAAAAATATCCTCTGTTTTATTCTTTGAAACCGCTCTCAAGTTGGCATTCACAAATCCCGAAAGCCCCGCTAGCCCTCTCTTTTTGGCAAGCTTTACCGACTCGTTTATGGCCGCGCTGTCGGGAACAGAGTCCATGTATATAAGCTGATAAGTGCCCATGCGGATCAGGTTTCTTATCACCGGTTTCATCTTATGTACAGGCGTTTTTGAAACGAGATCTATGCGGTGGTCAAGCTCGATCCTTCTCTCGATCACGCCCTCAAAAAGGCGCTTTATAAAGGCTTTGTCCTGACCGGTCAGATCATCGTTTTTATCCAGTATTTCTTTTATTATCTTACTCGAAAAATCGAGCTCCTTATCAAATGAAAGGAGCCCTTCGAGAACTAATTCTCTGGTATTTTTCATGTTCTTATCATTCTATCCAAGAACCGTTCCTTCTTTTATCCTTCCGGAAAGAAGAAAGTCTTTCGCGCTCATGCGCTTTTTGCCTTCGCTCTGAAGCTCATAGATATCTATTAGTCCCGATCCTGCTGCCACGGTAAATCTGTCTTTATACACGGCAGTGACTTCACCTGCCGCGGCTCCCGACGGTGCGGCTGTCAGATTTCCGTTTTCATCCTTTACGGGCTTAGCCATCCATATCTTAAGCTGCTTTCCCTCCAGGAAGGTGTATGCACTGGGCCAGGGATTCATTCCTCTTACCAGGCGTCCTATCACATCGGCGCTTTTCGTAAAATCAATCCGGCCCATTTCTTTTTTGATGAGCTTTGCATAATTGCTTTTTGAATCATCCTGTTTCTCAGGCTTAAGCTCTCCCTTTTCGAGGAGTACAAGGGCCTCGGTTATAGCCCTTCCGCCTATCTCCATAAGTCTGTCATGCAGGGTTTCAAAGGTGTCTTCTTCGGTTATCTCCGTCTCTATCTTATAGAGCATATCACCGGTGTCGATGCCTTCATCCATCTGCATGATGGTGACTCCGGTCTTTTCTTCTCCGTCCAGTATAACCTGCTGAATGGGAGAGGCTCCGCGATATTTAGGCAGAAGCGATGCATGAATGTTTACGCATCCCAGGCGGGGCATATCAAGTATCTCCTTGGAGATTATCTGCCCGAAAGCGGCTACCACAAATATATCCGCATCATATTTTTTAAGCTCCGCAACCGACTCGGGAGTCTTGATCTTAAGGGGCTGAAAAACGGGGATATTATTCTCAAGTGCCACTTCCTTAACCGGGGAGGGCACGGGCTTATCGCTTCTTCCCTTTGCCCTGTCGGGCTGTGTTACCACGAGCAGGATATCATGTCCCGCTGCTATTAAAGCTTTAAGAGAGCCGGCTGCAAAGTCCGGCGTTCCCATAAAGACTATTTTCATTTATTATCCTCCGCTTCATCCTTGCTCTTTACATCATATACTTCGCCTTCCACCTTTTCGGTGTAGAGATGGCCTTCAAGGTGATCGCATTCATGGCATATAGCCCTTGCGAGGAGCTCTGTTCCTTCAAGGGTGATCTTGTTCATATCCGCATCAAAAGCTTCGCATTTAACGTAGTTGGGCCTGGTCACGTCTCCGGCCTTTCCCGGGAAGCTGAGGCATCCTTCGGAGCCCGTCTGGGTTCCTTCCGTTTCCACGATGCGGGGATTAATGAGTATATGCGGATCCTCTCCCGTTACATCTATAACGACTATTCTTTTGAGTATGCCTACCTGGGGCGCTGCAAGCCCCACGCCGCCTGCTGCATACATGGTATCCAGCATATCCTGTATAAGCTCTCTGGTGCGGGGCGTAACTTCCGCCACTTCCTTGCATACTTTATTAAGAACGGGATCTCCGAATTCTCTGATGTTCCTTATGGCCATTTGGCTGATTCTCCTTTGCTTACTTTTACAAACTGCCGGCGGGATCAAAATCAAACTGAACAAAGCATCCGCCCGTACCCTGTCCCAGTATGTATTCCTCAAGTGAATCCTTAACATTCACAAGTATATCATAATCCTCGGCTTTAATATATACCACATAACGATACATATCTTTCAATTTCTCTATAGCGGCGGGTGCCGGGCCGAGCACCGGTACCTTGTAAGTTCCCCTCCTTGCGATATCCGCAAGCTCTCCCGCCAGCTTTTCCGCACGCGCTCTGTCAGGGCCGGCAGTTCTTATTCCCAGCATATGTGCCGCCGGAGGATACCCCATAAGCCTTCGGTATGCGATCTCCTCGGAATAGAATGTCTTATAATCCTGCGCCGCAGCGTGCACCACGGCATAATGATCGGGGCGGTAAGTCTGTATGACAGCATTTCCGGGAAGCGTTCCTCTCCCCGCGCGCCCTGCGGCCTGGGCCAGCAGCTGGAATGTTCTTTCTCCGGATCTGTGATCCGATCCGTTGAGCGAAATATCCGCGGCAATGATCCCCACAAGCGTAACATTGGGAAAATCATGCCCCTTTACTATCATCTGGGTGCCTATGAGCACCTGTGCTTCCCCGTTCATAAAAGAAGATAATATCTTCTCGTATGAATCCTTCGTCTTCGTGGTATCCGCATCCATTCTGAGGGTGGTCACACCGGGGAACATTTCCTTAAGCTTTTCCTCTATCTGTTCGGTTCCGGCTTTAAATCCCGCTATATAACCCGATCCGCAGGACGGGCACTTTTTCGGCTTTGCCGTCTCATATCCGCAGTAATGGCATACCAGCTTTCCGCCGTAGTGCTCCGATAGCGAAACATCACAGTGCGGGCACTTTATCACCTCTCCGCACTCCCTGCAGGAGATAAAGCCGGCATATCCGCGCCTGTTTAAAAAGAGCATAGTCTGCTCGTTTTTTTCTATCCTGTCTTTCAGCAGAGCCTGCAGCTTTCTGGAAAAGATCGACCTGTTGCCTTCCTTAAGTTCCTGTCTCATATCCGTCACGGTCACTTCCGGCAGGCTTCCGCCTGTAAGCCTCTCGTTAAGTTCAAAGAGCTTTATCTCGCCTTTTTCCGCTTTATAATAGCTCTCCAAAGAGGGGGTGGCCGAGCCCAGTATCAGGGCTGCATTCTCTCTCCGCGCAATATATTCTGCGACGCGCACAGCATGGTATCTCGGAGTGTTTTCCGACTTATAGCTTGTCTCGTGCTCCTCGTCTATTATGATCATTCCCAGGTTGGGGAAAGGCACAAACAGTGCAGATCTCGGCCCTATGATCACATCGATCTCCCCCGCTGCTGCCCGCATGCACTGATCGTATCTCTCGCCGGGTGAAAGTGTTGAATTCATCACACTCACCCTGCTTCCGAATCTTTGATAAAACCTTACAAGTGTCTGGTAAGTGAGAGCTATCTCGGGGATCATAAAGATCACCTGCTCACCTCTGCTTACAGCAATCTGTGCAAGTGTCATATACACTTCGGTCTTGCCGCTTCCGGTTATACCGTGGATCAGATACTCCCCGGGGCGGGATTCATCGATATCTTTCTTTACGGAATCGACTATGACCTGCTGGGATGCGCTCAGCGTAAGTGTCGGTCCTTCCCCTTTGTTTACATGCACGGGATTCCTGTATTTCGTAACGGAATCTATTCTCAGCGCGCCTGCCTTTTCAAGGGATCTGATGGTGGAAGCGGACACTCCCAGCTTTCCCGTTATCCATTCATAGGGAATGCTCTCCTGTTCAAGAAGAGCATCAAGGAGCTTAACCTTGGCGTTCTGATTCTTCTTTCTTAAGGCTTCGCCCTTTAAGCTCAGCAGTTCTTCCCGTCCGAGAGTCCTGACCACTTCCCGGAGTAAAAGCTGCTTAACCTTTGCCTTGGCCGGAAGGACCACATGAAGTGCCTGACTCATGGTCCCGCCGAAATTGCTCTTGATAAAAGCTGCCAGTTCAAACTGTTTTTCCTCTATCGAAACTGATGCTCCCGAAACTCCGATAATATCCTTCACTATCGAAGCGTCGCAGTCAGGCTCCTCGAGAAGCGATATAACATAGGCCTTGCGGGGATTGTTTCCTCTTCCGAAGGGTACATCCACTCTGTTGCCCACATCTATCTTTCCCGCAAGTTCATCCGGAATATGATAGCAAAAAGGTCTGTCCAGGGAGCTCAGACTTATATCGATTATCACATTAGCGTATCTTTTCATCGGCAAGTCTTTAAACCTTGATGTTTTCTTCCTCCAGGATTTCCTTGATGAGCACTCTCTCATCCATAGGATGCTTAACGCCCTTTATCTCCTGATAATCCTCATGTCCTTTTCCCGCAAGGACGATAACATCCCCTCTTTTTCCGTTCTTAATGGCATACCTTATGGCTTCCTTGCGATCGGGGATCTCGATATACTTACCGTCGGTTTTGGATATTCCGGTAACGATATCCGCTATGATATCAAGCGGTTCCTCAAATCTCGGATTGTCCGAGGTGATGATCGTCAGATCCGCCAGCTTTCCGCTCACTTCTCCCATCTCAAAGCGCCTTGACTTAGCCCTGTTTCCTCCGCATCCAAAGAGACAGATAAGCCTGTCCGGATTGTACTCTTTGAGCGCTGTAAGCAGGCTCTCAAGAGCCATTGCGTTGTGAGCGTAATCGATAAGAAGAGTGAAATCGTCCGATACCTTTACCTTCTCGATCCTGCCCTTTACATGGGCGGAAAGGAGTGCTGTTTCTATATCATCTTCCGATGCGCCAAAATGCCTGCAGATAGCAGCGGCGCAGAGGGCATTATACACACTGAACCTGCCGGGTGAAGGAACCTTTGCATCAAGATCAAGAAGTCCCTTTGTCTTAAAGCTTACACCCAGATGCCCCGGCTCTTTATCGAGGCTGATCGATACCGCCCTGAGATCACATTTTTCGCCCATTCCGTAGGTCTCAAGAGTGCAGGTATGACCTTCCAGAACTCTCTCAAAGAATTCATCATCCCCGTTAGCGATTCCCACTTTACACTGCTTAAAGAGCATGGATTTGCACATGAGATATTCGTCAAAATCCTTATGCTCGTTAGCACCGATATGATCGGGAGAAAGGTTTGTAAACACGCCTATATCAAACACAAATCCGGCGCTTCTGTGCTGCATAAGAGCCTGGCTTGACACCTCCATAACAACGGTGTCGAGTCCTGCATCCGCCATTCTTTTAAAGTATCCCTGAAGCTCATAGGATTCGGGGGTGGTATTCTTGGCGGGGATATGTTCATCACCTATGATGACCTCTATGGTGCCGATAAGCCCTACCTTTTTGCCCATATGTTCAAGGGCCGATTTTACCAGATAGGTAGTTGTGGTCTTTCCTTTTGTGCCGGTGATGCCCACCGTTTTTAGCCTTTCAGCGGGGTGATCGAACCAGGCTGCGGACATAAGCGCAAGTGCGTATCTGGTATCCTTTGTAACCACGCACACACATCCTGTCCCCTCAAGGCCTTCGATCTTCCTCTCGGCGATAACCGCCGCGGCGCCGCTCTGAGCTGCCGAAAGCGCCGCATCATGGCCGTCAAAATTCGCTCCTTTTATGCATACGAAAGCACTTCCTTTTTCGACCTTCCGCGAATCGTATACAAGGGATGATATTTCCCTGTCATATTCGCCTTTAACATTTTCTATTTCAAGTCCTTTAAGCAGATCACTTAGCTTTTTTGACATTTTTACATCACCTCATCAAAATAATGAAGCAGCTATCATTCGAATAAAACCCGAACAATAACTGCCTCTGTAGGTTCTCGCCTCTATATTTATCCAAGCACCTTTTTCTTTTCGAAAAATTCATCTATTGCCTGAACAAATGCATCTGAGGACATGGATTTTAACAAATATCCTTCCGGCTTAAGTCCCATAACATCCATTATAGTGTTCCTGTCGTTTCTTCCGGTGAGGAAGATGACCGGAACTCCCATGAAATCCTGCTCTGTGCGGACGATCTCGAGGACCTGCTTTCCGTTGATGACAGGCATTTCATAATCAAGAAGCACAAGGTCGGGCTTGTCAAGGCTCAGATACTTAACCGCCATCGCCCCCGAATTTGCCAGGATAACCTGATACTTTTCTCCGAGGAGATTCTTAACGTTCCTGAGCATAACTCCGGAATCGTCCACAACAAGGATCTTCTTCTTGATCACATTGCTCTTCTCATCGAGATATTCATTGACTCTTGCCGCAATATCCTTTACATCAAAAGGCCTGAATATCTCTTCCTCTATGGCAGCCTCGGTAATAATGCCGCGGATACCTTCGATATCAATGGGATAGCCGAGTAAAAAAATGGGTATGTCTTTTTCTATTGCAATATCTCTGAGATAAACCAGCGCCTGAGATTTGTCGCTCATACTGGACTCTACGATGATCAGGCATATATCGGGAGATTCCTGAACAGCGGCGATCTCTCTCATATCGGGCTCTACCTCGGTGATCTTGTGATCGTAACTCTGTATATATTCAATTAATGAAGTGGTCAGATACTTTCGTCCTTCCCTGATGATCAGAACGTTTGCCATATTCCCTCCGGGAAAGTATATTCATGGTACAATAAATCACGATTATTGTATCATTTTCAGACGGCATTAGTCAAGATTGCTTTAAAGTTCCCTGACATCGCTGAAATTCCACGATTTTATGTTTATCTCCACTATCGGAGTGCCGCAGTATGTACATTTCTTGGCGCCAAGCATCTTAAGGGGCGCACCGCAGTTGGGACAGCTCACACCCATCCCTGCCTGATAATTGTCGAGAGATGCATCCCTGTCCTGCACATATATCATATCCACATCATACTTTGACTGGGTCTTGACTTCTTTGCTGCCCTTAACGATCTGTCCGTCCCTGTCGGTACGATAGTATAAATACTCTACAGCCGACTGAAATGTTATGATGCATCTTCCGGCTTTTTTGCTGTACTGGTTTATCTCGGTCCGATGTATCTTAATATTCTCGTAGGTCTCCCTGCACTCACAGTTTTTAAGATCCCTGATACGGTTTTCAAGCTTGTTTTCAAGCTCGTCATAACCTTCCGTGAGAAGTTCCGGATCCAGCTCACTCACAGCCTGCAGAAAAGAAATCAGAACCGACTGTGCTCTGGCCTTTGCCTCTTCATAATCAAGATCGGGAAAATCCCTGTTTATCGCAGGTAAAAGGAGCGTGGTCTGTCCTGATACCGACTTGGGAGGCTGCTCCAATATATCACCTTTGGTGATACCCGAGTCCGATACCGCTTTCGCGATATCCGCCACATCGGATATCACTCCGGTAATGTCTTTTGCCGCTCCCGCGATCTTTCTGATCACAGTGATCACCACCAATGCAATTATAACGATTACTATCACACCGATAACCGGCGGAATCATATTAAACATAGATCGTTAAATCCTTTCAGGAAACCGTCGTATCAATATAACTCCTGTAATATCTCACCGAATACATCCGATGAAGCTCCCAATGAGCCGAGACCTGCCATAGTTCCTATAGCGGCACATACGATAATGCTGATCGTTATGCTCAGGCCGATTCCCACTGCACTGAGGATAATTCCGGGAACCGAAAGCTTTTTGCCTGTTTCGATCTTTTTGGTGATAATTGTAGCCTCCTCATGAACCTTTTTGTGAAGTATATTAACAGCAACTCCCGTTCCGATTCCGAAAAGACCAAAAATAATGGCGTAGATGATTCCGTAAATGGGAATCCATCCACAGGTAATGGTTGCAATTCCCTGAACAAGTGATGATATACCCAATACAAGTCCGGTGATCTCTTTTCCGGGACATTTGGTGCCTGCGGGCTGCACTGATGCGGGATTGTAACTGTAAGCCTGAGCGGGCTGAACCTGCTGCTGATATACCGGCTGCTGATATACCGGCTGCTGATAAACCTGCTGCTGAGGCTGCTGGGGTGTGTTGTTTGGGTAGATTGAATTGTTGTCCATACTGATCTCCTTTATAAATCATATATAATTATTGCATTATTATAGTTATACACCTACTATATATTTTTTCAAGAGGCTTTCAAGCTCCTTGGGATTTACCGGCTTGGAGAGGTAATCCGAAAAGCCGTTCTCGAGGTACATCTCCTTCATTCCCTCGATGGCATTGGCCGTAAGAGCTATGACAGGGCATGTCTGAAGCTCCTTTTTTCTGATCTCCGCAAGAGTCACGATACCGTCCATCTCGGGCATAAAGTGATCCATAAGTATCACGTCGAATTTCTCCCGTTTGCACAGCTCTATGGCATCTTTCCCGCTGTATGCGGTAAACACCTTTATCTCGGTCTTTTTGAGAAGTCCCTTTATGACGTTGGCATTCATCACCACATCGTCCACCACCAGCACTTTTGCATCGGGTGCCCTGAAGGACTCTTTATAATCAGGAATGACTTTCTCCGCTTTGGTGAGCAGTTCATTTATTTCTCCGAGCTTTTCGCTCCCCACAGCCCTCTGAGGGATCAAAGCCGTAAAGGTGGAGCCTTTGCCATAGATGCTGAACACCTCTATTCTTCCCTGCATCAGCTCTGTGATCCTGTGAGTGATGGCAAGGCCGAGACCGCTTCCTTCAATATTTCTGTTTCTTCCGAGATCAAACCTTCTGAAATTCTCAAAAAGCTTTTCCCTGTCCTCATTTTTAATTCCGATACCTGTGTCGGATACCGAGAATTTCATGAGTATTTCATCCATCGATCCGGCATTGTTGCTCTTACCGAATGATATCTCAAATCTGATACTTCCCGAATCAGTGTATTTCACGGCATTCGTGAGCAGATTGAGGATGATCTGACGCACTCTCTTATCATCACCGTAAAGGAATGCCGGGCAGTTCTTCCACGCATTTATCCTGAATTCAAGTCCCTTCTTTTCCGCCCTTCCACGAATGACATTATCTATATCCCGTATCATCTCCAGAAGAGAATACTCTCTGCAGACGATCTCCATCTTTCCGGATTCGACTTTGGTAAAATCAAGTATATCATTTACTATACCGATGAGGTTCTCACTGGCTCGTTTGATGTCGGAAGCATAATTCCTGATCCTGTCCTCCGAGCTTTCGCGGATGATCATCTCATTCATTCCCATTATGGCATTTATGGGAGTGCGGATCTCGTGTGACATATTGGCAAGGAAATCCGATTTTGCGCTGCTCTCTACGATTGCCTTCTGCTTGTCGTTATAAAGCTTTGCAACAAGCATGATACTGTCTATCATGGCTGCTGTGATGAGGAAAAATGCTCCTATGTTGAGGAAGAAGCTTGTTACATCATAGAAATGCAGAAGCTGTGAAAGCACTTCAAATACCGCCATTATCTGAGTCAGCACCAAGCCAACGGCGGGAATAATGATCTCCTTCAAAAGTCCTTTTCTGAAATCCAGGAAGAACGTGACCAGTATCACTATCATGGAAATACCGAAAATTATGTAGCTCCTCGTCATCGATTCAAACAGATCCTGAATATTCGTAACCTGAAGCACAATGCTCAGGCCCACATTGGTAAATACAAGAATGATGACTCCTCTGTAAATGTTCCTGTATCTTTCCTTTTGAACAGAATCTATATAAAGCATCAACGCAGCAGGCATGACAGATACCAGAAGGTAGGATACCGCGCCCGCTACCGACATATTAGGAAAGAAAAACTGCCTGAGTTTTGATTCTACAATTGCCTGTATTGCTGAAATAATGGCTACCCACGCAGCATACTTGATGGGGAACAGCAGGCTGTATTTGTACTGAAGGAACATACCAATGACGACTGTCAGTATTCCCAACGCAAGCAGCAGTACTGCTGTTATAAGCGCAAACCCATACTGTCTGATAAGGCACCTCAGGATACCGGTGTAGGTTCCAATGTGCACATTATTGAAGGTTCCGCTGTATTCATTGGGGCTCATCAGCTGAACCGTCATGGTCTTTCCACTGTCGCTCTCCCTGAGGTCAACAAAAACATTCGTTGACAGACTGGCTTTTCCGAAGGGTCTTGTCCTTTTGGTGGAATAGCTCTCACGCATTTCCCCGTCTATCATGACTTTCATATCCTGCTGCGAGCTTCTCAGATACAGCATCTGCTCCGAATCCGGGATCTGCGGGAGTACACACTCAACCTCCATCCATTCACCTCTGGGGAAATTCACCTTGGTGGGGGGAGTGATAAGAGTTTTCTCTCCTCCTTCGCCTGCCAGATACCAGTCTACGTCAAGCACCTCACAGTTACTGTCAAGCCCCCTGGCTTCCCGCGGAAGTGCGATCTCGCCGTTTATCAGAAAACAGATGACAACCACCACATAGACCACCAGTATAGCGGTATATATACTTATCTCTTTTGAAAATCTCTCTCTCATAACTCCGGCTGAAACTACCAATCAATCTTTACAAAACGCACTGCTCCTGCTGCCACCGGAACATCGATCGCAAATTCAAGAGGTTCCGGAATGATGGTGGCACTGTCAAGACGCCATGCCGGCTTGGGAAGCGGCTTTACATCCATGTATCGCTGGCCGGATTCTATATCGGTCACGCCCTGCGGCTTGCTGGTTGTTTCGTCGGTGGCAGTCCTTGCGCCCATGGATGTGATATCTCCCGGCTGCATATCCATCTGATCGCCGTACCACTGTTTTTCGTCATCTCCGTACATATCTCCCCTGACGATCAGCCTTATATTCTGGTTTCTGTCACCATAGTTCATAAGGGCGTAAATACCGTTGTCATATTCAAAGAGGCTGAATTTTCCGCTTCCGCGGTCCCCGTTATCGGTACTGCATACTGTTTCATCCGGGCCTGCATAGACGGGAAGCCCCTGAGTGATATGCTTTGCTATATTCTCTCTCACCGCTGCGGGCAGTTTATAAAGATCGGCAAAGTTCTCGGGAATGTTGAGTATAAAGAGCCTTCCCTTCCCGTACTGATCCTCTGTAAGGACGGGATAATTGTCCTCTCCGGCCTGTACGAAAATATCAGCCCATGTTGCATTAGTCTTGTAGTTCAACGCTTCGAATCCTATCCTGCCGGCAGCTGAAGCCGTCTTCATCACATTGAAATTGCGGTTTCCTATCACAAATTCCGCGCCCGCTATATGTCTTCCCGTAAGCCTTACGGAGGTCAGGTCCTCAATGCCTTTACCCGCTAATCCCTTGAAGAAGCCGGTAGTTATTACGGCATTTCCTCCGGCCCTTACATAGCTCTCCAGCTTTTCCGACACATCTTCGCAGTAAAGAGCATTGGCCGCAAGAAACATAACCGGTGCATCTTTTTCGAATTCTCTGACCGGTTCAACAGGTATTCCGCACATACCAAGATAGTTGTAAAGCTGATCCTCACCTTCTCCGTCATAGGGCTCGAAAGCCTTTACGCCGACAGGTGTCCCCACTTTACCCATAAGTGCATCCGTTCTCGTGAGTGATGCACCCAGGAAGGAAAGCAGCGGATTGTTTATCAGCCATTCGTAGTTAAAGAGCATAAGCTCCTTTGCTCCCGCAAAGAGCGTAAGATTTGCCTGATTGATCCATACGCTCGCATTGTCGGCAGATCCGCCCGGATCGATCCATCCGCCGCCGTTTCTGCCCGGCGCCGTGTTTTCGAGCAGTCTTATATTGGAATAAGACATATAGCTCTGAAGATGCTGCTGAGACCAGATGGGGGATCTGCTCTCCGTTCCGGTGAATATGCCGTCAAATATATCCTTCTGCGTGCCGGGTGTGTAACCGTTCTCGGCAAAGCTCTCGTACCAGTTGGGATATTTGATCACAAATTTAAGCTTCGGATTAATGCTGTGAGCAAGGGATACGATCTCTTTGGAAAACTCTGTCATAAGCTCGGTGCGGTACTCGGCCCATGTTCTTTTTCCCTTGGCCTGTATACACTTTTCACACCTGCATGATGTAAAGAAATAATCGTCAAGGATTAT
>JAEEGL010940365.1_pt1 | contig 12972 bp, 11 predicted proteins | sample 9134231 | NCBI WGS metagenome assembly JAEEGL01 (sample SAMN16246548, study PRJNA631951) | gut metagenome | biome: gut microbiome; feature: rumen; material: fiber-attached | host: Bos | place: Iran: Karaj | collected 2018-10 | reverse complement strand
TAACACCAAGCACAGCAAACTATACAACGAATGGAACAATAACACCAAGTAATGCAACAACAACAAAAGGAGCATCAAATTATACTATTACATATAATACAGGAGTATTAAAAATAAATAAGAAAGCACTTACAATAACAGCAAAAGCACAGACAATAAATTATGGAAATTCGATTGCAACAGGAGTAGGTCAAGTAACAGTAAGTGGGTTAGTAAGTGGAGATAGTTTAACTGGAATTACTCTTACACCAAGTACGACGAACTATACAACAAATGGAACAATAACACCAAGTAATGCAATAACAACAAAAGGAGCATCAAACTATGCTATTACATATAATACAGGATTATTAAAGATTAATTCTATAAAGTGTAATAATCCAACTAATGTATCGATTAGCTCTTCAGGAGTAGTTACATGGACGCCAAGTAGTAACTGTTCAAGTGCCCAACATCAAATAAGTATTGATAATGCAACTTGGACTGGTGCAACAAGTGGAGTTAATTATGGTAATACTATAAAAACATCAACAGGAACTAGAACAGTATATGTTAGAGCTATAGCACCAAATTCAAATTATACTAATTCAAATTCTGGTTCTGCTTCTACAACTGTTTATTCTGTTACTTTAACAAAAGGAACTGGTATTGCTAGTGTATCAGGAGCAGGAAATTATATTTCTGGTGCAACTGTAACACTTGGAGCATCATTAAGTACTGGATATAATTGGAGTAAATGGACATATACATCTGGAGGATCTCAATTAAGTGCTTCTCAAGCTTACTCAGCAACTATTACTAGTAATTGGTCATTTACTGCTAATGCATCTCCAAAAACAATAACAGTTAACTACGTATATCCAGATGTTAATGGATGTACATCATCATATACTTCAACTAGTTATTCAAATACTGCAACATATAATGCTAGTTATACGGTAGAAAGTAATTGGTGGACATGTCCTGGGTGGTCATTTGCAGGATGGACAACAAAGAGTAATGGAACTGATGATGGATATGGATGGACAGGATGGTCAGGTACATGGACATTCTTGAGTGGTTATGGAATTAATAATGGAGCGTTAACATTATATCCAAGATGGACATCAGTAGGAACTTGGCATTATCACTGTGGTGGTCCAACTTTCTTCACCAACGGAAATGCCTGTGGACTACCTACTTCAGGAGGATGTGCTGCAATATGTAAAGCTATACATAATGTTGATGTTTGGGCTTGTTATGATAAATATTGGATAAGTGGAGAAGAAACCGCTAATGCACCACCTGATTCTTTAGCAGGATATAGTACATATTGGAATAATGGTACTAATGGAAATTTCCCAACTAATTATGTACATTGTTGGTGTAAAGGTAATAATCTTAAAGATCATTAACTATAAAAAAAAGAGCTTAGCTCTTTTTTTTAATCTAATATTGAAGTAATATGAAGTGGAATAATTCCTATGTCTAAATTATTTACTTCTTTTATTACATCGTGTGCATCATCAATAGATATATTTATCTTATCCTTTTCATAATGATTTCTTAAAAACTCTGCTTTAATTAAACAAGATTTCATATAATCTTTTTCTTCTCTTGAAATAAGAATTATGTTTTCTTTTTTTATAAAATTCATATTTCTAGATAACCAAATGATTTTACCTTCTTTTTGACTATCTTTTTTTGTACAAGATAATATATATAAAGTTACATTATTCATTTCTGATATTTCTTTTAATACTGATATTGATGAGTAAATTGGTCTTTTATTTAAATAAACATTATCATTATTTTTTTCTTTTTTAAAACCAATTGCATCGTAGTCAGCTACAACCCCATCCATATCTATATAGATATTTATTTCTTTATCTTTAAATTGTTCTAAATAATTTTTAAAATATGACATAAAAACTCCTTTTTAATTATTTTTTTCTATATTAATACCTATATAATTGTTATCACAATCATTAGGATCATATAATAAGTCTACACTTCCTTTTTTTAACTTTCTAGATGAAACATCTTCACTTTTTATATGTCTTGTTTTCCCATCAGGAAATTTATAATCAGCTACAATTATAGTAGAGTCGCCTGTATCAGGAGTTCCTCTATGTATTTCTATATCATATGGAATTCCTTTAACAAGACTTCCTTTTTCTAGTAACAAATCAATATTTTTTTTACGTTTCTTGTGTCTATTTAATTCCTTTAATGTAAGAATAAAGATAAATACAAATATACCTGCTGGAACTAAAAGAATATATTGTTGTGCAAAATGTGAATAATTGTAATCAGTCAAACATTTTTTAGGATTACTACTATTATAGTGTACAGTTCCTTCGTATACTTCTTCTGGTTGTATTAAATCATTTGATTTACATTCATATTCTTTTCCATCTACTTCATAGTGATATATTGGTCTATATCTTTTTTCATTATCATCAGTATTTTCATAAGTTTGCTCAATATATGTAGCTTTAACAGTTTTATTAACCGATAGTTTTGTTATTGCATTGTTTATAAAAAGGCCTAAAAATAGAACAACTACAAAAGCACAAAAAATAGTTATAATCCTCCAAAAAACAATTTTTAATTTTATTTTTTCATTAATCTTATACATATAAACTCCTCTATTATTATGATAACAAAGAAAAGAATAAAAGTAAAAATAAAAAACTGATAACATTTTGTTATCAGCTTTATTATTATCTATTGTAGAATTCAACGATTAATGATTCATCAATATCTTGTGGTAATTCTTGTCTTTCTGGAAGTCTTACATATGTAGCAGTTTTCTTTGCTTCATCATAAGATATATACTCAACACGAGATACTACTTTTTCAAGTGATTCATTAACTACTTTTAAATCTTTATCTTTATCTTTTAATGTAATAGTTGATCCAACTTTTACTCTAAATGATGGAATATCAACTTTTTCTCCATTAACTAAGATATGACCATGATTTACAAGTTGTCTTGCAGCACGTCTAGTGTTAGCAAATCCAATACGATAAACTAAGTTATCAAGTCTTGATTCAAGAAGTCTTAAGAAGTTATCACCATGGATACCTTTCATCTTACCAGCTTCATTGAATGTCTTACGGAATTGTTTTTCATTTAATCCGTACATAAATCTAACTTTTTGTTTTTCTTTTAATTGAACACCATAGTTAGATAATTTTGCACGTCTATCAGCTCCGTGTTGACCAGGACCATATGGACGTCTTGCAAGTTCTTTACCATTATCTAATAAACTTAAACCAACTCTACGAGCTTGTTTATAACTAGATCCAGTATATCTTGACATAATTTTTCCTCCTTTATTTATATTACATAAACAAAAGACTCTGTATTAATTGTTCTTAGGGAGTTTATTTTAATACTTTCACTTAACAGCAAAGCTACTAATAAACTTAATAAACACATTAAAAACACAATAATACTTGCTGTTTGAATATGCAATATAGATTATATATTAAAAGGTTTATAAAGTCAATAAATTCTTTTATATAAAAAAATAATGAAAATAAGAAAGATTTGTGTTAAAATAATAATATAGGAGAGTAAGGTGATAAAATGAGTAAAATAGTATTTCTTGGAATCTATTGTGCTATTTTAATAGTACTTGTTTTAATAATCTTACTTTTAATTAAAAGAAAAAGACTTAAGAAGTATAGAAATGAGCTTGAAGAATTAGATAAAGCTAAGAATGAAATAGAAAGTGCTCCAGTTGTTTCAGAACTTGCCAAACTAGAAACAATTGTTAAAAATGAGAAACTAGAAGAGAAATATAAAAAATGGTTTAATACATTTGAAGATATAAAAAATGAAAATATCCCAAAAATTAACGATATGCTTATTGAGCTAGATTCACTTCTTGATAAAAAAGATTCTAAATTTTTTGTTATTACAGTACCTAAAGTAGAATTAGAAATATATAAAGCTAGACAAGCTACTGATACTTTACTTGATGAAATAAAAGAAATGAATTTAAGTGAAGAAAAATATCGTAAGATAATTACTAAATTAAAAACAAAATATAGAGAATTAAATGAAAAGTTTACTTTAAATGAAAAAGAATATGAACAAATTGCAACTCCTATAGAATTACAATTTGAAAATATTGAAAAATTATTCCAAGACTTTGAAATATATATGGAACAAAATGATTATCAAGAAGTATATCATATCGTTAAAGGTATAGATATAATGATTGATCATATGGAAATAGTTATTCAAGAAGTTCCAGATTTAGTACTTTTAACTAATAGAATTATTCCAAAGAAGATAGAACAAATTACTGATACATATAGTGAATTAAAAAAGAAAAAATATCCACTTAAACATTTAAAAATAGAATATAATGTTGAAGAATCATTAAAGAATGTTAATAAAATATTAGATAGAATTAAAGTATTGAATTTAGAAAACTGTATGTTTGAATTAAAGACAATGCTTGAATATTTAGATTCTTTATTTGATGAGTTTGAAATAGAAAAACAAGCAAAAAAAGAATATGAAGATTCTAAAAAAATATTTGATGAGAAACTTACCAAAACAACAGATACAGTTAAAAACATTTATGATCAAATGGATGATATTAAAAAAATGTATGATTTAACTGAAAAAGATATTGAAACAATTAATGTTGTAAACGAAAAAACTAAAGAAATTAATGATGAATATAAAGCATTATTAAAAAGTGCACCAAGAAAGAAAACTCCTTATTCAGAATTATCTGTTAATATTGGAGAATATATTAAAAGACTTAAAGTAGTTGAAGATGAACTTGATATTACTTTAAGAAATCTTGGAAACTTATATGATGATGAAGCAAGAGCAAGAGAACAATTAGATGAAATTCAAGAATTATTGAAACAATCTAAAGTAAAAATTAGAAGTTATAAATTACCAATAATTTCTGATAATTATTTTGTACAGTTACAAGAAGCTAATGAATCAATCCTTGAGATAATTAAAGAATTAGAAAGAAAACCAATTGTTATTAAAACATTAAATACAAGAGTTGACACTTCTCGTGATTTAGTATTAAAATTGTATAATACGACAAACGAAATGATAAAAACAGCAAAACTTGCTGAGTATTCAATTGTTTATGGAAATAGGTATAGAAGTAAAAACATCAATATAGATAGTGGACTTAATCAAGCGCAAATGTTCTTTTACAAAGGAAATTATAAAAGATCACTTGAGGTAAGCGTGTCTACAATAGAAAGAATTGATAGTGATATTAGAAAGAAGGTAAAGGAACTATATGAAAAAAATAAATAAAAAAATTAATAAGAAAGCATTTTCTAAAGGGGAATTTATGGTAATGCTTGCTGTAGTAGCAATACTATTAGCAATAGGATCAAAAATAGCGCTTGATGGCTCAAAAAGTTATGGATCATTCAAAACAGTTGCAAACAGTTTTGCAAATGCTGTAGCAAAGTATAAAGATAAAGCTATTATTCAAAAAGAAGAATATAATTTAAAAGAAGTAAAAGATAATGGATATATTGAAGATTTAAAAAATCCTATGGATAAGAGTGAATCATGTGATATGTATGAATCATACGTTTCTATAAAAGATAATAGTAATAAAGCTATTAAATTAGTATGTGGAGATTATGTTGTAGAAGCAGTCCAAGGAAAATCATATAAAGTATATGAAGTATCTGAATGGAGCGAAACACATGAAAATAAATACAATGATGGAGATATGCTATATAACTACAAAGAAAATGGTAATTTAGTACTTCCAGAATATGTTTCAATTAAGACATTCTATGCTTTATATGAAGAAAAAACAGGTTATAAAATTACTGATTTAAACTCTGTTAAATCAAGTGGTAAGGAATTAGTAAGTAAGCCAGTTTATAGAGAAAAAAAATTAGTTAAAGAAATGCAATAAAAAGATGATAATTCATCTTTTTTTTGATATAATTAAAATGGTGATTATTAATGGGACTATTTGATAAAATTAAAAAAATGTTTAAACGTTCTGAAGAAGAAGATATTGGAGAGGAAAAAGTAGAAGAAGAATCTTTAGAAGAACAAGAAATAGATGAAGAAGATAGTAATGAAGAATATAAAGAAAATATTAAAGAAAAAGAAGAGAAAAAATTAACTAAAAAAGAAGAAAAGAAAAAGAAAAAAGAAGAACAAAAAGAAACAAAAGATGAAGTTAAAGAATCAGTAAAAGTATATGAAAAAGGACTTACTAAAACAAGAGAAAATTTTGTTTCAAAATTAATTAATTTAACAAGAAAATATAATAAAGTAACAGAAGAATATTTTGATGAATTAGAAGAGATTCTTATTATGGCAGATATTGGAGTAGATACAGTAATGTCATTTATGGATAGATTAAGAAAAAGAGTTAGAAATGAAAATATAGAAGATCTTGAATACTTAAAAGAAGTAATTGTCGATGAATTATTTATAATATATGTAAGTGATGAAATAATTGTAAATAAAATTAATTATGCTGAAAAAGCTCCAACTGTTATTTTGTTTGTAGGAGTAAATGGAGTAGGGAAAACTACTACAATTGCAAAAATGGCTGCAAAACTTCATGATGAAGGAAAAAGTACAATGATGATTGCTGGAGATACCTTTAGAGCAGGAGCTATAGAACAATTAAAAGAATGGGCAGATAGAACTGATTCAAAATTTTATGGTGGTTCTGAAGGATCTGATCCATCTAGTGTTATCTATGATGGACTTGAAAAAGCAATAAATGATGATATAGATGTAGTATTAATAGATACGGCAGGAAGACTTCAAAACAAAGATAATTTAATGAGAGAGTTAGAAAAGATTAATAAAGTAATTGGTAAAATAGTACCAAATGGACCTCATGAGACTTTACTTGTTATTGATGCAACAACAGGACAAAATGGAATTAGTCAAGCTAAAGCATTTAAAGAAATAACAAATATTACAGGAATAGTACTTACTAAACTTGATGGAACTGCTAAAGGTGGTATTGTACTAGCAATTAAAGAGAGCGTTGGAATACCAGTTAAATATATCGGACTTGGTGAAAGAAAAGAAGATTTACAAGTATTTGATATAGAAAAATATATTTATGGATTATTTAAAGACATGATGTAGGTGAATTATGGATAAAGTAATATATTTAAATAGTTTATATGATGTATATAAAGATTTACTTACTGATAAACAAAAAGAGTATTATGAATTATATTATTTCGATAATTTATCATTAGGAGAAATTGCAGAAAATTGTAATGTATCTAGAAATGCTGTTCATAATCAAATAAAGATAATAGAAGAAAAACTATTAGAATTAGAAAGTAAATTGAAATTAAAAGAAAAACAAGCTAAAATATTAAAAATATTAGAAAAAAAATCAAATAAAGAATTATACGAAGAAATAAAAAGAATAATATAAGAGGTGGAATATGTTTGAGAAAATATCATTAATTAATGAAACTAGCGTATATGTTGATTTAGTACCAGGTGTTAAAGTTACAAACAACATATTAAGTTCTCATGTAGTAATAGTAGATGAAGAAAAACAATTATTAGGAGAAATATCAGAAGTAAATAGTACACAAGTAAAAATTAAATTACTAGGTGAGTTTACTAATGGCCAATTATACGGTGGTATTATTAGAAAACCACTTATGAATGCTCAAATAAGAGGAATAAATGATCAAGAAATAGCTATTATTCTTGGACAAACAAATGAAGGAGCTATGTATTTAGGTAAAAGTCCTTTCTATAATGGAGCACCTGTTTGTTTAAGTGTAAATAATTTCTTTAGTAACCATTTTGCTATATTTGGTAATTCAGGAAGTGGTAAATCTTGTGGTACTGCAAGATTATTACAAAATGTATTCCAGAATAAACAAACACCTCCTTATAATGCAAATATATTAATATTTGATGTTTCAGGAGAATATGCAAATGCTTTTTCAAAACTTTCTGAAATTGATCCAAAATATGATTATAGAGTATTTACAACAAGTACAACAAGTCAACAATATGAACAACTAAGAATACCTTTATGGTTATTAAATACAAATGATTTAGCACTTTTGTTAATGGCTAATACTCATTCTCAATTACCACTTATTGAAAGAATGTTAAAACTAACTAAAATATTTGCAGAACCTTCTGAAATGAGTGAAAGATTTAAAGATCATCTAATTGCAAAGGCAATATTCTCTATATTATATAGTGATTCAACACCTGTAAAAAAGAAAAATGATATATTTTCTATAATTGAAACATGTTCAACTCCAAATTTTAATATGGAAGCAGTAATTCATGGAGTAGGATATACAAGAAAAATTAAAGAATGTTTTCATATTGATAAAACAGGAACGTTTACTGAAGGAATATTATTTACAGAGTATGTAACATCTTTTATTCATGACGAGTTAGATAATTATGAGCCACAAAATCTAACATTCTATACATTACAAGACTTAGAAAAAGCTCTTGATTTTACTTTAATATCTGAAGGATGGTATAATAATCCAAATACATATGCAGATGCTGCAAGTGTAAGAGTAAGATTACATTCATTAATTACAGGAGAACAAAGTAAAATATTTAATTATCCACAACAAGTAGATGTTAAGCAGTTCTTAAGTAATACATTATTTAAAGATGGAAGAAAAAGACAAATAGTTATTATAAATCCAGAAGATATGGATGATTCTTTAGCAGCAGTTATTGTAAAAATCTATACAAGAATAATATTTGATTTTGCAAAAACAGTTCCTCAAAAAGGATCTATTCCATTTCATATAATAGTTGAAGAAGCACATAGATATATTAAACAAGATACAGACCATTTCTTAATTGGTTATAATATATTTGAACGTGTTGCAAAAGAAGGAAGAAAATATGGGGTTATATTAGGAGTAATAAGTCAAAGACCTGTTGAGTTATCTGATACAGTTATCTCACAATGTTCAAACTTCTTAATATTTAAAACAAACCATCCAAGTGATGAAGAATATATTAGAAAGATGGTTCCAAATATTAATACAGATATTGTAGATAAGCAGAAGACTTTACAATCTGGTACTTGTTTAGGATTTGGTACAGCATTTAAAATACCAGTTATTGTTCACTTAGATATGCCAGATCCATCACCATTATCTTCTAATAGTGATATAGTAGCAAACTGGAAAAAAATATAATACAAGAGGTGATTTACTATGTTTGAAAGTTTAGGAGACAGACTTCAAAATGCACTTTCAAAAATAAAAGGTACAGGAAAAATAACAGAAAGTAATATTAGTGATATGATGCGTGAGATTCGTCTTGCACTTTTAGAAGCTGATGTTAACTATACTGTTGTTAAAGAATTTACAAATAATGTTAAAGAAAAAGCTCTTGGAGAAGAAGTTCAAAAAAGCTTAAAACCAGGAGAAGTATTTGTAAAAATAGTTAAAGATGAATTAACTGAGTTATTAGGAGGAGAGCAAAAAGATTTAAACTTGCTTGGAAATCCTGCAATACTTATGTTAGTAGGTCTTCAAGGTAGTGGTAAAACAACACATATTGGAAAACTAGCTAATATGTTAAGGAAAAAACATGCTAAAAGACCACTTTTAGTAGCATGTGATGTTTATCGTCCTGCTGCAATTGATCAGTTAAAACAAATAGGAAAACAATTAAATATTCCTGTCTATGAAGAAGGAAAGAAAGATCCTGTAGAAATTGCTGAAAATGCAATTAAATATGCTAAAGAAAATAAAAATGATTATGTTTTAATAGATACTGCAGGAAGACTTCATATAGATGAAGATTTAATGGAAGAGTTAGAAAAAATTCAAAATAAAGTTAAACCTCAAGAAACATTATTAGTAATTGATGCTATGATGGGTCAAGATGCTATTAATGTAATTCAAGGATTTAATGATGTACTTCCATTAACTGGAGTTATTCTTACAAAACTTGATGGAGATACACGTGGAGGTGTAGCTTTATCAGTAAGGCATTTGACTAATGTTCCAATTAAATTTATTGGTATTAGTGAAAAAATGGAGGGACTTGATACATTTGATCCAGAAAGAATGGCAGGAAGAATTCTTGGAATGGGTGATATTGTATCACTTGTTGAAAAAGTTCAATCTGAAATAGATGAAAAAGAAGCAGAAAAAGCTGCAAGAAAAATGCAAAGTGGTAAATTTGATTTAGAAGACTTTTTATCACAAATGAAACAAATTAAGAAATTAGGTCCACTTGAAAACTTAATTAAATTAATTCCAGGAGCTAAAAAGATGGGACTTAATAATGTTAAGATTGATCCAAAACAAATGAGTCATATAGAAGCAATAGTACAGTCAATGACTCCTAAAGAAAGAAGAAATCCAGATATTATTAAAGCAAGTAGAAAAACAAGAATAGCAGCTGGATGTGGATTATCTGTTCAAGAAGTTAATAAATTATTAACTCAGTTTGAACAAATGAAAAAAATGATGAAACAAATGTCTAATGGAAATATGAAAATGCCTTTTTAGGCATTTTTTTTATTAATTATTTATTGACAAAATACTTTAATAATAGTAAATTATTCAAAAGGACGTTATTATGAAGTATTTAATTAATGGTAAATTATTTAGAATAATGATGTGTAAAAGAACATTTTGTTCTCATCTTTCTTATGTAAATAGATGATTTAAACTGCAAGGAATCCTTGCGGTTTTTTTCTAGGGGAGGTTTATATGAATATTGGTTTTGAAGATTTAATTAGAAAAATTAAAAGTTATAATCCAGATGAAGTTGATATTATAACTAAAGCATATAATTGTGCCAAGACATTACATGAGGGACAATATCGTGAAAGTGGAGAACCATATATAATCCATCCTTTAAATGTGGCCTATATATTAGCAGATATGAAGGCAGATAGAGATACAATATGTGCAGGGCTTTTACATGATACAATTGAAGATACTAATATGACTAAAGAAGAAATAGCTGAGTTATTTAATCCTGACATAGCTAATTTAGTTGATGGAGTAACTAAACTTGCTAAAATGGATTTTGCATCTAAAGAATCTTTAAAACTAGCTAATCAAAGAAAACTAATAACAGGAATTAAATCAGATGTAAGAATTATAATTATTAAACTTGCAGATAGACTTCATAATATGAGGACACTTCATTACAAAAAAGTTGAAAAACAAAGAGAAAATGCTGCAGAAACATTAGAGATATTTACTCCTTTTGCAGATTTTATAGGAGCATATAGTTTAAAGACAGAACTAGAAGATTTGTCATTAAAATATATTAAACCAGATGAATATAGAAGAATAGAATATGAAAAAGCAAGAATCGAAGAGAAAAGTAGTGCCTGTCTTTATGAAATGTATAGAACAATAAAAAGGGTACTTGATGATAAAGAAATACCAAATGAAATAAAAATAAGAATAATGAATATTTATGGTATATATAGAGCAATAAAAAATCCAGAAAAATTAGAAGAAGAAGTAGAAAATATTAGAGATTTATTAGCACTTAAAATAATAGTTGATAATATTGATAATTGTTTTGTATCTTTAGGAGTAGTTCATAGTTTATACAATCAAAAAACCACTTCATTTAAAGATTATATTTATAATCCAAAACCAAATATGTATCAGTCTCTTCATACAACAGTTTTTGCACCTGAAAATAAAGTTGTATTAACTCAAATAAGAACATCTGATATGGATAAAATTGCTGACTATGGATTAACAGCATACTGGAATATAAATAAAGGTCAAGCAAGATATAGAATGCAAGAAGATTTAAGGCAAAAAGAAGCTTTTAAATCATTAGTAGAAATAAGTGAAGTATTTAATGATAATAAAGAATTTCTTGATTCAGTAAAATCAGAAGTTATTTCAGATAGAGTATTTGTATACAATGCTGAAGGGAAAAAGATAGTACTTCCAAAAGGATCAACTGCAATTGATTTTGCATATCAAGAAGATGAAGAAATAGCAAATAAACTAGTTGGAGTAGAAATAAATAACAAAACAAAAAGACCAGAAAGTATTTTATATAACAATGATAGAGTAATAATGATTACTGATCAAGAATCACCTGGACCTAAAGAAGAATGGTTAGATGTTGTAAAAACAACACATGCCAAAAGAAAAATAAAAGAATTTAGAAGGTTAAATAGATAAGTTATGATATAATAAAAATAGGTGATATATATGAAAGAAGTTTTATATAACTATGATAATTTAACTATTGATGATATTGATGAAGTTATAGTAAGAACTAAAGGATTAATTATTAATGATAATGATGAAATTACTTTAGGATATTGTGATGGAACTTATCAATTTCCAGGAGGACACTTAGAAGAAAATGAAAAATTGTCTGATTGTCTTCTTCGTGAAATAAAAGAAGAAACTGGAATAGAAATAAAAGATGCTAAGATGAAACCATTCCAAAAAATAACTCATTATACAAAGAATTATCATAATAGTGGTAAGAATAGACAAAACGAAATATATTACTATATTGTAAGAACTAATACTAAATTTGATTTAGATAATACTTCTTTTGATGAAGAAGAACAAAGAAAAGGATTTACTGTTAAAACAATTCCTTTATCTAGTTTAGAAAAAACTCTAAATGACAGTGTTATAGAAAAACCAAAGAATGCTGTTATAGTAGAAGAAATGTTAGATGTTTACAAAGAGTATAATAAAATAAAGGATAGATAATTATGAAAAGAATAGCAGTTTTTAGTGATATACATGGGAATCTTCAAGCACTTGAAAGTGTTTTAAGTGATATAGAAAGAAATAATATAGATGAAGTTATTTATTTAGGAGATGTTATAGGATTCGGTCCTAATCCTAAAGAGTGTTTAGATTTGATAAAAGATTCTAGAATAAAAATGGTTAAAGGAAATCATGAAATATATCAGTTAAATGAAGACATATATAATAATCATTTAACTTATGATGAAAAACTTC
>JAEEGL010359564.1_pt1 | contig 12972 bp, 10 predicted proteins | sample 9134231 | NCBI WGS metagenome assembly JAEEGL01 (sample SAMN16246548, study PRJNA631951) | gut metagenome | biome: gut microbiome; feature: rumen; material: fiber-attached | host: Bos | place: Iran: Karaj | collected 2018-10 | reverse complement strand
TGCTTGTTGTATTCTTCTTCGATGGTTTCCAGGACTTCGCGAACGGCCTGTAAGTACTCATTTTCGCCCGGATGCTTAGCTTCCAGAGCGGTCATAATTTCATTGACTTTCATTTGTTTGACTTTAATTAAAGGTTTATTTGTTGTGTTTTGAAAGTTTGCTGCTTATAGAAAGCGTTGCAAAGATAGTGTTTTTATTTGAACAATATCCAAATTGTAGAAAATAATTTCTTTTTGTTTGTCGACGCAAGAAATTTCGAGGCACTTCCACCTATTGAAAGTACATTTTTTCATCACTTCTTTTTCTTGAACGGATCTATTGGCTTCAGTTCAATCCGCTCATTGTCATACTGATAAACACTCCAATACTGGTTTTCACGTCCATTGGTTTTTCCATCCTTCAAATAATTACGGTTGAAGAAACGGTACTGGGAGTGCAGCAGCGGGACATTGCAACAATTGAGGCAGTCGAGCATGTCGTCGCCATAGCACATCAAGGCACTGAGGAAGAACATCGCCATGTCGTAGCCTTCAAAAGCGTATGACTGAGGCTCAACCGCATATTTCTGGCGGAAACGCACGACAAATCGTCTGGCGTCATCGCTATGGTAATCAACGAAACCGTCGCTCAAATAGATGGCATTCATCTGCAAAAGATTGTCTACCAGCAGTTTCTCAAACTTTGCCCAGTCGGGAGCACAAATCAGCGTAATGGGATAACGGTCGGTTTCCTTGGCCAAGCTGTTCAACATCTGGGTGGCAAACACATTGTCGTCGCCGTAAGCCACAATCACGTTGTTGCGCACACCTGACAGCTGCGATTTCACTTGGCCAATGTTGCTGTAGGCATACCGCTTGACAGGATTGGCCAGCACCACCTCGTTCAAAGCCCCATTTTGGAAATCATCGGTCGAATACACCTGTCCCTCCACATCCACAGTAGGCACCATGCGACTGCCCATTTCAAGGCGTTCACTTTCGTTGCGGGCGAATTGCAGGAATTCGTTTCCCGAAACAGTCACCTCGTCGTTCACAGCAAGGTTCAAATGATGTTCCAATTGGTTCAAAAACAATGAATCGGCGGATCTTTCCTTGCTGACAATGAAGACATTGGAATCAAAATATAGATTCTTTACCAGATTCGAAATCGTCAAAATCTGTCCAACCTCGCCAGGCTTCACTTTCACCACATTCGGGCTGTCGAGAATGACCGACTCCCTCGTGGATAGCGGATTGACTACCACGATGTTATTTGCCTTGGCATATTCCTCTATTATTGCAAACGACTTGCTGAAAAACGGTCCCACAATCAAGTCAAGGTCCTCGCCCCTGATTTTGGAAAGAGCCTGCTCGGCAGTGTAAACGTTATCAGTCACATCGATGACCGTGAGGTTCAGCCTCAGACCTTCGTTTTCCAATTTGTTCACCGCCATCATAAATCCCTCATAAAACTGCACAAACGACAGTGAACGGGCTTTTTGCACCTTGTGAATATTCTCTTTCGACATGTCCAAGTTGCTCACATCGTTCAGATAAAGCGGAACCATCAGGGCAACATTGTAGCGTCTTGTTGCGTTTTCAGGCTCAGCAACACACAATTCAGTCTCACCAAAGTCTTCGACAAAAACGCTTTGTGGAGTCTCTTCCTGAATGAGCACGATTTCCTCTTGGCTCTCTTGAATTTCAGGTTCTTCTTCATTCTCAACGATTTCCGTAGGCTTATTATCTATCCAATAGAAATCTACAATAGGTTGAATAGGAATTAAAACCACCTGATTATCAAAAACATGAGACCCCACCGAAACATTAATCCGACGGAAATCCCCTTCATCCACTTTCCAACGTCTCAGCAATGAGCCCACACGTTCGTTGCGTTCACAATGATGAATGATGTAATCGTTTTCATTGGCAATGGCAGGAATCATGATGCGTGTTCCCTCGGCAGGTTCATCTTTCAGGCCAGCATTGGCCGCTTTCAAATCCACAATGTCGATGCCATATTCCTTGGCGATGTCATATAATGTTTCGCCGCGTTGCACTATGCGAGCCTTACCGTCAAAAAAGGCTTTGTGATTAGGATGCGCTTCCACCACTGTGGGTTCCTCAATTACCGTAGGTTCCTCAATAATAGGTTCAGGTTCGTTCACAACCGGTTCGGGCTCAGACTCAGGTTCTGGCTCAACAATGACAGGTTTTGGCTCAACCACGACAGGTTCTTGTATTGGCTCTGGTTCGGGCTCAACGTGAACAGGTTCTGGCTCTGGAATTATCACGACAGGCTCGGGTTCCGGCTCGACATGAATGGGTTCAGGCTCAATTACAACAGGCTCTGGTACTGGTTCTGGCTTTGGCTCAACATGAACAGGTTCTGGCTCAGGTGCTATCACGACAGGCTCGGGTTCAGGCTCGACATGAATGGGTTCAGGCTCAATTGCAACAGGCTCTGGTACTGGTTCCGGCTTCGGCTCAACATGAACAGGTTCTGGCTCAGGTGTTATCACGACAGGCTCTGGTTCCGGCTCGACATGAATGGGTTCAGGCTCAATCACAACAGGCTCTGGTACTGGTTCTGGCTTTGGCTCAACATGAACAGGTTCTGGCTCTGGTTTTATCACAACAGGCTCAGGTTTTGGTTCGGGTTCAACGGCCACAGGTTTTGGTTCTTCCACTTTGGGCTGCTCTTGGACAGGGCGCACGGGGATGCCCAACACATGCCCTGCCTTCAAACCGTTTTTCACATCTGGATTCAGCAATTCAATTTCCTCGACAGTGACATTGTATACCTTCGAAAGACCCCAAAGTGTCTCGCCTTGTTTTACGTGATGCATGTAGTATTCCTTACCACCAATCTTAGTGATTTTCTTGGAACGCACTGAAGTCACCTGGGCATTCAGTTGGCTATAAAACGACACCCCAAGCAGAAAAAAAAGTAAGAATATAAGCCTATTTTTCATCATCTTGTTCTTTTTCAACATTATTCCCATTCAATAGTCGCTGGCGGCTTCGACGAAATGTCGTAGCATACACGATTGACACCCTTTACCTTATTAATAATATCGTTCGACACCTTGGCCATGAACTCGTAGGGCAGATGCACCCAGTCGGCAGTCATGCCATCGGTGGAGATGACCGCACGCAAGGCTATGGTGTATTCATAACTACGCTCGTCGCCCATCACGCCCACCGACTTCACAGGCAGCAGTATCGTTCCCGCTTGCCAAATGCTGTCATAAAGGTTGTCGGCCATTTCATTAGGATATGACGCACTCGGCAACTCGCAGGGCCAATTGCGCAAACCTTTGATGAAGATATCGTCGGCATCACGAAGGATACGGAGTTTCTCTTCGGTGACCTCGCCCAAGATGCGAATGCCCAAACTGGGTCCAGGGAAGGGATGGCGGCCAATGAGCTCGCGCTTGATACCCAGGGCTCGACCCACGCGGCGCACCTCGTCCTTAAACAAAGAACGCAGCGGTTCCACAATCTTCAGGTTCATCTTCTCAGGCAAGCCGCCCACATTATGATGCGACTTGATCTTACAACTCGGTCCGTTGACGCTTACACTCTCGATGACATCAGGATAGATGGTGCCTTGGGCCAACCAACGAGCGCCTTCAATCTTCTGTGCCTCAGCATCAAACACGTCGATGAACGTGGAGCCGATGGCCTTACGCTTGACCTCGGGGTCAGTGACGCCTTTCAACTTCTCCAAGAACAACGGTCCAGAATGAACGCCTATCACATTCAAACCCATCTCCTTATAAGAACCGAGAACTTCCTCAAACTCGTTTTTGCGTAAAAGTCCATTATCGACGAAAATGCAAGTCAGGTTCTTCCCTATCGCCTTGTTGAGCAACACAGCGGCCACGGTGCTATCGACACCGCCAGAGAGACCAAGGATAACCTTGTCGTCGCCCAATTGCTGCTTCAGGCTTGCCACCGTATTGTCGATGAAAGAATCTGGAGTCCAATCACCCTTGCAGCCACAAATGCCGAGAGCAAAATTGGCTAACATTTTGGGGCCTTCCTTGGAATGGAACACCTCTGGGTGGAACTGAACCGCGTATGTTTCCTCTCCGTCAATCTTATAGGCAGCATTCTCCACATCGTCGGTTGAAGCGATGACACGGGCTCCATTGGGCAACTTGGCAATAGTGTCGCCATGACTCATCCAAACTTGACTGGTCTTGCTTACACCTTTAAACAAAGGTGATTGTTCATCCACCACCGTCAGCATGGCACGACCATACTCGCGAGCGATGCTACCATTGACTTCGCCACCGTAATGATGCGAGATAAACTGTGCACCATAACAAATGCCTAACAACGGTAGTTTCCCCTTGATGCCTTCAAGATTGGCTATCGGGGCATGCTCGTCGCGAACCGAAAACGGGCTGCCACTGAGTATCACGCCTTTGACATTCGAACCGATGGAGGGAACCTTATTGAAAGGATGGATTTCGCAATAGACATTCAGCTCGCGAAGGCGCCGACCGATGAGCTGGGTGACCTGAGAGCCAAAGTCAAGAATGAGGATCATTTCTTGCATAAACGAAAATTTTCTGCAAAAATAGGCTTTTTTCATGATAAAACCGTATTTTTGCAGAAAAGATTAAAGTATGCTTTATTGTCTTCTACTCTTCGGCATTGCCATATTGCCGGTCATTGTTCTGATGGTTTTCATCTACCGGCAAGACAAGTACCAGAAAGAACCCATCAAATCACTCGCCAAAGCTTTCATTGGTGGCATGCTTGCCATCCCGCTTGACATCCTCTTGGTCACCAGCATCGATTCTGCTTTGGCGGGAACAGCCATAACAAATACGGTGTTTTTCTCAGCGTTTTTGGAAGCTGGCATCCCCGAAGAGCTATCCAAGTTCCTCATTTTCATGATTTTCATTTGGAACGACAAAAACTTTGACGAATACTTCGACGGCATCGTCTACGCATCCTTCATCGGTCTCGGTTTCGCTTGCATAGAGAACATCGAGTATGTTTTCTCCTTTGGTTTCAGCACGGGTGTGGTTCGTGCATTGATTTCTGTGCCAGGACATTTCCTGTTTGGCGTAGTTCTCGGCTACTTCCTCTCTTTGGCGAAGTTCCATTCCGAAAAACGTGGATTATATATTTTGACAGGTCTACTCTTAGCCATGCTTGCCCATGGCCTCTTCGACTGGATGCTGATGATTACCCAATATCTCAACCCCGCTATCGGAACGGTTATTTACTTAGCATTCATTTGGGGCGACATCAAACTGTGGAAACTCGGCCTGAAATACATCAACAAACAGCAGGAAAACTCACGCAAACAAGCCCAAGAAGCAAGAACAGCCGACTTGGAATACCAAATACGCCAAGCCATCCACGGCTACGACTCGGAATACAAACATATCGACTGGAATGCGGGCGACAGACAATAAATTATTATTTTTGCAACGAATCTTTAATTCAAAGAAGTTAAATTAAACACTCATCAATATGTCACTGAATTGCGGAATCATAGGTCTTTCAAGTGTTGGAAAGACCACCATATTCAATTGTATATCAAACACCAAGGCAGAAATCGGCTTTGCCTCCAAATCCAATATCGGCATGTGCGAAGTGGTGGATGAGCGCTTGAAGCTTATCGACAACATCTCCCACTCGAAGCGCATCGTGCCCGCCACGGTCGAAATCGTCGACCTGCCCGGACTGAGCAAAGGCGGTCAGGGCGTGGGCAACAAGCTCCTTGCCGAGGTGCAGACCATGGATGCCCTCATCCACGTGCTGCGTTGCTTCGACGACCCCAACATTCCTCACAGCGAAGGTAGCGTAGACCCCGTCCGCGACATGGAACTCGTTGACTTTGAATTACAAGTACGCGACTTGGATTTGGTCACAAGAAAACTGGAACGCGTTCAAAAACTGCTGAAAAACGGTGAAAAAGACAACAAGAAAGCCTTCGACGTGCTCAGCGTTTACAAAGAGACCTTGGAAAACTTCGGCAATGCCCGCGACGCCAAGGTGGCAGAAGAAGACAAGAAATTTATACAAGACATACAACTGCTGACCGCTAAACCCATCATCTATGTCTGTAACGTGGATGACGAATCGGCGACTACAGGCAACAAATACTCCGAAGCAGTAAAGGCCGCATTGAAGGAAGGACAAGAAATGGTGGTCGTGGCAGGCAAGTTAGAGGCTGAAATCGCCGAACTCGATGCCGACGACCGTCAGCTCTTCATGGAAGATGCAGGCCTAACCGAGCCAGGCGTCAACAAACTCGTACGCACCGCTTACCACACTTTAAACCTGCATTCCTTCTTCACCACGGGTCCCGACGAGACGAGGGCATGGACCATCCATGTGGGCGACACCGCTCCTATCGCAGCCGGTGCCATCCACAGCGACCTGCAACGTGGTTTCATCCGTGCCGAGGTGATGAGCACGGAGGATTTCCTAAAATATGGCTCAGAAGCTGCCGTCAAGGAAGCGGGCAAGTTCCGCGTGGAGGGTAAGACATACGTGGTGCAAGACGGTGACATCCTTAACATCAGATTCAATGTATAAAAACGGCGAATTAAGCAAATTGAACGAATTGAATTCGCATAATTCGAATAATTCGCCGACATCAGAAAACAAAATGGAATACGTTGTTTTAGTAGACGAAAACGATAACGAAATAGGTAAAATGGAGAAACAGGCTGCACATGTCACACCGCATCTGCACCGTGCTTTTTCCATCTTTATTTTCAACTCGAAAGGCGAACTGCTCATGCAGCAACGCGCGTTGTCGAAATACCACTCCCCTGGCCTGTGGACCAACACCTGCTGCAGCCATCCCCGAGCTGGTGAAACACTGGCCGAGGCCACATCACGCCGCCTGATGGAAGAGATGGGCATGACCTGCCCGATGCGCGAAGTCTACACCTTTATATATAAGGCTCCCGTTGGCGAAGGCTTGACCGAACATGAGTTTGACCATGTTTGGATTGGCCGAAGCGACGACATTCCACAAATCAACCGAGATGAAGTGGAATCATGGAAATACATGAGCCTTAACGACTTGAAAGAAGACATCGAAAACCATCCCGAACATTACACCGAGTGGTTCAAGATCACTTTTGAGGAAATGACCCATCATGCCGCTGTATTTCAATGAAAAAGCATGAGCTTTCATGCTTTTTTTGTTGAAAATAAATAGTAAATATATTTACTATATGTATTTTTACTATTTTTGCCGCAATTTTAGGAATTGAAAACATATTAAATTTAACTCTTATGAAACACAAATTTCGCACTATCATTGGAATGTTGGCATTAGCCATTCCGCTGTGTGTCAACGCACAAAACGATGTTCAACAACAAGTTGACGAACTCAAGGGCAAGATAGACCGTATGCCCAAAATCTCTGGCTTCGTGCAAGGCATGTACCAAGCTGACTTAGACGAAGCGGGCACGCTCACCGGCAACACCCTCAGGATGCGCCGCGTGCGTCTTTCAGTCGACGGCACGCTTTTCAAAGGCTTGACTTACAAAATTCAAGGCGACTTCACCCGCAGCCCCATGTTGGTCGATGCCTACGTGAAGTACAAACCCTGCAATGAGTTTGCCATCCAAATCGGTCAGTTCAAGACCCCGTTCTCCATCGAAAGCCCCATCAACCCCGTCAACCTTGAAATCTTCGACTACGGCGAAGCCATTCAAGGCCTTGTTGGCTACAAAGATGTTTGCGGCGTAGGTTCTCTTGGCCGTGACCTCGGTATCATGGCCACAGGTAGCCTCTTCCCCGTCAAAGGCGACGAAGGCATCAAGTACCATGTTGTCGACTACGCTTTGGGCGTGTTCAACGGTAATGGTGCCAACCAACTCGACAACAACAACCGCAAGGACGTTGTGGGCCGCTTGGAAGTGCATCCCGGACTGAAAGCCCTGACATTGAGCGGATCGTATTATTATGGCAAGTATTATAAAGACGAAGATTTCAACGGCATCCGCAACCGCTGGGCAGCAGGTTTGCAGTACAACGATGGTAAGCTTGTGATTCGTGGCGAATACCTAAACGGCACGACGGGCTATCAAGGTTTTGAAGGCGAAGAAGCTCCCAAACAATTCAATAGCAGAGGCTACTACGCCGAGGCCGGCTACAACTTCCAATTTGGCAAGGAAGGCAAGGAACAAAAACTGATGCCCGTGCTAAGGTATGAGCATTTCGAGCAGCAAACAGGCGTTTTGGGACCCCACACTACTGATTACGTTATTTATATCCTTCCTAATTTTTCCGCTCCAACGAGTTATTACACCGTCGGCATCAACTATTGGCCTCTCAAAAGCTTGAATTTCAAGCTTGACTATTCATTCATTGATGCTTACAAAAATGTTGAGGGTTTATACTACAAGAATCATCCCCACCGCGTAGTGGCCATCTTGAGTTACAAATTCTAAATCTTGAATCGCTATGGCAAATAACAACATCTCCAACCTTTGGAAAAAAGAAGACTGGTTAGCCGTTTGGATCGGCTTCATCGTCATCGCCGTGGCTTGCATTGCCGTCCTTACGGGTTCGTTCGATTTCTCCGCCGCCAAGTTCGGTACCTGGCACTGGTGGGAGAACGTCGAGGAAAAGAAATCCTTGGCCGCACAATTCAATGGCGAATTTTGGATTAAACTGCTCCGCACCTTCCTGGTGACGGGCATCCTGTTCGGTCTAGGCATCGTGTTGCAAGGCGAGAAAATCGGCAAGTTCATCCCTGCTTTCGTCGTGCTGTTCCTCATCTGTATCGTGGTGAGGATGATCAGCGCCGAATACACCCTTAAGATGTACCTCGAATGGGCCTTCTGGGCCTTGCTCATCGGCCTGCTCATATCCAACACTGTCGGCACACCCGAATGGCTGAGACCCGCCATCCGCACGGAGTTCTACATCAAGACGGGTTTGGTCATCATGGGTTTCTCGGTGCTGTTCAGCAACATCGCCAAATTTGGTCTCTACGGCCTCGGCATCGCATGGATTGTGACACCCATCGTCATCATCTTCATGTGGTGGTTGGGCACCAAGGTCCTGAAAATCGACAACAAGCCTTTGGTCATCACCTTGGCTTCGGCCACCTCGGTGTGCGGCACCAGTGCCGCCATCGCCACGGGTGCGGCAGCCAAGGCTAAGAAGGAAGACCTCTCGTTAGCCATCTCCATCTCCATCATCTTCACTATCTTGATGATGGTGTTCGAACCTATGATTATCCGTGCCTGCGGCATGAACCAGATGATGGGAGGTGCCCTCATCGGCGGCACCGTCGACTCAACGGGTGCTGTGGTGTTGGCGGGTAGCGCCCTCGGTGAAGAAGCCGAGCAAGTGGCTTCTATGGTCAAGATGATCCAGAACATCCTCATCGGTTTCATCGCCTTCTTCGTGGCCATCTTCTTCGCCACCAAGGTCGACAAAGACCCGACACAAAAAGTCGGTGCTGGCGAAATCTGGACCCGCTTCCCGAAGTTCATCATCGGTTTCTTCGTGGCTTCTTTGGTTGCCTCTTTCATCGTCAAGCCTCTCGGCGGTGACGTGAAAGCCATCAACGGCGTCCTCGACCAATACAAGAACTGGGCCTTCGTACTGGCCTTCACCAGCATTGGCCTCGACACCAACTTCAAGACCCTCTTCAAGCAGATGCAAGGCGGTAAGGTGCTCTGGCTCTACATCATCGGTCAGGTGTTCAACATCGCCCTCACGCTGTTTGCTGTGTGGTTCCTGCTCTCCGGAGCTATCTTCGAGGTCCCGAATCTGGACATGTTCAAATAATGGACAAAAACCACAAAATATTCAAAGTGATTACCATCGTCGTGGTGGTAATCACTTTGTTTTTGGCCGGCTGGATTATGGCCAACAAGCTCGGCCTCGTCGAAGGCTACGACTTCGGCGCGGGAGCCTATTACTACGCCGACATCCCCACCGCGCAATACACGGAAATCATCAATGAGGACGCTTACCAGACCGCAGTCCCAAAATGGGTTTTCTACGTTCTCTTTTTCGCCTGGGGCTGGCTGATGTGGAGGCTTTGGGGGTGGATCGAGACTCGAGGAAAACATCAGTGAGCTATGGTGATTTCGTTGTACAACACCGTACCTTTTGTCGTAAGCAAATATTTCTGCTGTGGGTGGTGGGGTTTGTCCGGATAGCGCATCCTGACAAACTTTTCCTTTAATGCAGGATTAAGATATACCTCCATAAAGTTCTCCCTATTCTTCAATCCAAGACGCACAAGCATTTCCTTTATAGAAAATTCATTCAATCCAACAACCATCACTAAACTGATGATTTTCTGATTTTTAGGAATTAACTTGTCGGGTAGGTTGTCGGGTAACTTGTCGGGTAGGTTGTCGGGTAGGTTGTCGGGTACTTGTTGGGTACTTGTCGGGTGCTTATCGGGCTCTTGTACCGCTTCCGGCATTTTCCATTCTTCCGGAGGGTCAATTATCATAGGGATAGTCATAAATTATTAAAAAATAATCTAATAAATTGATTGTCAAATAGATAAATAATTGTATCTTTGTGGTCGGAATGTAAAGAATTCCCCCGAAAGCCGTGAGAAAGCAAAAATCGGGGGAATCGAAAAAAACAAAATAGATGACAAAGGTACGAAGAATATCCGAATTAAGCCAAAGTTTGCCGTTCACGGAGTACGATTTTTATGATCTATACCTCAAGACTTTCGAGAGCACGGAGTTGGGAAGGATGAAGAAGGTGCTTCCGCTGCATCAAATGGCCGAGGCTTTCGGCCTGGTGAGCAAGCGCCAGGTTCCGAGGCGGGGCCCCAAGCCGTACTTCACCCCCGAGGGCAAGGTGGCGCTGATGTTCCTTATGATGAGGACGCAGCAGAGCGCGCCGAGGCTGATGGAGCAGCTGAACGGCAACATCCACTACCAGATCTTCTGCGGCATCCGCATCGACCCCGAGCGACCACTGACGAACTACAAGCTGATAGACGGCATCGCCGTAGAGCTGGCCAGCAAGCTGAAGATACAGCGCCAGCAGGACGTGCTGGCAGAGGCATGGAAGCCGTACATGAAAGACCTTGACACGATGTACACCGACGCGACATGCTACGAGAGCGAGATGCGGTACCCGACAGACCAGAAGCTCCTTTGGGAATGCGTCGAGAAGTCATACAGGATCATGTGCGAGACATGCGGACGCATGGGTGTCCGTCGCCCGAGGACGAAATTCCTCGACGTGGAGAAGGCCAACCTGTCGTACCGCAAGCAGCGCAAGCACAGCAACGCCCAAGCCAAAAAGATGACGCGCCGCCTGCTGAACCTGCTCGGGAAGGTGCTGAAGGAGATCCGCAGGATGGAGCGCGAGCATGACGGCCGTGAGCTGTTGACCATCAGGGAGAGGCAGACCGTCGACATCGTCACTAAGGTGTACCGCCAGCAGCGCAACCACTTCGACAGCGGCAACCGCAGGGAGAGCATCCCCGACAGGATAGTGAGCGTGTCGAAGCCGTACGTGAGGCCCATTGTCAGGGGCAAGGAGGTGAAAAATGTCGAGTTCGGTGCGAAGTGCAACAACATCATGGTGGACGGGATCTCGTTCATCGAGAAGCTGTCGTTCAACGCCTTCAACGAGGGGACGAGGCTCCGTCACTGCGTCAAGATGCACAGGCGCCTGTTCGGGGTGGACGTGAAGAGGATAGGCGGCGACGCGTGCTATGCCGGCACGGACAGCCGCGACTTCTGCAAGGAGAACGGCATCCAGACCTCGTTTGTCAAGCGTGGCCGTCCTTCCCAAGGGAAGAAGGAGCAGGATTATGTGCGCCAAGAACTTGCGAGGGTTAGGGCCACTGCAATGGAAGGCTCGTTCGGGACCCAGAAGGAGCATTACGCGATGCGGCGGATCAAGGCAAGGAAGAGGGAGACGGAGATCCTGTACATCTTCTTCGGCATCCACACCGCCAACGTGGTGCACTTGGCAGAGCGGATGGAACGACTGGAACGACAGAAAACGGAAGCAGCCTAGCCAGGTTGACAACAAGGTTCCGAAAAGGAGTCCTGTCACGGGAACTCCCGGCAAATCATGCGAAAATCACACGGTTATCGACAAAAATATGCGGTTGTGAACAATTTTGAACGCAAAAAGCGGAGCAAACCCAGTCTTTTTTGGCGACACCAAATAATCAAACAACCGTTTAGGTCAAACATATAGAATTAAACGACAATCCCTAACCTAACTCTAACTTTTCGCTAACCAAAATTTAACCTGAAACCACAGCATGTCGACAATGCTTTAACCAAACCAATCAACCTAATTCATTAACCAACCAAAATTTCAAAACCATGGCAAGAATTGTTTCTATCTTCCAGTTTACCGGACGCGCCGGCTCTGCCGTCGGTTCGAAGGGCAAGGGCGGCAAGATCCTCCTGCGCCAGCATCAGCCCACTGTGGCCAACCCCCGCACCGCTGCTCAGATGAGCAACCGTGCCGAACTGAAGCTCGCCGCACAGGTGGCGGGTATGCTCGGCGAAGTGGGCCGCACCGCTCTCATCGCCAACGGCCAGCGCAAAACCGAACGCGGACAGCTCATCAAGACCCTGTTCCAGAGTATTAAGGTCAGCGCCGACGGCACCAAGGCCAGCCTGGGCTACGACCTCAACCTGGTCGTCAACCCCTGCTACAAGCGCAGCCTCAGCGTGGCCGTCACCAACGAGAGTTCCTCTTTCGTCGCCACCTTCACGGGTGCCGAAGCGGGCGAAGTCATCGCCAAGGCCATCCTGGTCCACGACCTGGCCACGGGCAACTGGCGTCACGCCTCGGCGATGGACACCAACACCACCCTGAGCCTCGGCAAGAGCGCCAGCGAGAGCGGCGACGCCATCGAAGTGTTCGCCTACGGCATCGTCCTCATGCCCAAGACCAGCGAGGGCTTCAACAACATCGGCCAGACGGGCGCCAACCAGACGGGCTACGTCATCGACCTCGACAAGCTGAGCACCACCAACT
>JAEEGL016244028.1_pt1 | contig 12973 bp, 14 predicted proteins | sample 9134231 | NCBI WGS metagenome assembly JAEEGL01 (sample SAMN16246548, study PRJNA631951) | gut metagenome | biome: gut microbiome; feature: rumen; material: fiber-attached | host: Bos | place: Iran: Karaj | collected 2018-10 | reverse complement strand
TGTACCATCGGCATAAACTGTGCAAACATATCCATTGCGCCTGATACTCCATCCATGAGAAGAGGGGTCATACTTTCAAGCACGGGTCCTATCCCTTCAATAGCACTGGATAGCATTGGCAAAAGAGTATTTGCTACATTCTCAAGAGCCGGTCCTACTGCTGCCATTATGCTATCGAATACCGGAAGGAGTGCGTCCATTCCCTGCTCTATAAGTGGCAGGGCGCTTTCTGCAATCGTTTTGACATAGGGCAGGATCTTCTGTCCTACACTTATCATGAAATTCTTTCCGAGATTCTTGAGTACTTCTATCTGATGTTCTAATGTATCAGTTACCTGTTCGTATGCCTGTCCCACGACATCCTCATTCGTGTTCATAGCTTCCAGGTTCTCCAGGAAGGTCTCACCTTCGCCGTTATAGATTGACAGCGCAGCTTTACCTGCTTCAATACTTGAGAACATATCGACCATCGAAAGGCCTGACTCGTTGGCCGCCGTTGACATCATTCCCAGCACATCATTTAGTGTCGCACCATTTGCCTGCATCTCTGCAAAGCTCATGCCTGCCCACTCGGTTCCTTCTGCTGCTTTTTCAAGATTGTTGGCTGCTATAGTTCCGTTCTTACCAAGCTCTGCTATGAGTGAGTTGAGCTGTGTGGTTGCCTGTGCTGTCGGAGTACCTTGTGCAGTCATGGTCGCAAGAGAAGCTCCTACCTGGTCGAAGGATACGCCAAAAGCTGCTGCCGTAGGCGTAACCTGTGCAAGAGAGGCTCCCAGTTCTCCAACCGTCGTGATACCTTTATTCTGTGTCTGTATCAGGACCTTCTGGATCTCGTCCGTATGAGACGCATCCATTCCGTATGCGTTCATGGTCTTAGCAACTGCACTCATCGCAGTATCAACATCTGTGAAACCTGCTGCAGCAAGCTTTGCTGAATCTCCAACGAATGCCACAGCATCAGCCTGATCTATTCCGGCTGAGAGAGCTGAGTATACCGCATTACTAACATCCTCTGCTGCCAGTCCTGTCTCGTTAGATACTGCAATGATTTCATCTGAAATCTTCTGCAGTTCTTCCGGAGTACCCTGCATAAGTGTTGAAGCATTCGCAAACGCCTGCTCGTAAGAAGCTGCTGCCTTCACTGCTTCCGTACCAAAAGCAACAGCCGCAGCGGTTGCAGCTGCCATTCCTGCGGCAACTACTCCTCCTGCGACTGCCATTCCTTTTCCGATACCACTTATTGCCTTGGTCGCGCCATTAACAGCATTCTGCACTGACGGGTCAAGGTTTCCGACTATCTTTAATATGGCTTCCATCTCTTTGCCTTTTGCCATATCTTATCTCCTATGCATCCTGCGCTTCATTTCTGCTTCGCGCCTCTTGTTTTCCTCACCAATATCTTCTGCTGCTTCTGCATATTCCATCAGAAATCCTCTGATGCTTCGCTTCCGAAGCTCGTAGCTGGCATCGTGGAAGACTCTGCAGTAGTCTCGGATTGCTCTTCTGAGTTGTCTTCCTGTAGTTCTTCCGATGGAGTCATAAAAAGCCTGCCTACCTTCATAAGGGTATAAACATCTTTGCCCTTAATCTGGAGCATGTCTTCAAATGTATAGAGTGGATTGATGGCGATGATGGCCGCCATGCCAAGATAAAGGTGGAATGAATAATCAAGTTCCATTGTTCCTGTGGCTCCACCCTGAAATCTTGCTGAGCCAACCTGCTTATTTTTCATAGCTTCTGCCTCTGCAAAAAGCGCAGGTGTGATCTCATCAAAGTCATAGTCAAGTTCTGATACATTCTTCCCTTCGAGAAGAATGGGCTTTAAAAGTTTAATAGTCTCTTTCATATTCTTGTCCCTTTCTTAAAATAAAAGGCACTCCCCGTTAAGAGAGTGCCCTGCTTTGTTTGTAGCTTTAGATTCCCAGAATCTGCTCCATCTGAGCGCCATAGTCATCATAGCCAGCGCCGTTCCATACTTTGCACACGCCTGTGAGCTTATCGATCTCCCAGAGAAGGAAGTTGTCAATGTAGAGCTCGTAATGTGAAAGTTCGTAGGTTGTCTCAGGCTCAGCCGCATCACCGGGGTTGATGCCAATCTCACCGATCTTCTTGGCAACTCCAATGACATGAGCTTTAAGCTGCTTAGGTGTTACCTTTCCACTTGCAGCAACCTCGCTCTGGCAGGCTGTGATATACAGCTCGCGGCTTGCAAATCCTGAAATGCTCGCGTACTGCTTTGACGCACCTACTGCCTTGATGGTCATTTCCATAGACTCAAAGAGCCCAGGAAGCGGTACGTTGTATGCACCCATAGCCTTTACTTCAAAGGTCTGGGCTTCAATTCCGGGGAGTGTTACTTCTGCGTCTTCAAGCGCAAGTGTCTTCTTGCCGCCTGTAACGTCATAGACTCTGCTTCCCTGGATACCGGTCATTTTTTCCATATCAGCCCTCCTCTCCGAATAATGCCTGGAAGCCTTCGTCTGTGTATGTCACCTTTGCAGTAGCGCTCTTGAGCTGAGGTGTTACTGTTACGGTGATATTCCATACAAAGTCTCCATTGAGCATATCGTTTACGCTGTTCTCATCCTCTCTGAACTCGCAGGTGGGTTCTCCTATGAGTGCTCCGATACTCTTCAAGATATCGAGCTCCTGCTGCTCAGAAATTCTGATTGTTTCCTTTGCAGCTACTGTGAGAGGCTGGTCGATTTCAACGCCATGTCTTCTCTGGAATCCGTTGGTGCAGAACATCAGCATACGCATATTTGTATCAAAGATAACAGCTGCGTCCATGACTGTGTTGTACTTGTATGCTGCGGTATGACCGCCCCATAACTTCCATGCACCTTCCCAGTATGCAATTGTGGTGATACCGCTCTCATTGAGTGCGTTTGCTTCCTGGTCGTCGAATCCGGGGTTTACAACTCCTTCACCGAAGTACTGGCCTGTTGCCATGATCTCATGGTTCGATGCAGATACATAAGGAACTGCATCATTGTCAGCATCGATGTAGAGGGTTTCAGCTGCAAAAACTACAGACATGTGGTAAATCTTATCTGCATTCTTAACCTGCGGCCAGAATACCTTTGAGATCTCGGATGTATATCCGTTCTCTTCCTGCCACTGTTTTGCCTTCTCGATGGTATCAATACCTGCTGTGGTAGATTCCTTCTCGTAGTAGGTCTTTCCTGCCTCGATGGTGACATCAGTTGTAAGAACATATTCGTCATCAACAAGCTCATACCAGCCCTGCTCCTGAGGACTCTCTGATCCTGATGTGGTAACAGGTGAATATGTAACCGTTGTTTCTGCAAGCGGAATGTCTGCAAGCACAAATGCATCCCAGTGTCCATTGATCTTCTGCGCAGCCTGGATCATTGCCTTGTAGACTGCAGGAATCTTTGAATATCTGGGGATAGCAATAAGATTACAGATAGCATTGTAATCTCTGTACAGGAGTTTGATTGCCTGGAGACCTGTTACAGTTCCGTCTGCTCCTGCCGCACCAATGATATCTGCCTGAGTGATAGCAGCTACATCAATCTCGTAGTAGGCTACTGTAACATCTCCCGTCATAGGGGTTTCTGCCTTACTGGAGTCGATTGTTACTGTTCCCTCTGCCATATCGTAAGAAAGTGTATAGTCTGTACCTTCCACCTTTCCTGCGATGGCTACAGTGTCAAGGATTATCTTTGTTGAATCGAACGAAGCCTTGCCGGCTGTAAATGTGACAGTCTTCTCTGTCTGTGCACTCTTCCTGTGAGTGTCAGGATCGAGCACGTTGATGATGTAGATGGGACCGATATTGTGCTTCGTGTTGTTGAAGTGATAATCAGTCACTTCGTTGAGTGAATAGTCATCCCAGTTTTCGGAATAACCGATCTTGTTGTATGCATCTGTAAGGCTCATCACCTTTACGGGCTTATTGATAAGTCCTTTGGATGCATAACCCCTGATGAGATTGACAGGGGCTGTTCCGACATACAGGACGACTTCTTCAACCTGAGCAGCTGATTTAGCCTTGCTTGCGGTGCGCTCACCGTATGTTCCATGCTTATAAGCCATGCTGTTTTCCTCCTCTTTTAAATATCTAATAGATCAGGCGCGAGTCTTGTCGCACCAAGTGTTACTGAGAAATCGATATATCCCTGCCAGTATGGATAGTAAAGATATATACTGTCTTCCTCATCCTTGAACATGCCGTATTTAATGCTCTTAAGATCAACCTTCATGCCTTCGATATATTCAGCTCCCTTAATTTGTTTAAGGGTCTCATCCTGAAGGTTTACAAGGTCCTTCCATCCGTCAAGAGTACGTGCATATCCCTCGGTATTTGGCGTATACGCCACAGCTCCAAGCTTTGATATGTCCTCATGCGGTTCGAATACGACGTGTTCTCCGGGATTCCATACAACAAATGCTATCCTCACTCTGATGGACTTATCTCCCGTTCCTGTGCCCTTGAATTGTTCCTCTGTTTCCAAAAACTGCACACATATTGAAGGAGCATATGGCAGCTCTGCGTTAACGCTTGATGGTGGTACAAAGTAAGAAAAAACTGACGGATGGGCAAACTCTATCTCGTAGTCTTCATCGTCGATATCTCCTACGGGCACCTTCAATTCAACCCTCGATGCAACCTTAGCCTCAATCCATCCACGAAGGTTTTCAATGAGCTCAACATTTATCATCTTCCGACCCTCCTCTGGATTGCCACACTGGCTATGCCCTTGTTCTCAGTCCAGTAAACAACCTTACATTCCTTGCCATCAAAATTGAGGATTCCTCCGGGATTAACCTTCTTGACTTCCCTGCTTCTTACAAAGAACATCATGTCTGCACCGTCCACGGCTGTATTGCCACTGGCTTTGAGCTCATCAAGTCTGTCGGAATCAAGCGAGATATTAACCTCTACTCCGTCTATCCTATGGACCTCGGCAAAGTCCTCAAGCTCAAGAAATACGTTCTCGTTATCCGCAAGGATCTGTTCGGCAAGTGTCATGCTTTCCTACCTTTCCGTTTACGTTGCTTCGGAACAGCTTCAGATACAGGCTCACTCTCAGCCGGGGCGTCCACCTTAGCTTCAACTTTTACCTCTTCCTCTACATATACTGCATTGCCTCTCCTTACAAGCCTCTCCTCTTCGTCTTTATCGAGAGAAAGCTTCTTTCCAGGCGGAGCAATCTGTATAGTTCCGTCCTCTGCTTTGTAACCATATCTTCCTTTTGTGATCTCGATCATATTCTCTCCTTAAGCTCTTGCTTCACGGATCGCTTTTCTGAGTTCTTCTTTGTTTTTACCAACGGGATTAACCCCGGCCTTCTTAGCAAGCTCCTTCAGAACCTTGTAGTCAGTTATTGAATCAAGGTCCTCATCGTCTTCGGGAAGCTCCTCAGGAATCCCCTCGGGCACTTCTGAAGGTATCTCTTCTGAGATCTCCTCTATTGTTTCTTCGGGTGTTTCATAATCTGCAGGATCCTCTTCGACTACTGTAGGCGCCGCTTCGATAACAGGCGCTCCCTCATTGGTATCCGCTGTCACAAGGATGCCATTCTTGATGTGAGATGCAGCGAGCGCATCGTCCATCTCGAACGGTGCGCTCGTGTTATCCTTCTGTATTACTGAGTTTGTACTGGGATTAAAAAGCCCCAGTGTTCCGCAATATTTTTTACTTACTTTGACTAACATAATTCCTGCCCCTTTCTTGTCAGTTCATCAGAGAACTGTTGCGCTCACAAACGGATTCTTAACGTTAGGAACTATCACAGGCTTAGCCTTGAGGATAAGAGTCCTTACGTCATCGTGAGAATTGGTTGAAACCTTAGGAACACGTCTTCCTGCGTAGGTTACATAATCGCCAACTCTCTCCTCGATCTGAGTTACAGAACCATATGCTGTGCGTCCGATTGCAGGTGCAGTAACTACGACCTTACCTGAAGGAATAAACAGCTTGCTGGTATTAGACTCGTCTGTATACTCAAGATCATAAGAGAAGATATTCATGATTCTTCCCTTAACATTGAGCACTGCGATAAGTGTTGCTCCGTCAGGAAGTGCCTCAGGCTTTACGCTTCCAAGTTCGAACCTTCTGTTGTCGAGAAGTTTCTGGATTTCATCATTTCCAAGAATGACATCTGCAACGTCACCGGCAACGATTACGTCTGTAGCAGGAAGTCCTCTCTTCGTAAGCTTTCCTGCCATAGCTGCAAGGTCAGAAATGATAGCCTTGGAAGATGTGCTCCATGATGCTCCAGGTGTATAGGTTGCAGGGTTTGATACCTCGCTGAAGAACTTGATGTTCTTTTCAATGTACTCAGATGAGCCATACTTGTCAGCGTACTGCTTAAGTGTGTACTCGTTATTGAGAAGCAGTGATGCAGCCATCTGCTCCTCTCTGAGGTCGATCATTCTTCCAAGATCCTGTACATCATCTGCAAGGATCTTAGCTTCTCTCTGCTGAGGGGTAAGGGTTCCTCCAATCACTTCGCCTGCAAGTCTGTTCTCAAGATCCTCAGGCTTCAGAGTTCTCTCAGGTGCGATAAGCGGAGGCTCGATCTCGTGTGTTTCGTAGCCGCCTCTGTCAACCGGGATTCCGCCCTTTCCAGGGAGTACAGCAGGAGCAATAACATTGTTCTGCTCATCCTTGTAGTCGATGTTTACCTTCTTTGTATTGAAGATATCACTATCTCCTGTGGGGAAGTATCTATCACGAAGGAATGATGCCTTCGGAGCGATAACGTCCTTTGCTGCCAGGAGTGTTCTTGTCTCATAAAGATTAACGCCCATTTTTCTCCTCCTTATCAAATTCCGGCAATGATATAGATGCCTGCGTTCTTAAGGGCAACCTTATCTGCCTCTGTGAGTGTGTATCCTTCCTTGACGATAAGGCTCTCTGCCTTGAAATCTCCGGATACATATACGTTTGCAACTGCGTCAGCGCTTGTAGCGTCAACATCATCCGCAAGGATAACCTCTGCGGTGCCTGCTGAAGTGTCGGCAAGTACAAACTTGTCGTTTGCATCTCTCATGAGGACAGCGCCTCTCTTGAGTTCACCTTCGCCTGAAAGCACTGTGACTGTGCCAGTTGCCAGTGTGTGCTTATCATCAGCGATAAGATTGTCAGGTGTAAATCTCTCTACTAACATCTTTGTCTCCTCCTATTATTTTTTAACTGCTGCATTGAGAATTGCAGCGCCGTCTGCAATGTCCTTTGCTTCTGTGTCTTCCTCTGTTCCGCTCACCGGAGCAGGAACGACGCCGTTCACATCAGTATCCTTCTGCTCGTTGGTGCGATCCTGAAGGAATGCAGTTCCTTTTGCCTGCTGTGTCTGAAGAGCTTTAAGTGCAAGATCCGAAGCACTCATGGGATTCTCACCATACTTAGCCTCGTTTACAAGCTCTGCGCTAATTGTGTTTGCGATAGAGTCAATGTCCTGCATACGCTTACGCTCAGCAGTAACAGCCTCTTTCACCGCATTCTGGACGGCGTCCGTATTTTCGGTCTGAGCCGTCTGTCTCGCTTCTTCCGCGATCTGATCTACCAGCTCGGGATACTTCGCTTTGAGTTCGTTCATATCCATGCTCTTTTCCTCCTTATTTGAATTTGATGGATTCTTTATATCAACCGGCTCAGTGCCGTCTGATACCTTGGATTGCGCCGGCGCAATTTCGCCAACCGTCTTAAATGTAGGTACCTGGAAATTCATAAGGTTATGAGGAATCCCATTTACAACAAACATTGAGGTATTTGTTACGCGGTCAACAACCGGCTCACTCTTCCCTACAACCTCATCTGCGAAGCCTTCCTCAACAGCCTCATCAGCTGTCATCCATGAGGTCGCCTTCATCATCTTCAACATATCCTTTTCGCTCCTGCCTGTTCTGTCGGCAAGGATCTGCGCTATACGCTTATCTTCTGACTCAAGCATCTTAGTAACATCGTCAAGGGCTGCCTTATTGTAATATCCAATAAGGCCTGCTGATGCACAGTGCACCATGGTCTGTGATCCAAGTGATACCTGTCTGTGATCTCCTGCCTGTGCAACTATCGATGCTGCAGAAGCTGCTAAGCCATCAACAACAGTTGTCGTCTCAGCCTTCATTCCCCGAATCTTATTAAAAATTGAAATACCGGCGTCTACCGAACCACCGACTGAATTGATATAGAAAAAGACCTCATCCATCTCGGAAAGGTCTTCTACATCGTTCAAAAAGCTCTTAAGTTCGATAAATAATCCCGAAATCTTTTCGCCTGTCCACCAGTCGATAGGAACTTCGTCCACGATTTCGCCGTAAAGATTGACTTTTGCGGTCTTTCCATCCTCCGCCTTATTGATTACATAGGGCTTAAGATTTTGCCGTATATTCATGATTTTAGGCATTTTTCTCTCCTTTTTAGTGTTTTTTCGCAAGTTTTTGCGATTTTTTATTATCTTTTTCTACCATCATCCCAGTCTTCATCATTGTCCGAATCATCTTCGCCCGTCTAATCTCCGGGATTGTCGGTGCTTACCTGCTGCCCTGAGGAGCCTAAAAGTTCCTCCATTCTTGCCTGTTCGCGTGACAACTGCTCGATATTCGAATCAAAATCAGAACCGTTGAGACGAAGAGCTGAGTCTGCGTGTGTTGAAAACCCACTTGCGCAGGCCATCTGCTCAGCCTGAATCTCTTTTGTAGGATCAAGCATGCCTTGTGAAGGTCCTATCCATTCTGACTGAAGCCACGCTTCTGCTAACGCTGGATCATCAAAGAAGCCCGGTGCGCTTATCCTTCCTCGTGCAACTGCTTCTGTGAACCACACCTCATACACGGGTTTGCAGAAATCATTTATAAACCAGGTCCTGTACATATTAAAGGACTTCCATGCTTCAAGAAGCGCAGCCCTTGATGCAGAATATGATGCTGTAAAGCATTTCATGAGGACTTCCTTAGGGATCTCCAACGCAGCACCTATCTGTGTTGCTATGGCATTCACAAAAGGTTCGAATCCGCTGGCCGGTCTTTTAGGGTCAGCCAGATCTATTGATTCGTTCGGATTCATGACATTTATCTGTCCAGGACCTATCTCATATTCGTTCGGGTCGTAGCTCGCTTCTGTCTCAGGATATCCTGCACCAACTTCGTTATAAGGCATCTCTCCAGGATCTTCCACTGTAGTTTTTATGAACACGGTAAAAAACGACTCAATGACTGCTGCCGTTATCTCCGCCTCAGTGTATCTGTTCAACTGCAGGAGTTCTATGATTACCGGTGCAAGGAATGTGACTCCTCTGTACTGGTCAGGGCGTTCCGTAGCAACTATCTGTATGATGTTTGGAAGCCCAGTGTTCTTTCCGGTGATTTCGATTCTTTTATATGTTGTCTGCGTGTTTGTAATCTCATACGGGAAAGTATTTCGAATCCAATACGCTACAGCACATCCTGAATCATCAACCTCAACTCCATCATATATAGCGTTGCCGTTATCTTTGTTTCTTCCTGTGGTCGTCAGCGCATCAAATTCAAGGCCTGCTTCTCTTGGAGTTGCAACTCTGTCGGCTTCGATTGCCCGAAGTCTTAAGCTATAGGGAAGTCTTCTTGTTGTGTCCTTGCTTTGAAAGAGCACAAACACATCGCCCGACTGCAGCCAGCTCATCATTAGCATCTGCTGTATCTCGTAGAAATTATTAATTCCAGTCGCATCGCATGCTTCCTTCTTCCCTGCCCACAGACTGAACTCTCTTTTTACTGTCTTTACCCATTCTGCAGTCTCCTCGTCTGACATGCCTAAGAATTCTGCATCAGGGCGAGGATTTAACTTAAGCCCGAGACCGATGGTGTTTGTCCTGTTGGTCTTTATCGCTGATGTTGCTATGGGATTCCCCATGTACATCAAGCGCCCTCTCTGCCGTAATGTGTAATTGTTGTAATCTATATCCTCTCTGGGGCTTCCTGACATAGCCTTGAAACCCTTGGTGGATCTTTTTCTTGTGCTTGCACCTGCTGAGCCGTAGCCCTTGGTGCCGTTTATAAGCAAATCAGACATCGCCATCTCCTTCTATTTTTTAGGGCCGCGTGAAAGGGACAGGAAAACCTGTAAAGACGCAGCCCAGCATAACGTGTATACACGATACGCCCATATTTACCAATCACGTGGAACTGCTCCGAGAGCCCTTCTGGGTTTTCGTCCTACTTCAAGCTCTTTCTTCTTCGCCATCAGCTTGTCCCACATCTGAAGCACCTCTGTTGGGCTCATTGCCTGTCGTGTAACTGACCGGCTTCCGAGTGAATACGAGGTGACTGTTCCATTGCCTGACATGATGGACTTCCTAGTAGTAACGAGTCCGTCAAGATCATCGACAGTTGTTTGGTACTCAAAGTTGGCGCTATAAAGCGAGACAATATAAGGTATTCCGTGCTCTGTTTTACCATCATAATTTGCCATTACCAATCATCCTCTCCTAAGTCTCTGCGCCTTCTCTGCTGTTTTTTCTTTACCGGCACAGGCTTTTTTGTAGCCTCTTCAGGGTGGAGCCTTAAATAATTAAGTCTGTCCATGTTGGGATGGAGTACCTTAAAGGCTGCATTGGCGTAGTTCCTGCAGTCAAGAGCTTCGTTACGTTCATGCCCCGGTATCTTCTCCCATCTCCATTCGCCCTTCTGATTTCGGACCATATGCTCTGATAATAGTCCGCTAAAATAAAGTGAGTCATATCCCTTCGTTCTGTCTAAAGGAAAATGACTCATCCTTGCTCCAGGCTCTTTTACTTTGAGCCCGGACATTATATGTTCCTTACCTGCATCTACTCCGATGAGGTAGAACCATGTCGTACCGCTGTGATGTGCTGCGGTGTTATATTTCGCCTTTTTAGGCGGTGATGTATATGGCGTATCCGTTCTGTTTGCGCCTTTTATTGCGAATACTCTCTTGCCTATCCGCATGGCACATTGCTCGTAGACTTCCTGTGTATAGTGTCCACCTGAATCTACGAATGTGAGCCCGATCTTAATACCTTGCCCATTTTTATACCGGTATACTCTGTCAATGACTCCATCCAGCTTGTACCATGTTTCAAAATCAGCCGGATTCCCGTCAATAACACCTTTCTCTATTCCCCAGTTCTCTTCAAAAAAGCCATATCCTACAACCTCGTATTCGAGGCGATTGTCCTGGGTGTCAACTCCGCATGTAAGACACAACACACCGTCGGGCAGCTCAGCTCCGTAATCCTCGGCACGGTTGGCGATCGTCTCCTCGTCTTCGAGGTCGCCTCTATTCTCCCATAGCTGCCCGAACAGTGTGTTGTAGACTGTCTGAAGTTTTTCAGGATCCTTCCTTGCCTCCAAAAACCTTGTTACAATATGGCTCCACTGAAGCCATGGACTTGAAAAGCCGTTTATCCAGAAGGACCTTGCTCCGTTCTTTATTGCCTCAGGGCTCTCTGCTACCCATCGCATCGGCTGATGCTTTACTGTCTGCTCATCGTGGTAACATCCACACTTAGGGCATACCCAGCCGACTTCATCCACGATATACTGTATATCTCTTCCGTTCTGAATTTCGTGGTGTTTGAAACGGATATTATCAAATTCTATGTATGAATACTCTCCGCAGTCAGGACACTGGACTGACCAATATTCCTGCGTTCCGAGCTTAAATAAGTCATCTATCTTACTGTCTCCTCTAATTGTCGGCGTTGATACCGCTACCATCTTCGAATTGTAGAACGTTGACGTTCTGGCTTCCAAAAGGCTCCAAGGATCTCCCTCGGTACCTGCTGACTTTGCCCATCTGTCAAGCTCATCTCCGAAAACGTATCTTGATGGTACCGATGCAAGCTCTCGCGGTGCATTGGTACCGGTTATAGTAAGCATTCCTCCTGGGAATGACTTCTTGTAAATCGTATTATTTGAATCGCGTCCCTTCGCTTTGGCCATCTTGTTTCTGACCGGAACGGTATCTCTCATCATGGCTGAAAGTCTTCTTTTTGAGAAGTCTTCGCCGTCATCCTTCGTCGGCAGAGTGTACATTATCGGTCCAGGATCCTGATCCACCACATAGCCGAGAAGATTAAGCAGCATCTCAGTCTTTCCGACCTGCGACGAAGCAACCACAACTATCCGGTTGATCCTGTCATCGGAGAAGCTGTCCATAATATCCTTAAGATAGGGCGTCCTTGATGTCTTCCATCGTCCTGCCTCTGCAGAATTCTCGGATGAAAGCCTTCTGTATTTGTTCGCCCATTCAGACACAGTAATGTTCTCAGGCGCTTTGAAATGCTGACAGGCTCTTGAAATCACTGTCTGCAAGCGTTTCATATCACCCGAAAGCTCATTATTCACTGTTTTCGTCTGTTTCTTTGTCTGTTTCTTCACTCATCCACTTTTCTCTTTCTCTTACCATCTTCTTATATTCCTCCGGATTATAGGAATAATCCTTGAGCGAGTTCAAAATTTCGTTTACAGCCTTCTTTATAAAGCCTGCTGCCTCAGAAGCTGACTGAGCCGATGCCACATCTACCGCGAGCATTCCGGGAAGTGCCAGGAGCTCCGCCCTTACTGCCATGACAAGATCTGTTGTAATTGCTTCCACATCATCAGACCTATGCATTGTGGCTTCAAGCTCAGCTTTCTTCATCTGTTCAATTGCTGCTTTTGCTTCCTTAAGATCAGCCTCTGCCTTAAGCTTCCTGGCCTCGTCATCCATGACCTCAAGCATCGGATTCTCTTTATGTCTCTTCAGATATTCTATGTAAATCCTCACTGATTCCTTGAGCTCGAATTTCTTTTTGCCGCTCTCGGTTTTCGATGTGAGGTAGCCTTCATCTTCCAGCTGCCTTATTCTGTTGTCTGTCAGATCTAACCATGAGGCAAGCTTCCTTGTCGGTACCCACACCTCACCATCTATGTCTACCTTCTGCATTTTGACTCCTGCAAACGAAACGAAATGGCCAAAAAAATTTTTCAAAAACTAAGCGAAAATTGCACTCGCCAGCAC
>JAEEGL013766628.1_pt1 | contig 12973 bp, 9 predicted proteins | sample 9134231 | NCBI WGS metagenome assembly JAEEGL01 (sample SAMN16246548, study PRJNA631951) | gut metagenome | biome: gut microbiome; feature: rumen; material: fiber-attached | host: Bos | place: Iran: Karaj | collected 2018-10 | reverse complement strand
CACGACCATCACAAACAGCAGGTAATGCGCGCCTTTCGGCGCGGAAGCGATGCGGTTTAGCCGCTCCAGTTCCTTCCGCTCTGCGGCGGTTTTATCCGAATTCATGATTTGCAGTCCTCCTTATAATTCCGGGACCGGGAAGCGCGCATAACGCGCGGCATCCGAAAAATCCCGGATGTAGTTATTATATAATTAATTAACTTGATTAATCAACAGTAGTCGGGGAAATCAATGAATAACTGTATCTTATCTGTATCCTTCCTGAACCCACGGAGGAATACCTGTTGCTGCGCCGCAGCTGACTGGTACGGCCCCGATGGGAATAGCCAGGCCGCAGGGGACGTACTTACGCCTGACAGACTGGTTCCGGCCGGGTATCAGCAGCCAGCTTGCAGCCGCCTCCCGGCGGCCTCACCAGCTCCTCTGTCCCCGCCGGCGGAGGAATTCCCGGACTGGTCTGACTTAAGCCGCATCGGATCGAATGCGCTATAATCAGCTTATCAGACGCCGCGGAACCGGCGGCGCATAAAGCCGGCGGCGGAGTCCGCTCCGGCACGGCATTAAGATGCGCCGGAGCATAAAACGGCGCCGCAGGAAAACCACACACCGGCGAAGTGCCGGCAGAAAGGGGGCAAGACATCATGTATCACTTTGAACCGCTCACCGCATTTCTGGACAACGAGGCGGAGAATTTCTGCATCCCCGCCAGAAGCATGCTGATCATGAAGGACGGGAAGGAGATCTACCGCCACTACGCAGGCTACGCCGATACCGCAAGGACGAGGTCCGTGACCGGCGACGATCTCTACTGGATCTACTCCGCCACCAAGGTCTCGACCTGCACCGGTGCTCTCCGCCTCATCGAGGAGGGAAAACTCGGCCTTGATGACCCGGTATCGAAATACCTGCCCAAATTCGCGAACCTCACCGTGAAGCAGGAGGACGGCTCCGTGACACCCGCAAAGAACGTCATGACCGTCCGGCACCTGATGTCCATGCAGGGCGGACTCGATTACGACATGCACCGCGGCGACATCGACGCGGTGATCAAAGAAAAGGGTGAGGACGCCGGAACGGTGGACATCGTGAACACCTTCCCGGAAGCGCCGCTGATCTTCGAGCCCGGAACACACTTCCAGTATTCCCTCTGCCACGACGTGCTTGCCGCGGTGATTGAGGTTGCCTCCGGCATGCGCTACTCCGACTATCTTAAGAAGGTGATCTTCGATCCGCTGGGAATGAAGGACACCACCTTCCACCCCACCGAAGAGCAGTTAAGCCGGGTTTCGGCGCGCTACCAGTACAGCGAGGAGTCTCATGTCTCGGAGCCTGTCGATCCCAACCGCTTCCAGTCGGGAATTCCGGAGAAATATGAGTCGGGCGGAGGCGGAATTCTCAGCTCCCTGAACGATTACATCCTTCTCGGCGCGGCACTGGCAAACAAGGGTACAGGATTAAACGGTTATCAGCTTCTTAAGCCGGAGACTGTTGAGCTCTTCCGCACGCCTCAGCTGGGCGAGGACTCCCTTGCGGATTACCACAGGGATTTCCTGCAGTGCGCGGGCTACTCCTACGGCCTCGGCGTCAGGGTCTTCACGGACGACAGAAATGCCATCGCACCCGTCGGCCACTTCGGCTGGGACGGCGCGGCAGGCTTCTATCTGATGATCGACCCGGACACCAACGTCAGCTATGTCTACGCACAGCATGTGATGAGCAGTACCGTCACTTTCCATCACATCCACCGCCAGATCCGCGATCTCGCGTATTTCTGCATGAGAGAGGAGAAGCTGGTCTGATAAGGAACAGCGGCCTTGAAGGACAGGAATCCTCCTGAAAGTCAAACCCGGCAGCTCTTTAGAGGGCTGCCGGGTTCTTTTAATCCATAGCTTCCGTGAATTCCGCCGCGGATCTGCCGCCGGAAACGGACAGATCCTCCCGGATCCGGTCTAGTTTTTCCTGAACTGCTGGGGCGTCATGCCCGTATACTTCTTGAATTGCCTGTAGAAATACGAAATATTGGGAAGGCCCACCTTCTCGGCGACCTCCTCCACCGGAAGGTTCGTGCCTCCAAGGAGGTATTTTGCCTGGTCTATTCTCGCCTCGGTGATGTAATCTGTCAGCTTCTTCCCGAACTCCCGGTGAAAGACATGGGAGAGATAATCCGGGTTCATGTGCAGCGCGTCCGCGATATTCTGGCGGCACAGCCCGGGATCGGAGAGCTGGCTCGTCACAAAGCTCCTTACCTGGGACACAAAGCTGTTCTCGAGGAGCTCCTCCGTGAACTCCTCCGCCTCCGGGCGGACCGGCGCGATGTCCTTCGACCGGACGAAATCCACCGCCCGCATCAGCTCATGGTTGAGCTTCGGCCTGCTGACCGGCTTCAGAAGATAGTTGAAACAGTGGTAGGCGATTGCCTGCTGGGCGTAATCAAAGCGCTGGTGCCCGGAGAGAATCAGCGTAGTCACCCTCATTCCGCGGGTCCGCATCCACTCCAGAAGCTCCAGGCCGTTCTCTTTGGGCATCTCCACATCCACCAGAAGGATGTCCACCTTCTCCGCCTCAAGGATCTTCCTTCCCTGCTCCGCGCTGTAGGCGGTGAAAACCTTGTCCAGGCCAAGCGCTTCCCTGTCCAGCATATAGACTATGCTCTGCACGATCAGATATTCGTCGTCAATCACCAGAAGATTCATCATTCTCTCCAAGCCGGGCTCCCTTCTGCCCGGCACCCTGACCAGGGGACGGTTCTCTGGTCAGTTGTCAGAAAACTCGCCGGAGAACCGTCCCCTGGCACCCGTCCTACAGTTCGGTTCTGGGGATATTCAGCGTGACCTTGAGTCCCATGCCCTCCTCGTTTTCGAAACGGATGGAGGCGTCCTCGCCGAAGATCAGCTTGAGCCGCATCGCCGTGTTGTAGAGTCCTATGCCCGTTCCCTTCTCCGTGACCTCCGGGTGCTCGAAAATATGGTTGTAAATCACAAGCTGTTCTTCGGTGAGCCCCGTCCCGGAGTCCGTGTGCTCCAGGATCACCCGCTCTCTCCCATCCTCATCTTCCGCATAACACCGCACTCTGATGAAGAACGGCTCTCCCATGATAACCCCGGTCTTGATCGAGTTCTCGGTCAGTGTGAGAAGGATCAGCGGGAACACCCGTACCCGCTCGAGCGCGGGATCCGTGTCAATCTCACAGCGCAGCGTGTCAGGAAAGCGGTACTGGGTGAGTCTGATGTAATTGTCCAGGTAGTAAAGCTCATCCTTCAGCGTCACTGTATCCTCGTCCGCAAGGGTGTATCGCAGATGCTCCGAGAGAGTCTCAATGATGTGGTTGGTCATCTCCTGATTGTCCGGAAGCATGGAGGATGCGAAGATCGTGTTCAGGCAGTTGATGAGGAAATGAGGGGCTACCTGGTGCTTCAGGGCCTTCAGCTCAAACTCCTGCGTCGCGATCTGCTTCTCGTAGACGGAAATCCTCAGATCCTGGATCTCTCCGATAAGGTGATTGAAGGTGTCCGTGATCTTGACGACCTCCTGATAGTTGTTCGCAGGCTCAACGCGGGAGTCAAACCTGCCCTCCTTAAGACGCTGTATCGCGGGATCCAGCGAGTCCACCGGAAGGACAAGCATTTTCCGCGCAAGCCTCGAAACAAAGACGAAGAAGGCGATGATCCAGAGAACAAAAAGACCGAGGAAAAGGACAACCGGCTGCATCGCGCCGACAAAGGAGCCGCTGGGAATAATGGCGGTAATGTAGTAGTCGCAGAAGCTGAGCTTGGATGAAGATACGACCGCGGTCCTTCCGTCCGGAAGCTTCGTCCTCTTCGGCCGTTCCGTAGTCTCTGCGGGTATGCCCTGATATCCCGCGAGGGAGCCGGCGATCAGCTCCCCGTTCTCGTCCTCCAGGGCAACCAGGGCGTTCGTCCGGACGAAGTATTCAAATGAGGGAATATTCTTTAAGTCTATCCAGGCACCGGCATAAATCCTCTTTGTCCGGACAAGGCGGATCAGGTAGTTCTTCTCTCCCGACCGGTGGAGAAACCATCGGCTGAAGTCGAGTCCCTGTATGGACGTTCCGTCCGAGTGGCTGTCCAGGAGGTCGCGCAGGAATGCGGGAAAGAGATACCCCTCATTGAAATTGTAGGCGCCGGAGTTATACGAGGGGATGAAGGTTCCGTTTGCGGGCGCGTAAATATAGAAGCCGTCTATTGTAGAGTTGAGGGATATCCGGCTGGTCATCAGGTTCTTGATCCGGATGACATGCCCGTACTTCTCCTGATCGTCCGCGACGGCGAGCATGGAGACATCCGGATTCGTGGAGCAGGTCTCGATCAATGCCGCGATCTCCTCATTCAGGGCCCGGGTAATGTTGGAATCATAGATCTCGAGCATTTCCCGGGCGTTCTTCCACAGATTTCTCTGCAGCGTCGTGAGAAGCCCGGCAACCAGAAGGCCCGCCGCGGCGGCAAAAACCAGCGTGATCACGACGAACTGAGCGGTGAAGACCGTTATCACAGAAGGAGCCTTCTGCCGCGGTTCCCCGGTATTCACACCCTGTTCCGGGCTAAATTCCTCTGTGTCCCGATAATCTGCCATGTTCTCAGCCTGTTTCGAAGTGTACTTCTGCGTGCAAAACTCATCCGAACTCTTCTTATATTATAGCTAACTGTTTAGCAAAAAATTTGCAAAAACTTATCATTATTTTGCATTTCTGAGGCCGGACAAATATGTAAATAATATACATATAAACGGATAAAAAAGATATGTTTTTATCCATTATTACCTGTTGTCAGCGCTTTGCGGACGATACCTGCGGCAGGCAGGCCTTAAAGAGCCGGATCCGCAGCAAGTTTTCCGCCATTCATACAGGAAAGGCGGAGACATACCGGCAAAGCAGCTATTCCACATTTCCATAAAGGAAGGAGGAACTATGAAAAAGAACTGGAAACGACTGATTGCCTTCGCGCTTTCGGCTGCCATGCTCTTCGCCCTCACCGCCTGCGGTGCGACAGGAGCTGCTCCCAGCGCCTCCGCACCCGCCGCCGCTGTCGAAGAGGCAGCTGAGCCTTCGGGAGAGGCGGAAGCCGAGCCTGCCGAGGGTGAACTGAGCGCCTACGATCAGGCCATCGCCGAAAGAAAGGCAAAGGCAGAGGAGACCGGTGAATATCAGAAGGTCGTCTATGCGATCTATACCTGGATCGGACGTCCCGCCGGCACGGACCGCATCCAGGATGCGATGAACGAAATCCTGCGCGAGCGTCTCGGCCTTGAGGTCGAGCTTATGGTTCTCGACTTCACCTCCTATCGTCAGAACGTCCGCCTGATGATGTCCTCCGGCGAGCGCGTCGACTGGTTCGGCGGCAACGCCCTCGGCTACACCAGCGTGATCAACGACGGTTACTGCTATGATCTGGAGGAGGATAACCTCCTTGAGACCTACGGCCCCGATATCTGCAAGCTGATCCCCGAGAACTACCGTGATGCCTGCCGCTTCGACGGCACCCTGTACGGCATTCCGCCCATCAAGGACTACGCCATTACCTGCGGCGCTATGATGATCGGCAAGGAATATCTCGATGCCATCGGCTATGAGTATGAAGAAGATGACAAGCAGCAGTGCTATGCGACCTGGGATGAGATGACCGACATCTTTACTCAGCTCCACGAAGCATTCCCCGACAAGTACGTATTCGCCGTCGGCGGCAACCAGTTCGGCCAGGGCTCCATCGTCGATTCCATCGGCAACGACTGGTTCGGCGTCCTGACGAACCCCACCGAGAGCCTCGAAGTGGTCAACCTGTTCGAGAGCCCCGAGTGGTATGAGATGGTCGGCCGTATGTACGACTGGAACCAGAGAGGCTTCATGTCCCAGGATGCGCTGACCGACACCACCTCCATCAGCGCGAAGTGCAAGTCCGGTGCTTACATGTCCATGCTTTCCCAGGCGAAGCCCGGCTACAAGTCCCAGATTTCCGGTGAGTGCGGCCGCGAGATGATCGTCTTCATTCTCGGCCAGGATATCATCAAGTCCTCCGGTATTGCTTCCGTTATCACCTGCCTCAACCAGGGCTGCGAGGATCCCATTGCTTCCATGCAGCTGATGAACGAGCTCTATAAGGATCCCGAGCTCTCCACCCTCCTTGTCTGGGGCCAGGAAGGCACCGATTATGTCTTCACCGAAGACGGCCACATCACCTTCCCCGATGGCGTGAACGCAGAGAACGCAGAGTGGTATCACACCATGAACTGGGAGCTTCCTAACCAGTATCTTACCCCCTGCTGGGTTGGCGATCCGCTTGATCTCGGCCCGCGCACCATGGAGTTCAACAACAACGCCCCTACCTCCCTTGCGATGGGCTTCACCTTCGACAACACGGAGTATGCGGCAGAATACGCGGCACTGCAGAACGTCTATGACGAGTATGCGAACCAGCTGCTCTACGGCTTCCTTGAGCCGGAAGAGGGCTCCGCTAAGTTCAACGAGGAGCTCCGCAAGGCCGGCCTTGACGAGTACATCGCCGAGAAGGCCCGCCAGCTTGAGGAGTGGGCTGCGGAAAACGGCAAATAATTAAACGGCAGTGTTCTTTACTCCGAGGGGCCGGGCAACCGGCCCCTCGATCCCATTAAAGTCACTTTATTTCACATCAGTATATTTCCCGTACCGGCCGCCGGCGGCGAACCGACTGTATACCCGCCCGGCGCCCCTGCTCCTGATAATGCTTCCCGGATCTGCGGCTTCCGGGCAGTGTCACGCGAGGAGAACACCATGAAAAGCAAGCAGAAGGAAGTCCCCTACCGCGAAAAGCGCAACATGAAGGTCGCTCTGAAAAAGAGCGTTCCTTTTTACATCATGGCCCTTCCGGCCTTTATCTATCTCTTCATCAACAATTACATGCCTCTTCCGGGCCTTGTCCTTGCATTTAAGAATTACACCGCTAAAAAAGGCATCTACGGCTCTCCCTGGGCAGGCTTCAAAAACTTCAAATACCTCTTTGCCACCAAGGACGCCTTTATCATTACACGCAACACACTTTGCTATAACCTGGTATTCATTGTCATCAACACCGTCCTCGCCATCTTTGTTGCAATACTCCTCTCCGAGATGCGCAGCCGTGTGAAGAATGTCTACCAGTCCCTGATCCTGCTCCCCTACATGATCTCCATGGTCATCGTGAGCTACCTGGTTTTCGCCTTCCTCTCCACGGAGAACGGCTTCCTCAACAACACGGTGCTCCGTCTCATGGGCAGGGACAAGATCTCCTGGTACATGGAGAAGAAATACTGGCCTTTCATCCTGGTCTTCGTCAACTGCTGGAAGGTCATCGGATACAACTGCATCATCTACCTCTCCTCCATCCTGGGTATTGACCGCACCTTCTACGAGGCTGCGGCAATCGACGGTGCCGGCAAGGTGAAGCAGATCTTCACGATCACGCTCCCGCTCTTAAAGCCGACCATCATCATGATGACGCTCCTGGCCATCGGACGAATCTTCTACTCGGATTTCGGCCTCTTCTACCAGGTTCCGCAGAACTCCGGAGCGCTGTTCCCGGTGACCAACACCATCGACACCTACGTCTACCGCGGCCTGCTTGAGCTGGGCAAGATCACACTGTCCGCGTCGGCCGGCTTCTACCAGTCCATGGTCGGCTTCATCCTGATCATGACGACAAATCTCGTCGTGCGAAAGGTGGACAGCGACAGCGCCTTATTCTGATATCAGGCCGGCAAGCTGTCCCCGCTGTCAGCAGGTAAAGGAGCTAAGACATGCATACCAAAGAAGAAAGAAGATTCCAGATCGTGGCTCATGTGGTCATGACCTTCCTGTCCCTGACCGCCCTGCTGCCCATGGTCCTCCTGGGCATCTCGTCGATTACGGACGATGCGACGCTGATCAAGAACGGCTATTCCTTCCTCCCGGAAAAACTGAGCCTCTACGCCTACGAATACGTATTTAAGACAGGTTCTGCCGTTCCGACCGCCTACATGGTCTCGGTGATCCTCACCGTGACCGGCGTGACGCTCTCCCTGTTCGTCACTACCCCGATGGCCTACGCGCTCTCCAAGAAAATCGTTGTCGGCCGCGGCTTCATGAATTTCTATGTGTTCTTTACGATGCTGTTCAACGGCGGCCTGGTTCCGACCTACATGAACTACACCAACGTGTTCAACATCAAGAATACCTTTTTCGGGCTGCTGATTCCCGGCCTGGTGACGAACGGAATGTATATCATGCTGATGAAATCCTACTTCGTCTCCTCGATCCCGGATGAGATCATGGAAGCTGCCAAGATCGACGGCGCAAGCGAATTCAAGGTGTTCAGCACCATCGCAATTCCGCTCGCCCGCCCCATTATTACGACCATCGGCCTGTTCGCCGGCATCGGCTACTGGAACGACTGGCAGAACGGCTACGTCTACATCACCAAGAGGACGGAGCTTTACTCGATCCAGAACCTCCTTAACCGCATGATGCAGAACATCCAGTTCCTCAGCGCGAACTCGACCAATGTCGCCAACGCGGATATCGGCCTTGCCTCCATCCCCACGGTCTCGATCCGCATGTCCATGGCGGTTCTCGGCATCCTGCCCATCATCATCGTCTATCCCTTCATCCAGCGCAATTTCGTCAAGGGCATCACCCTCGGCGGCGTGAAGGGATGATCGCAAGGAGGGACCCGCACAGCGGGAGGATTCCTTGCGATGCCGCCCGGCGAGGGCTGAGCCAAAACTGAACAGCACCGGAACAGGATTCCGTGCTGCAGGAAATATGAACGCTGCCCGGCGCAGCAGAAAGCGTGAACATCCATGATAAGAAAAGCACTGACAGAAAACGGCTGGGTCCGCGGTATGCAGGGGACCAACGCCAGAATCACCGTCTACCGTGGTGTTCCTTATGCAGCACCGCCCGTGGGCGAAAACCGCTGGAGGGCGCCGCAGCCCGCAGCGGACTGGGAAGGAGAGCGCGCCTGTCTCGAGTTTGCCCCCATTTCCATGCAGGAGACCCCGGGACTTGCGGACAACGTCTACACCCTGGAGTGGCACGTGAACCCGGAGATTCCCATGAGCGAGGACTGCCTCTACCTCAACATCTGGACTCCGGCAAAGACCGGCGGCGAGAAATTCCCTGTCCTGGTGTGGTTCTTCGGCGGCGGCTACCAGGTCGGCTATACCGCGGAGATGGAATTCGACGGTGAGGCCCTCGCGAAGCGCGGCATCGTCGTGGTCTCCGTGAACTACCGCGTCGGTGCCTTCGGCTTCATGGCCCACCCCGAACTGACCGCTTCGCAGCCAGACGCGCCGACGAATTTCGGCCTCCTGGACCAGCAGGCCGGCGTGCGCTGGGTACAGCGCAACATCGCGGCCTTCGGCGGCGATCCTGACAAGATCTCCATAGGAGGGCAGTCCGCGGGCGGCGGCTCCGTCATGTACCAGATCACCAACCCGGAGAACAAGGGGCTCATCAAGAGCGCCATCGCCATCAGCGGCATGTTCCGGGATCCCTATAAATCCGCTTTCCCCGGCAACGGCCGCATACTCTCCAATATAGAGCAGATCGGCGCGGATTTCCTTAAGTTCCTCGGAGTTGGGAGCATAGAGGAAGGCCGCAGGCTCGACGCCTTCTTCATCCGCGACAAGTATGAGGAGTTCCGCAAGGGCGCGATGGCCTTAGGTCCCTGTGTGGACGGCGTCTTCAACACCGACGACACCTATAAGCTCTTTGCCGAAGGAAAGTCCCTCGATATCCCGCTCATCTCCGGCAATACCGTCGACGAGTTCCCGGCATTTATCAGCGCCGCGGACGAGGACGGCCTTAAGGCGGAGGCAGAGCGCATCTTCGGCGACAGAGCAGGCGAATTCCTCTCCTTCGATGAAGCTCACAAACTCATGGGCGACGGGCACTTCGCCCCGGTAAGCCGCATCGAGCCCGCGGTAAAGCATGTCTTCCTGGAGAGCGAAAAGAGCGGAAAGACCGCGCCGAACTACTACTACCGGTTCAATGAGGACATCCCGGGCTATGACAACCCCGGAAACTTCCACTCCTCCGATCTCTGGTTCTTCTTTGACAACCTCCAGAAGTGCTGGCGTCCGTTCGTCGGAAGACACTACGACCTTGCGAGACAGATGGCGGACTACTGGGTGAATTTCATCAAGACCGGCGATCCGAACGGAAAGGGCTATGACGGCGAAGAACTGCCTGCATGGAAACCCTATGGCGCCGGCGCGGAGGAGAGCATGGTCTTTGATCCCCGCGGCTCCGTTCCCGAGACGGGCGACACCAGTTTTGACAGGTTCCTGATTGAGACAATGGAGTAGGAACGCATTACACATCAGTGTAATGCGTTCCGTAAACGGCGGCTTCCTTAGCCGCGACGGAACCACCGTAAACGGCGGCTTCCGGAAGGAAGCCGCTCCGGAACCCAAAAGAAAGGACGACAGCAATGGCTAAAAAGGCAAAAGTATCCGTCAACCCGAATTTCAAAATCGGTGACATCTCCCGCAGGCTCTACGGCGCATTTCTTGAGCCCATCGGCACCATGGTCAACGGAAGCATGTACAATCCGAAGCACCCCACCGCCGACGGGCAGGGTTTCCGCAAGGACTGGCTGGAAGCGCTGAAGGCATCCGGCGTCCCCGCTGTCCGTCTTCCCGGCGGCAACTTCGTCTCCGGATGGGACTGGAAGGACTCCATCGGCCCGAAGGACTTAAGGAAGGAGCACCTGGATCTCGCCTGGCATCAGTACATCCCCAATGACGTCGGCCACGACGAGTACCTTCAGTGGGCGGAGAAGGCCGGAATGGAGCCGATGTACACCATCAATCTCGGCACCGGCGACATCAACGACGCCATCTACAACGTGGAGTACACCAATCACGAGGGCGGCACCTACTGGTCCGACCTGAGGAAGAAGTACGGCAGGGAGAAGCCCTACGGCGTGAAAATGTGGTACCTGGGCAACGAGATGGACGGTCCCTGGCAGGTAGCTTCCTGGGAGAAGGATCCCAAGGCTTACGGCGTCCTCGCCAATGAGACCTCCAAGGCGATGAAGTGGGTCGACGGCTCCGTCGAGACGGCGGTCTGCGTCTCCAGTTCCCCGGATCTCATGCACTATCCCGACTGGGACTACAAGGTCCTGAAGGAATGCTACAACTCCGTAGATTACATCTCCATGCACCACTATCAGGCTGCGGAGATCGGCAACTACGCGCAGTTCATGGCGGCAACCCGCTACTTCGAGGACTATATCCGCACTGAAATCGGCCTCTGCGACTTCGTGCAGCAGCTGGTCCGCTCCCCCAAGGTCATGAAGCTCTCCTTCGACGAGTACGGCGTCATGATGCGTCCCTCCAGCCCCGTGCACTTCGGCCGTGAGGTCTATCTGGAGCCCGGCTCGCACTACATCTTCGATCCGGAGAGGGGCTATATCCGTCACGACCCCGACAACATGCCCGAGCGCGGCTTCCCGAGGATGGATCCGATGCTCATGGCTCTCGGCAACGCCGCCGTCATCCTGGAGCTCATGCGTCACGCGGACCGCGTCAAGATCGGCTGCATGACCGGAGGCTTAAATGTCGCGGCATCCTGCAATCACGACCACGTCTGGAAGTCCGCTGCGTACTATCCGTTCGCCGATCTCATGAAGTACGGCCGCGGTGTATCCCTGACCACGTCTGTGGAATGCGAGACCTATGACCTGCCGTCCTTTGCGGTCGATGACGTGCACAAGTACCACGAGCAGGACGCCGTGGAATACATCGATACCGCTGCTGCCTATGATGACAAAACCGGCGAGCTCACCGTATTCGTCATCAACCGCGACTGGGAGGAGGATGCCGACTTCACGCTGGAGCTGTCCGGTCTTCCCGGCTGCAGCTTCTTAGGGCATGAGGAGATGTTCTGCACGGATCCCAATGCGGAGAACACCTTCGATCATCCCGATTCCATCCTTCCTCACAGAGACGCAGAGACGAAGGCTGAGGGCGGACTGGTAAAGGCCACCCTGAAGCCCATGTCCTGGAATGTGTTCCGGTTCAAGGCGGAGTAAACCGTTCCGCCGGAGTTCTCCTGATTTTATCTCTCTAAATGACACGGCCGCCGAAAAGCGGCCGTGTTTGCTTCTTCCGGCGGAGAAAACTGCTGCTTCCGGCGTTTCCGGCTGCCTCCGGGCACGGAAGCCGCCATACTCAGAGAACGCCCATGAGCTTCCGCAGAGCCATCACGAAGTAATACGCAATCCGGATGATCCCGTCAGCAATCATAACGCCGCCTATGGCGATGGCGAAGGCGACCACCGTGGCCTGAGGAATGATCAGGAAACTAATTCCGAAGATCACCGCGATCACGCACTCAACGGCGTTAATCGTCCGAATGAAGCGCTCCCCCTTCCGCCGGAAGGCTTTCTCCCCCGAGAGGTAAGCCAGCACCAGGAAAAGCGTTCCGAAGAGGATGCTCCCCAGGAGGAACATCGCCTGGTCCTTCAGCACCAGGAAGACTCCGGAGACGATCAGGATAATGCAGAGGAGAATCCGCTCTCTCGCCCGCACGAAATCCCAGCCGTTCTTTGAAAGATACCGCACGGTCAGCACGCACTGCACACCCGCCAGGGTGATCACCATGAGGAGGGACGTGATCTCCAGGATCCTTTCCGAGGCGAGAAGCATCAGGATCCCGCCGGCGACCAGCATCAGCGCGTGGGCCAGGTGCGAGTTCCTAAGCCAGTTCCAGATTCCCTCGCTCTTCGGGTCGGGATTATCCAGGGCGTCGTCGAAGATCGCCCGCTTCGGCAGCTCCATCAGCGTGCGCTTCGCCGCTTCGCTCTTTCCGCCAAAACTGATGAGCGCCGCCTGGAAGCTCTCCAGATTCATCTCATCCAGGCTGTCCTTTCCTCCTGCCGTCATGGAGTCGAAAAACTCGTCTATGAAAATCTGCCTGTTCTCCGGCGGGACATTCTCCACCCAGGCATCAATGGATTCGTTT
>JAEEGL013337735.1_pt1 | contig 12973 bp, 10 predicted proteins | sample 9134231 | NCBI WGS metagenome assembly JAEEGL01 (sample SAMN16246548, study PRJNA631951) | gut metagenome | biome: gut microbiome; feature: rumen; material: fiber-attached | host: Bos | place: Iran: Karaj | collected 2018-10 | reverse complement strand
ATAAACTCGGAGATCTGGAAAATTCTTTGTGTAAACTTCAGCTTTATCATCATCACAGAAAACAAAAATAGGTTGTGCTGTATTTACAATGTTTACAACTTCGGGCTCGTGCAGTCCGTTATCAACCGGAACAACAATTCCACTTGCATAAAGGGCTGCAAGATATGCAGTTGCCCATTCTGGAGAGTTCTTTCCCATAACTGCAACGCGGTCACCTTTTTTTAAGCCGTTTGCTGTGAGCCAGTTTGCAAGTACTTCAACATTATGCAAAACTTCGCTGTAGGTTAGCGACCGTTTGGAGTCGCCTGGGCCATCAAACGCCGTGAAGCACGGACGTTCGCCATTTCTCTTAGTCTGAATACGCAGAAGCTCAGGGAATGTAGGCCATTCACCAGTGAACTCTGTGCCACGAAAATCATCAAGATACTTCCACGGAATATTGTTAATGTCTGCCATGAGTATTATTTTACACCCGAATTCTCTGGAACGCAAAAAATAAAGTGTTATGCAAAAAAATACGACAATATAACTATGAAGATTTTTGATGATGTAAAGGCGTTTATTGCCGATAAAAGTGCTCGTGCAGCGGCCAAAAAGACTCTTTCTATTATGCTGCTTTTATTCTGCGTTTGTTGCGTAAAACTTTGTGCAGAAGATACGAGCCCTGCTGAAGCTCAGGTAATGCGTGAAAAATTTGTTGCGGAATCTAAAAAATATGTTGGTTCTCCTTATGTTTACGGAGCTATAGGACCGGATTCTTTTGATTGTTCTGGGCTAGTTTATTATACGGCCAAACAGTCGATTCAAAAGCAGCTTCCTCGTACGGCAAAGGCTCTTTATAATTACTGCCGCATTGTTCCTGATAAAGATAAGGAAATTGGTGATCTTTTGTTTTTTAAGACAAATGATACTGCACCAATTACACATGTTGGTATTTATATAGGAAATAATCAGTTTATTTCTGCAATCAGTGACGGACCTAATACCGGGGTAATCATTTCTTCATTAAAACAGGATTACTGGAAACCAAAATATGTTGCCTGCGGGCAGTTCCTTAAATCAGGGAAAAAAGCAGGAGCTGGTAATTCTGATGCAGATGATTTTGAAGAGGAAGATTTTGTCGATAGTGACAGTAAATCAGTTGCAAAGAAAAGCTCTTCTAAGAAGAGTTCTGGTAGCAATGTAAAATTCAATGGAAGCAGCTTCTATAATCCTGATGGAGAAGGGCTGGACCTTCTTGTAGCCGATGCTTCTTTATTTGCAGACTGGTCTTTAATCTCTCCTAATTCATTTATGTTCCAGTTCCGTGGAATTGATTTACAAACTCATGTGCGTTATTCAAAATGGGTTCTTGAACCAGGTATTGGACTGGGCTTCCGTTTTAATGTTGGAATGGGTGTTTTCCAGATGCCGATTTTATTTACCGCTACAATAAATGATTATGTAAGATTTTATGCTGGTCCGGTTATTTCATTTGGTAATGCCCGAATGATGGTAACTGGCGAAGAGGCAAAGCCTTCATTCTTCCCTGGAACAATTGGCATTTCTCTTACCACTCCATCTCTGGATATTGCTAAGATAAAGGCACAGATTGTTCAGGACATAAGTTATACAGTTTTCAATAAGCCGGATAATTCTGCGCTTTCATTTACAAACTCAATTTCTGCTGGACTGGTATTTTTTACCGGTATAAGGGTAACCTTGGGAATTGGAAGTTTGTTTAAGTGATGATGAAAGCATTTTGCAATAGATTCCGAAATAAGTTCGGAATGACACTTAGTCTGTTAATTATTTCAATTTTTCTCGTTTCCTGCACAACAGAAGTTACACTTTCTGTTCAAAAAGATGATTCTGTTGAAATTCATTTTGAAGGTGGAGCAGGAGAAGCTTTTACAAAAATGATTAGTTCTGCTGCTGGAGTTGGGATGAATTCCGACGGCTCTAATGTTGTAGATACTGAGGCGGTTTCTTACGAGCTTGCTAAAGCAGGTTTTTCAAATGTTAAGGTTGAACAGAAGGCTGGCGGGCTTGTGCTTATCAATATGAGTGATAAAAAAAGCAGTTCATATATTTTCACTTCCGGAATCATCAAATCTGAAAAAGGAAAATTATCTGCCGCAATAACTCGTAAGAGTCTTGAAGACTTTTATAATTCTGCAGATGAGCAGACCCGCATGACACTGGACTTATTTTTGGCTCCTGTCTTCAATAATGAAACAATGTCTGAAGCTGAATATCTTGAAATGCTCGGTTCGTTTTATGGAGATGGGGCAGCAGATGAAGTTTCTAAAAGTGTTGTAAAAATCAATTTGATTTCAAAAGACGGCAGCAAACAGACTTTAAAGTATCCATTATCGCAGATTTTGTGTGGAAATCTGTAACAATTCACCACAAGCATAGACTTTTATTCAATTATTTTTTCTGAAAATCTGTATAACATCATGTTATGAAAGAGTCAGAAATTTTTATTAATCAGATTGGCTATAAGCCGCTCGACAGCAAAAACGTTTTCGTAAGTAAAGCTGCAAAAGGTGAATTAAAAGAATTTACAGTTTGCAACAAAGCTGACGGGCAGGTCGTTTTTACCGGTGCGCTTATTGCAGCTCCAGAGGATGAATTATCTGGTGGCGGCATTTTTACCGGTGATTTTTCCAGTATAAAAACAGCTGGAGAATATTACATTTGCGTTGGTAAAGAACGTAGCTTTGATTTTAAAATTTCTGATGATGTTTATGATGCAGTGGCTCTTTCAACCTTAAAATATTTTACAGATTCTCGTTGTGGTCAGGGACTCTGTCATACCGGAACCGCAGAAGTGTACGGTACCGGCGAAAAGAAAAATGTTCAGGGTGGCTGGCATGATGCCGGTGACTATGGACGCTATATTGTCGCAGGTACTAAAACTGTAATGGATCTGCTTCTTGCTTATAAAAAATGTCCTGAAAAATTTGACAACTTCGACCTGCTTGGTGAAGTTCGTTTTGAGCTTGAATGGATGCTTCAGATGCAGAGAGAAGACGGTGCCGTTTATCATAAAATTTCCTGCTATCATTTCTGTGCATTCATAATGCCACAGGATGAAAAAGATCAGCTTGTACTGGCTCCAGTTTCTACAGCTGCTACTGCTGACTTTGCCGGTTGTCTTGCATATGCCGCAGGATTTTATAAGGAATCTGATTCTGACTTTGCCGATAAACTTCTGGCCGCAGCCTTAAAAGCACAGGTTTATCTTTTTTCACATGATGATGAGTTTTATATTAATCCACCAGAGATTACTACCGGCGGTTATGGAGACCGTGATGTTCGCGATGAACGATATTTTGCTCTGTGTTCACTTTTTGCCGCAACTGGCGATAAAAACTATTTGACCCAGGCTCTAAAATTCCGTGAAGAAAAAAAGAAGGATAAACCTGATCCAAAACATCCATGGAACTGTGGCTGGCAGGAAGGTTTTGGCTGGCCGTTTGTTTCAGGTTATGGAACTGAAATTCTTCTTGAAGCAGCTGAGCGGGATGAAGTGTGTGAAGCTCTTTCTCCAGATTTAATTGCAGAAATTCATACTTGTATAATTTCTCAGGCAGAAAAACTTCTGGAAATCAGTAATGAATCTGCATTTAAGTTCTGTTCAAAGCTTGTTTTCTGGGGAAGCAACGGCGCAATTTGTGACCTTGCTCATATTATGCTTATGGCTTATGACCTTACAGGCCGCGAAGATTTCTTTAAGGCAGCAAAGGCTCAGATAGATTATATTCTCGGTTGTAATCCGGTAAATTACTGTTACGTTACAGGAGCTGGTTCTAAGCCGGTAGTTAATCCTCATCACAGACCAAGTGGGGCTAGTGGTAGAGTGTATCCTGGAATGTTGAGTGGTGGTCCTTGTGCAGGCTTACTTGATGCTTATGCAAAGGAACATCTAACGGGGCTTCCTGCTCTTAAGTGCTTTGCCGATGCTCAGCCAAGCTACAGCACCAACGAAGTTGCTATTTACTGGAACTCAGCCTTTGTTTATCTGCTTGCGCGCGTAAGATAGTGTGCTATAATGAATGCGGAGGTTATACCATTATGGATAATAAAGCTCTGTATTCATTACAGTATGGTGTTTTCCTGCTGGGAACAAAATCTGGTGACAAGATTAATGCCTGCATTACAAACACTTGTTTTCAGGCCGCCAACGGTCCTACCCGCATTGCAATTTCGGTTATTAAACAGAATCTCACCTGTCAGATGATTGAAGAAAGTGGTGTATTTGCGCTTTCTGTTTTAGCTCGTTCCTGCAGTTTTAATACCATCAGCCATTTTGGGTATCAGAGTGGCCGCAACGTAGAAAAGTTTGCAGATTTCGATTTTGAGACTGCAGGGAATGGCTGTCCGTTTATCAAAAAAGAAGCCTGCTCAGTTATAGAAGCTAAGGTTTGCAATAAGCTTGATTTAGGCACACATATGCTTTTTATTGCCGAAATCACAGATGCCAAAGTTCTTAATGACACAGAAGCCCTTACATATTCTTATTATCAGACTAATATTAAGCCAAAGCCAGGTGCTGCAGCGACTGCTTCAGAACCTAAGAAAATAAAAGGCTGGCGATGTAAAATCTGCGGTTATGAATATGACGGCTCTGAATTACCAGCCGATTTTGAATGTCCGCTGTGTGGACATCCTGCAGAAGACTTTGAACCAATTTACGAGGAATAATATGATTAAATATATTGGAGTGAATGATCACGAAATAGACTTGTTCGAAGGTCAGTTTGAAGTGCCAAATGGAATGGCATATAACTCATATGTAATACTTGCAGACAAAATTGCAGTAATGGATAGTGTAGAAGCAAAGTTTGGGGAACAGTGGCTTAGTAATCTTGAGGCGGAACTGTCTCAGGCAGGTGGTCGAAAACCAGACTATCTCATTGTCCAGCATATGGAAATGGATCATTCTTCCAATATAAATCTTTTTGTTCAGAAATATCCTGAGGCAAAAATCGTTGCATCAAAAATGGCGTTTACAATTATGAAAAATCTTTTTGGTACAGATTTTCCAGAACGTCAGATTATTGTAACGGAAGGTTCTGTTCTGGAGCTTGGTGCCTCAGCTGGTGACTATACACTTAAGTTTGTTACAGCTCCTAATGTTCACTGGCCGGAAGTAATAATGACTTATTCAGAAAAAGACAAAACTCTTTTTTCTGCTGATGCTTTTGGTAAATTTGGCGCTTTGGATTATGATGATCCGGAAGGCTGGGCTTGTGAAGCAAGACGCTATTATTTTGGAATTGTAGGAAAATTTGGAGCTCAGGTTCAGGCAGTTCTTAAAAAGGTTGCTTCTTTCGATATTGAAAAAATCTGTGCGCTTCATGGGCCGGTTCTTGATGACAATATCAAATATTATTTTGATACTTATAATACCTGGTCAAGTTATGGAGTTGAAAGCGAAGGTGTAGCAATCTTTTTTACCTCTGTTTATGGACACACAAAAACCGCTGTTGAAAAGCTTGCGCAAATGCTCATAGATAAAGGCTGTCCAAAGGTTGTTGTAAATGACCTTGCCCGCGAAGATATTTATGAATGTGTAGAAGATGCCTTCCGCTATGGAAAAATAGTACTGGCAACAACTACCTATAATGGCGGCGTATTCCCAAAAATGAAAGAATTTATTGAACATCTTGCTGAACGTAATTATCAGAATAGAAAGATTGCTTTTATTGAAAATGGAAGCTGGATGCCTGCTGCTGCAAAAGGAATGACAAATCTTTTGGAAGGATTTAAAGATATTACCTATGCTGAATCAAAGGTAACAATAAAGACTTCAGTTACAGAAGAAACAGAAACAGCCCTTCTGCAACTTGCAGATGAATTAAAATAAGACGAACAATAATTTAGACCTTTCTGCTTTCCAAATCGTTTAGAATCTTGTCTGTGTTGGCAAATTCTACGACAGAAAGGTTTTCATTAAGTACGGCTTTTACAAGAGAACCTTCAATCTTGTAAATAATTTTCTTGTACTTTTCTGGTGAGCAGTTCTTGTCCATGTAAGATTTGATAGCTTTATCCACGCTATCAACTACTAATTTTTCTTTATTCGTTACCATCCGAATCTCTCCTTATAAAATATATGGATCTGGCTATTTTGATATGTCTGTATTTTGAAATAACCTTACGAAAAAGATCATAATAATATTAAACGATTATTATATTTTGTGCAACTTTAAAACCTTTATTTAACTTTTTTGTAATTTTCACCATATATTTTTTATAATTGCGCAATCGGGTTATTTCCTCTATATTCAAAATATAAGGGAGGTATGAAAAAATGTTCGAAATAAAAAACGTTTCTAAATCTTATACTAAGGGCGGTGCAAAAGCCGTAGATTCACTATCGCTTACAGTAAATAATGGCGAGATTTTTGGTTTCCTTGGCCCAAATGGAGCTGGAAAAACAACTACAATCAGAATGCTTACAGGAATCATTCAGCCGGATGAAGGTGAACTTTCCTTGGACACTGTTTCAATTCTTAAACGTCCTGTTGCCGCAAAAAGACAGTTTGCATTTGTACCCGATAATCCCGAAACAGTTTCGCGCTTAAAGGCAATTGAATATCTTAATTTTATTGGTGATGTTTATAAAGTTCCTGCAGATATCCGCAAGCAGAGAATAGAAGTTTATTGTACAAAATTTGGTCTGAAGGAAGTTTTAAATAACAAGATTTCTTCATTCAGTCATGGAATGAAACAGAAGCTCTTTTTGATTGCAAGCCTGATTACCGAGCCTCAGAACTGGATTCTTGATGAGCCAATGGTAGGTCTCGATCCTGAGGCAGCTTTTATCGTAAAAGAAATTATGCGTGAACGCGCAGCTGCCGGTAAAACAGTTTTCTTTTCTACACATGTCATGGAAGTTGCAGAAAAACTATGTGACAGAATTGGAATCATCAAACAGGGCAAGCTGATTTTTGTCGGTACAATGAATGAGCTTAAGGAACAGTACGGAAAAGCCGGTCAGTCGCTGGAAGATATTTTCCTTGAACTTATCGGCAGTTCAGCAAAGTCAAACAGTCAGGCAAACTAGTGAGGCAGCTTTATGATTTATAAACTTTTTAAAATCCTGAATCAAGGTACATATAATTTTTCCGGAATGTTCGGAGAATTCAAAAAAGGTCCAAAGGGAATCATTAAGGCAATTTTTCTGATTCTTTTTACGATTTATGTTTTTGCCGTAATGATTGGCATGTATACCCTTTACATGATTGGAACCTATAAGTATCTGGCCGAAAACGGGAATCAGCAGTTTATGCCGTTTATCTCGATGATGGTTGCACTCATGGTGATTATGTTTTTTGGCTTTACTTCCGTTGCTTCAACTTATTATACCGGTACAGGTGAAGAATTCCTTATGAGCCTTCCGCTTACTCCGGGAGAATTCTTCGGTGCTAAGTTTGCAGTTTCCTTTGTCTCAGATGCAATTATGGGAGTGGGAATGTTTACAATAAGCTCGATAGTTTACGGCTATAATGAAGGGCTTCTTACAAATCCGCTTTTTTATCTGGGCTTCCTTGTTACGGCTCTGGCTTTTTCATTAACGGCAGTCTTTGTTATCTATCTTCTATTTATTTTGATTTTATATTTTATTCCGGTGCTTCGTAAAAAGAAAGTCATGACAGTAATTGCAACAATTCTTCTGATTGCCTTCTGTCTGTTTTATGCACTTTTGAATTCTTCGGTTTCTATTTCATTTACGAATATGGAATTCATAAATGACAAGATTGGATCTTCAATAGATAAGATTTCCAGCTGGAGTTCCAATGTTCCGGTCTTTATGTATATTTCCGGGGCACTTAATGGAAAGATTATTCCGATTTTAATTCTTGCGGCTTTAGGTTCGTTGATTCTTTTTGTGCTTGTTCCACTGGCTGGAAAAATGTATATAAAAAGCTTAAACGGATTTTCAGACATAAAATCAAAAAAGATTACATCAGAAAAAGCAGAAGAAGTAATTAAAAACGATGTACGTTCAGGTTCAGTATTCCATGCATTGTTTATTCGCGATGTACGAAACGTTGTTCGTGAACCTGCGTTCTTTGCAAATGGTCCTCTGTTTGTTTTTCTTTTTCCTGTGATTTTTGTTCTTTCCTTTTCAATCGGCTTTGTTGCAAGCGGTCAGAGTCTTGGAGAACTTATTTCAGATTTGCAACTGTACATTCTTGAAATACCAGCCGAAAAGTTTGTTTCAATTAAATACTATGTAACTCTTGGTGGAGCGGCATTTACAATTTTTTCCGGAACCTTTGCAAATATCGCAACAACATCTTTTTCACGCGAAGGAAAATCTTTGAACGATCTAAAGGCTATGCCTTTGAAGTTTGATATGATTGTTAAAGTTAAATTCTGGCACGCTATGCTTTATGTTGGAATTGCAGCAATTATTTCTATTATGCTGCTTTCTGTGGTTTATTCAGTGTTAGCTCTTCCAGTCACCTTTGTGGAATTTATTCAGATGTGCTTTATGATGATTGTGGTTTCGGTATCAATTTCTGTGCTTTTGATTTTCATTGATATGTTTATTGATACAGCAAATCCAAAGCTAAACTGGGAAACGCCAACAGCCGCAACAAAACAGAACTTTAATGTGCTGTGGTCTATGCTTTTGACTATGCTTACAATTGCATTTGTCATTGTGCTTGTTGTTCTTGTTTTACCTGAAAATATGCTTGCGTTACTGATTTTAAGTGCTATATTTATTATAATATCTTCACCAATCGGTGCGGGTTATTTCAGATATGCAGAAAAGCGGCTTAAGGTTTTATAGAAAACAATTTTTAATATTTATACTTCTGCTGCTATGTGCAAGACTTTTTGCATATAGTGGCATGATGTCGGGAGAAAAGAAACTTCGGGTTACAAAAACAAAGTGGTTTGATATTATCTACCCTGCGCGTTGTGAGTTAAGTGCCACCATTTTATATGAAAAGGCCGATGAAGTTTATGATGAAGTTACTGCACAATACGGACTAACTCCCGCCTTTAGAATGCCGGTTGTAATTACTCCGGCTGTAGATCAGTTCAATGCATTCTGGTCCGCCATTCCTTACAATCACATTGCAATTTATGATACTGGTGTTTCGGGCTCGAATGAGCTTGCGGTTTTTACTGAAACACTGCTTTCTACTTTCAGACACGAATTAACCCATGCTGTTACCTATAATATGAAGGATGAAATATGGCTTAAAGTAGAAAAGATTTTTGGTGATTGTTTTGCTCCAGGCATGCTTTCAATTACAACAGGAATGGCAGAAGGAGCTACGTTGACAAGTGAAAGCGCAGCAGGTGAGGGCAGACTTAATGATGAATATGCAAAGCACTATGTAAAGCAGGCAAAGCTGGAAGGTCAGTTTCCTTCGTATCATGATGTTTCAGGTTCTTCTGATGTTTCACCTAGTGGTGCTCCCTATTATTTTAATGGGGCTTTTCATCAATGGCTTCAGGAATATTATGGAATGGAGGCTTATGCGCAGTTTTGGTTCCGAGTCGTGAACGGTAAGGCTTTTACAATCGCAGGTGCATTCAAAAAAGCCTTTGGCATAAAACTGAAAACTGCCTGGAAACTATTTGCCGCTGGATATGAAGTTCCTGAAATTGAGGCAAATCCTGTCACAGCTGGAATTGTAAGTGATTTTTTTGAGGCGGATGCAAACGCCTTTTCTTTAATGAATAATGCCGGTTCGTTATATGATTCCTTGAGCACTTCTACAGCCCGTCTTGTGTGGATGGATCTTTATGGTCGGCGTGTATTTTCTTGTTCAGGAGAAGCTGAGACAAAACCTCGCCAGCTCTTTGCCATGCAGGGTATGGACAAAGTGCGCCTTTCTATGGACGGGCGTTTACTTGCCGTAAGCTATACCAGTGGGAATTCTCCGGGACCTTCTTCCCGTGTAAAGATTTATGATATTGACCGCGGCACCTTCTATTCCGTGCGTGACTCCGGACTTAAAGAGGCTGCCATAATTTGCGAGGGCGGCACCTATTATCTTGTTGCGCAAAAATATCTGGCACAGCACTACAGTCTCTGCGTTTATAAAATTACTTTTGATGAAAATGGAAACCGTATAAAAGCTGTGGAGCCTTCCACAGAAATTAAGTTCCCTGTAGAAACAAACCCTTTTGCGTTTACTCAGCTTGAGGATGGAACTTTTGCCTTTATAAAAAAGGAACGGATGAATTACAGTGTATGCGTTTATTCGGTTGACGGGCAGAAGCTGCGGGAGTTTAGTTTTGGTGACGGGATGGTGGTGCGGTCGCTTTCTGCAGGCGACGGACGTCTTTTTTTCAGCTATGCAAAAAAAGGAACCATGCCGCGCCTTGGTTTTATGAACAGTGAAACCGGTGAACTCCAGCTTAGTTCCGAAGATATTTCCGGCGGAGTGTTTGATCCGGTTTTGTATAACGGCAATGTGGTTTACAGAGGTAAGTTTTACAGACAGAACAGACTTTTGTGTATGCGTGATGTAATGACACGTAGCTTTGATACAGAATGGGCAAAGATCGTTACGACCGGTGATGAGAACCTGTATGGTTTGTCCGTTGCCACTACTGAAATAACAGAAGGAAAGAAAATCAGTTCACTTCCTTCAACTGCATACTCTCCTTTCCCATATTTCCTTCGCGGAATTGTTATTCCGTTCAGCTGCTATCAGACAGAATACTTTGGAATTAATGCCGACTATTCTTCGAATTCGGGTAATTCCTATATTGGTGCAACTTATGTTACAGCAAATCCGTGGACGGAAGGTACTTCCGATTTATACATGCTTACTGCCGGCTGGAATACTCTTTCAAACTCTGTCGGTATAGATCTTCAGATTACCAAAGGAACTTCAACTGCTTTGTTCAGCAGTTTAGCTGAACTAAAATCAGAATTTGATTCAAACGGCTGGAAGCAGGGTGGAGGTAAATTAACCCTTTCTTCAAATCTGGATTTTGGGAGATACTCATCAATCACTTTTTCCAATGCTTCTGAAGCATTAATTGGAAAACAGGATACCCGTTTCCCGGATATTTATGAAAATCCTTCAAGTAGTGATTATAAGTTATTTCCTTCAATTGCTTTTTGGGATAAAGATATTTTTGGAATTACTAAACCAGCAGACAATACCTTCTATTATAAACTTCAGAATATAGCCGCTGTACAATATTCAAATATAAGACGTGCGGGGCCCGGTCGTTTTGAATATATGGGGCTGGCTGCAGCTGTGACTTTTGGCGCAAGATACGATTCTGATTTTGATAATAAAGAATATAAGAAGGCTGTCGCTCTTGGCGGAAAGCTTACACTTTGCATACCGCATCTTCTTCCGTTTGAATCAAAGCAGGGCTATACCTGGAATTTGCCGCTTCGTTTAAATACCGTTTTATTCCCGGCAAGTTCAATTTATGGTTATACGCAGCCAAAGACTTATTTAGGTAGAGTTATTTTTGATGCTGCTGTGGAAACCACTGTTTTCAGTATGGATATTCAAAAGGCAGTTCAGTATGTTACGGCTGTTTATCTGAATGATTTTTATATTTCTGCCGGTTATGCGGGAACGGCCACAGCGGGTACTGCAACAAAAGAAGGCCTTCAGAATATGCTGATGGGAGAATATTTTAAGAGTCTTTCAGATGGAAAAGGATATTATCTTGATTCAGTGTATATAAAGACTGCTCTGGAGCTTACTCCAAACATAGGGCTTCTTGCCACACCGACATATAAAATCGGATTGATAACAACCTTCAGTTATGTTATTCATACCCCAGAGCCTGTAAAGACTGGGGAACGAATAAAGTTTTCACTTGGTCTTGATGTGAATTTTTAGTTTACCTTAATCTGGCTAAGAACTTCGCCGATTGGCTCGTGAATTACGAGAGTTGCCATACTGTCCTGAGGTGTGCTCGATTTATTCAGCAGGACAAGGTTTTCTCCCTGGAAGTAATCTATCAACCCAGCGGCCGGGTAAACCGTAAGCGAAGTGCCGCCAATTATCAAAGTATCGGCAGCCCTTATAGCCTTTACCGCCCCTTCAATTACCCGCTGGTCAAGTCCTTCTTCATACAGGACAACATCTGGTTTTACAAGTCCGCCGCATTTTTTACAGTGCGGAAGCTTATCTGGTGAGTTCTCACTTTCAATAATAATCTTTTCATCATAAAACTCATGACAATCCAGACAGTAATTACGCAGAGTGCTTCCGTGTAACTCAAAAACATTTTTACTGCCTGCCAGCTGGTGCAGCCCATCAATATTCTGAGTTACAACGGCAAGCAGTTTTCCTGCGGCTTCAAGTTCAGCGAGTTTATAATGAGCAGGATTCGGCTTAATGCCCTGAGGCAAAAGTTTAGCCCTGTAAAAACGATAGAATTCTGGAGTGTTGTTATAAAAGAAGGTACGGCTTATGATCTGTTCAGGTGGATATTTCCACTGCTGATTGTATAATCCGTCTACACTGCGAAAATCCGGAATGCCAGATTCTGTAGAAACCCCGGCTCCCCCGAAAAAAACAATTTTTTTGCTTTTATCTATAATCTGTTGTAAAATAGTAGTACTAGATGTGCTCATAATCAGTCCTCCTTAAAAAAAGTGTTTGAATTATTATAATCCATTTTAAATTAATGAAAAAGTGTCAATTAGCCGATATTGAAAGTGAGAGAATTTACTCAAAAGAAATTTTTCTAATAGAGGTATTAGATGGTAGATATGAAAAAAGTCCTTTTGGCGACAATTCTTAGTATTCTCGTGCCGATTTTCGGTTTCGCCCATGGTAAGGGTGATGTTGAAGAAATCAGCGTAGAAAACATGAACAGCTGGCAGGAATCTTTTGATCTTGATAGCCGCAAACCAGGTAAATACAATATTATGATTACTGCACGCGACCTTGGTGGCAATGTTCACGTGGAAGGACCTCATAATATTTATCTGGATCCAAAATCAGACCTTCCTATTTGTGGAATT
>JAEEGL011423064.1_pt1 | contig 12973 bp, 8 predicted proteins | sample 9134231 | NCBI WGS metagenome assembly JAEEGL01 (sample SAMN16246548, study PRJNA631951) | gut metagenome | biome: gut microbiome; feature: rumen; material: fiber-attached | host: Bos | place: Iran: Karaj | collected 2018-10 | reverse complement strand
TATCAATACAAATACTAATGAGATTTTCGAAGCGGACTTTGACTTCTCCAAGCCAAAGACAGCTTTCGTATTCAAGACAATGATCGATCCTTTCATTGGTAAGTACTCACTTATCAAAGTTAGATCCGGTGTCCTTAAGCCAGACGACACAATGTTCGTAGCAAACAAGGACGTTGAGGTTAAGATCGGTAAGCTCTATATCCTTCAGGGCAACAAGGCTACTGAGGTACCTGAGCTTCACGCAGGAGATCTTGGTGCTCTTCAGAAGCTTGATATTTCTACAGGTGATACTCTTTCAACAAAGGCTACTCCTGTACAGTATGCTAAGATGGATATTTCTACTCCTTACACATCTATGAGATATCACGCTCAGAATAAGAGCGATATTGATAAGATTGCTCAGTCACTGGCTAAGCTTGCAGCTGAGGATCAGACCCTTAAGGTTGTCAACGACGCTGAGAACCGTCAGACACTTCTTTTTGGAATGGGCGATATGCACCTTGAAGTTGTTCAGAGCAAGCTTCAGAACGTATATAAGGTTGCAATTGATCTCACTAAGCCAAAGGTAGCTTTCAGAGAGACCATCCGTAAGAACTCAGACGTTGAGTACAAGTACAAGAAGCAGACCGGTGGACATGGTCAGTACGGACACGTTAAGATGCGCTTTGAGCCTTCAGGAGATGTTACAACTCCTTACATATTCGAGCAGGAAGTTGTTGGCGGATCAGTTCCAAAGAACTACTTCCCGGCTGTTGAAAAGGGTCTCACAGAGTCTGTTCAGAGAGGACCTCTTGCAGCTTACCCTGTAGTAGGTGTTAAGGCAACACTTTATGATGGATCATATCATCCTGTAGACTCCTCCGAAATGGCATTCAAGGTTGCTGCTTCAGGCGCATTCAAGAAGGGCTTTATGGAAGCCGGCCCTGTTCTCCTTGAGCCTATCGTATCTCTCAAGGTTACTGTTCCTGACAACTTCACCGGAGATGTTATGGGTGACCTGAACAAGAGAAGAGGACGTGTTCTTGGAATGAATCCTTCTCTTACAGGCAAACAGGTTATCGAAGCTGAAGTTCCTATGATGGAACTCTTCGGATACTGCACAACTCTTCGTTCCATGACCGGTGGTGCCGGAGACTTTGAGTATGAGTTTGCAAGATATGAGCAGGCGCCATCAGATATTCAGGCTAAAGAGGTTGAGGCAAGAGCTGATAAGGTTGCTGCTGCAAATGCTGAGGAATAATATGGATTTTCACAAAGTGCTGTGCTTTTGCACAGCACTTTTTTAATTTTCTTTTAATTCTTTTATTATCGGTTTTGTGATAATATTAAGGCATGATACTACACTCTTTATACCATTATAACTACATAGGCGAAGTGGCAGGAGTACTGATGGCAGCGTTCCTGCTGACTATTATGCTCTATACTCACCCCAAGAATACTTATGTTTTCAGATTTATTTTTGGGGGTAATATTGTTGCTATTTTTTCTATTTCCATCAATATCGCCATAATCATTATCGCCAATAGCCCGGCAGAGCTATACAACAGGGAGCTGTATATGTTCCTGCTGCTGACATATTTAATACTGTACATGGTGATAATGTTCTGTATCTTTTCCTATGTCAATCTGATGTCAATTGTGCGGCGAAAGCAGAGAAAAGAATTTCTTTTGATGTTCTTTTGTTTGGGTGTTCTGTACACCATCGCTGTTGCAATTCAGATAGTTTCAAGAGGGTTGTACGAGGTAAACCTGGATATGATAGATGTCTGCAGTTTTACCAGGTTCTATTGCTGGGCCGGCATTATCTGTGCGATTTTCTGTTTCAATGCCACCATAACCAACAGACTCCATGTCTCAAGAATAATAAGAAGGGCAGTGTACACACTGGCGCCTGCTGCGGTGGTTCTTCTTTTATCTCAGATCATTCTGGTTGACAGGTTACATACAATCTATTCTTCAATTACCTATGTACCTGTATTTGCTTTGGGTTACATTCTTTTCCATGCATCTCCTTACGATGAGATTTCCGGATGCCAGAATATAAATGCGCTGGTGGATTATATTGACAAAAACGTGGGTAAAAAATCCTTCTATATTTCCTACGTTATTTTTGTACTGCCGGGAGTAGAAAATCTCGGAGATGAGAGCAGGGAAATGGTACTAAAGGGAGTTGAAGCCTGCAGAGAAGTTGAGCTTATAAGCTCTCATATAAGACTGTACAGGGCTGAAGAAGATAAGATAGTTGCCATGATCGATGTACAGGATGAGGAGCAGTTCCTTAGATATGTAGACAGAATTCGTGGAGTCATGGATTCCCTCAGAACATCACTTCCTGTTCCCTTTAACTACATAATGATTTCAGGCGCCATAACTCCTGACCTGGATTCATCCATGAAGGTGCGACAGTTCTTCCAGTATGTTTCAAAAAAATATTATGACCAGAATAATAGTATTGTTTACGTTACGAAGTCCCAGGATTATGATGACTTTGCAGAGGACTATGCAATAACGGTGGCTCTTAAGGACATCAGAAATCGAATGGATCTCGATGATGACAGGATTATCGTATATGCACAGCCTATTTACAGCGTAGAGACCGGAAGCTTCAGGGTAGCGGAGGCTCTTACAAGGCTTAAGCTGGGGGACAGAATAGTTTCTCCGGACAAGTTTATTCACATTGCTGAGGCCAGTGGTACTGTTCACGCCATTACCTGCATAGTTCTTAACAAGGTCTGCAGGGCAATACAGATGCTGGAAGAGTTTTATGACTTTGATGCCATTTCCATAAACTGCTCATCAAAAGAGCTGTCACAGGAGAATATGCATCAGGATCTTTTGGAAATAATTGAGAAATTTGATTTTGATGTGTCAAAGATCCGTCTGGAAGTTACAGAGTCCGCTATGTTTGAGAACTATGAGGCGGCTAATGAAAACATGAATGTTCTCACCAGGGCCGGAATTCATCTTTATCTTGATGATTTTGGCACAGGTTATTCTTCACTGGAGAGAGTAATGAACTGTCCTTTCAAGACCATTAAGTTCGACAAGACCCTGCTATACAAGTCTCTTGATGATGACAGAATGGACGACATTATTACTTATATGATAGAAGTATTTAAAAAGAACGGATTTGTCACTCTTGTGGAGGGCGTAGAGGATGAGAACCAGAGCCAGTACAGCCTTGAGCACGGATTTGATTATATCCAGGGTTATCACTACGCAAAGCCTGAACCCATTGATGAACTAAAAAAATATTTCTCAAGAAAAGCAAAGTTTTAAATAAAAAATAGCGTGTAATGCCCTCTTTATGGGAGATGTGAGCTTCCGTAAAGAGGGTTTTTTCATGCCTTGACAGTAATGGTATGATTGTATACAATCATACACAAAAGGCACTGTTGATTTTCAGATGAGGTTATAAAAATGCAGGATACCAATACTTTCCAGAATCGACCCGTCACCATGAATGGCAAGAATAATCTGCTTCAGATCGAGGAGCACATGTATATTCTTGACGACGTCGAGAAGCCTAACGTTTTCAGAAATATGTTTCCCTATGAGGAAGTTCCCAAGGTTCCCTTTAACGACAGAATTGTTCCGCACAATATGCCTAAGGATATCTGGATCACTGATACCACCTTCCGTGATGGCCAGCAGTCCAGAGCACCTTACACAACAGACCAGATTGTGCATATCTATGATATGTTTCATGAACTGGGCGGTCCAAACGGAATCATAAGACAGAGTGAGTTCTTTTTATATAGTAAGAGCGACAGGGATGCTGTTTATAAGTGTCTGGAGAGGGGCTACAAGTTCCCTGAGGTTACCAGCTGGATTCGTGCCAGTGAAGAGGATTTCAAGCTTGTAAAGGCCATTGGTATGAAGGAGACCGGTATCCTGGTCAGCTGTTCTGACTATCATATTTTCCTTAAGCTTAAAATGACCAGAAGACAGGCTCTGGATCACTATCTTTCCGTTATCAGATCCTGCCTGGAGGAGGGCATCAGCCCCCGCTGTCATCTTGAGGATATCACAAGAGCTGATATTTACGGCTTCGTAGTTCCTTTCTGTACAGAACTGATGAAGCTCATGGATGAATATAATATTCCTATCAAGGTTCGTGCCTGCGACACCATGGGATATGGAGTTAACTTCTCCGGTGCGGTTATTCCCAGAAGTGTGCAGGGTATCATATACGCCATCAACACTCATGCCGGTGTTCCCAGTGAACTTATTGAGTGGCATGGACACAATGATTTCTACAAAGCAGTTACCAATTCAACAACAGCATGGCTCTATGGCTGCTCATCAGTTAATACTTCACTGTTTGGTATCGGTGAGAGGACAGGAAATACTCCTTTGGAGGCCATGGTATTTGAATATGCGCAGCTCAAGGGTACTCTTGATGGTATGGATACTACAATTATCACAGACCTTGCAGAGTATTATGAGAAAGAGATTGGCTATACAGTTCCTTCCAATACTCCTTTTGTTGGAAAGAACTTCAATGTTACAAGAGCAGGTATCCACGCAGACGGACTTCTCAAGAACGAGGAGATCTACAACATTTTCGATACAGAGAAATTCCTTAAGAGACCACCTGTAAGTGCGGTTTCCAACACATCAGGACTTGCAGGAATTGCACACTGGATAAATGTTCATTATAAGTTAAAGGAAGAGCATGCTCTTTCCAAGAATTCCCCGCTTGTAACCAAGATAAAGGCGTGGGTAGACAACGAATATGCAAATGGCCGAGTTACAGTTATGACCGATGATGAGCTTATCCGCGAGATCAAGAAAGTCAGCAAAGAACTTGGAATAACAGTAAAAGAAGGCGAAATCGTTGAGAATGCAAAGTAATTAATTAGAGGAAAAATAATGGAAAACAATGATTTAAAGCAGGAAGTAACTGATAAATATTCACTTCGTGGCAGAGTTTTTCACAGAATTCGGGAAGATATCCTGAACGGAAAATACAAGGATCATGAGGAGTTAAAAGAGGTTGCCATCGGCCAGGAACTGGGGGTTTCCAGAACTCCCGTAAGAGAAGCCTTTAGACAGCTTGAGCTGGAAGGGCTTATTCAGATTATCCCAAATAAGGGAGCTTATGTAACCGGAATCAAGATCAAGGATATCAAGGATATCTATATGATCAGATCAAAGCTTGAGGGGCTTTGCGCAAGATGGGCCTGCTCCAACATAACCAAGGAGCAGCTTGAGGAGATGGAGGAAGTTATTTACCTTGCCGAGTTCCATGCTGCCAGAGGTCACATGGAGCAGATGGCTGAGCTTGATAACAGATTCCATACCATTATGTATGAGGCATGCAACTCCAAGATGCTGGAGCATCTTTTGAAGGATTATCATCAGTATGTCTGGAGGGTAAGACAGAAGACTCTTTCCACCAACAGAGGTGCTGTATCCAACGTTGAGCACAAGTTTATTATGGAAGCCATCAAGGAAAACAATCCGGACAAGGCAGAAGAGCTTGCAAACCAGCATATGATAAATGCTTATGAGAACATGCTGGATAAAGGTCTTTTGGAAATGTTTGAATAATATAATTAGCAGGAGGAAATATGGATAAGATACAGATGACTACCCCCATTGTCGAGATGGATGGGGACGAGATGACAAGGGTTTTGTGGCAGATGATCAAGGATAAGCTTATCCTGCCTTTTGTTGACCTTAAGAGTGAGTACTATGATCTGGGACTTAAGCACAGAGATGAGACCGATGATCAGGTAACTGTGGACAGTGCCAATGCAACACTCAAATACGGTGTAGCTGTTAAGTGCGCCACCATCACTCCCAACAATGAGAGAGTAGAGGAATACGGCCTTAAGAAGATGTGGAAGAGTCCTAACGGCACCATCAGAGCAATCCTTGATGGAACTGTTTTCCGTACTCCCATCATGGTTAAGGGAATCGAGCCCAATGTCAGAACCTGGGAGAGTCCTATTACTCTTGCAAGACACGCATACGGCGATGTTTACAAGAACGTTGAGATCAGAGTTCCCGGCCCCGGAAAGGCTGAACTGGTCTTCACCGGTGAGGACGGAAAAGAAGTAAGAGAGACTATTCACGAGTTTGATGAGCCCGGTATCATCCAGGGTATCCACAACAAGGATTCATCAATCAGAAGCTTTGCCAAGGCCTGCTTCCAGTATGCTCTTTCTGAGAAAAAAGAGCTGTGGCTTGGTACAAAGGATACCATCAGTAAGACCTACGACAGAAGATTCCGCGAGATCTTTGACGAAGTCTTTGAAAAAGAATTTGCAGCTGAATTTGAGAAGGCCGGAATCACATATTTCTACACACTTATTGATGACGCTGTTGCCCGCGTCATGAAGTCCAGAGGCGGTTTCATCTGGGCCTGCAAGAACTACGACGGCGACGTTATGAGCGATATGGTTTCATCAGCCTTTGGTTCACTGGCTATGATGACCTCCGTACTGGTTTCTCCCACCGGAGTTTATGAGTACGAGGCTGCTCACGGAACAGTTCAGAGACACTACTACAAGTATTTAAAGGGTGAGCCAACATCCACAAACCCAGTAGCTACTATTTTTGCCTGGACAGGAGCTCTCAGAAAAAGAGGAGAGCTGGATGGCATAAGTGATCTTATGACCTTTGCTGATAAGCTGGAGAAAGCTACTCTTTCAGTAATTGAGTCAGGTCGCATGACCGGAGATCTTGCTCTTATCACATCACTTCCGAATCCCGTTAAGCTTGGCAGCGAGGAGTTCCTTGATGCTATAGCGGAGGAATATATGGCACTGTAAGGCAGCCTTGAAGAGTGGGGCTATAGAGTAGTGTGTGGGCCTTTGGGGACGGAGGTAGTGGTCCATTTTTTTAGAAAAATGGACCACTACCTCCGTCCCCAAAGGCCCACACACTACCCTATAGCCCCACTCTTTATTTATATGCTCATCCATGCTATAGTAAACGTCAGAAAAAAGGAAATCGGAGATATGTAAAAAATGATCCTTTCAGTACATAACGTCAGTAAATCCTTTGACGGCAAAGATATATTAAGAAATGCTTCTTTTCATATGGAGAACAATGAAAAAGCAGCCATTGTAGGTATCAACGGAGCGGGTAAGACCACTCTTTTGAAGATAATAATCGGGCAGCTAACTCCTGATGAGGGAGAAGTTACTTTCTCCAAGGAGACCACCTGGGGATACCTTGCTCAGAATCAGAATATTACTTCAGAGAACACCATCTATGACGAGCTGGTGGAGGTAAAGCGCGATATTATCGAGCTGGAGCAGAACCTGAGGCAGGCGGAAGAGGATATGAAGCACACCGGTGGGGAAGACTTAGAGCGCCTCATGGACAGATACACCCGCATGAACGAGGAGTATCAGCGAAGAAGCGGATATGCCTGGAAGAGCGAGGTTGTGGGCGTTGCCAAAGGTCTCGGTTTTCTGGAAGAGGAGTTTGACAAGAAGATAAGCACTCTTTCCGGTGGACAAAAGACCCGTGTGGCGCTGGGTAAGCTTCTTTTGCAGAAGCCTGATCTCATTATCCTGGACGAGCCTACCAACCACCTGGATATGAATTCCATCAGATGGCTGGAGACTTATCTTTTGAACTACAAGGGTGCGGTTCTTATTGTTTCCCATGACAGATATTTCCTGGATAAGATCGCAGGGAAGATCATAGAGGTTGAGAATACAAAGGTTTCTTCTTTTACCGGTAATTACAGCACCTACGCTGTGAAAAAAGAGCAGGTTCGCGCCATAGAGTGGAATGCCTATATTAAACAGCAGCAGGAGATCAAGCACCAGGAAGAGGTTATCGCCAAGCTTAAGTCTTTTAACAGGGAGAAGTCCATTAAGCGTGCTGAGAGCCGCGAGAAGATGCTGGATAAGATCGAAGTTCTGGATAAGCCCATCACAATTGATGACAGAATGAAGATTTCTCTCAAGCCCTCCTGCGAGAGCGGAAATGACGTGCTTGAGGCTACAGGAGTATCCAAGGCCTTCGGCAATGAGAAGCTCTTTTCAAACCTTGATTTTAACATCAAGAAGGGAGAGCATGTGGCCATCATTGGAGACAATGGTACCGGAAAAACCACACTTCTTAAGATAATAAACGGCGTGGAGTCCATGGACAGCGGTTCCATCGAACTTGGCGTCAAGGTTCATATCGGATATTACGACCAGGAGCATCATGTCCTTCACGATGAAAAGACCTTGTTCGAAGAGATATCAGATGCTTATCCGACTCTTAACAACACTGAGATCAGGAACACTCTGGCTGCATTTCTTTTTACCCAGGATGATGTATTTAAGCGAATCGGAGATCTGTCCGGAGGAGAAAAGGGCCGTGTAAGTCTGGCAAAGCTCATGCTTTCAGATGCCAACTTCCTGATCCTGGATGAGCCTACAAACCACCTGGATATCACCAGCAAGGAAATTCTGGAGACGGCTATTGCGGGATATGAGGGAACAGTCCTTTATGTAAGCCATGACCGTTACTTCATCAACAGAACTGCCACAAGGATACTGGATCTGACCCACGGGCAGTTTGTGAACTATATAGGCAATTACGACTACTATCTTGAGCACTGCGATGAGCAGATGAAGAGGCTCTTCGGAGAGACCGCTGATACCAGTGGCTCATCCCTGGCCAACGGCAGCTACAAGTACACTGCTGACTTGGGCTCTTCTGATGAAGCTACCGGCGCCGCACCTGCTGACGCTCCATCCGCACCAAAGACCGGCAGCGGCTCTGACGACTGGAAGGCCCAGAAGGAGTACCAGGCCAAGAAGAGAAAGCTGGAGACAGCCCTTAAGAAATGCGAAGACGAGATCGCCAAGTTGGAGCAGCGCGACTCCGAGATCAACGAAGCCCTCAATGACCCTTCCGTAGGAACCGATCTTGCCAAACTTCGTAAGCTCACCGACGAACAGGCTCTCCTTCAGGATAAATTGGCAGCTCTTTACGACGAGTGGGAGGATGTATCATCCCAGCTGGCGGATTTATGAGGAATGTTATAGGGTCCGCCACTTGACCGCGCTTAAAGGGGCTTATATAATAATTAAAGTGTGAATACATGCCTTAAAAGGAGCCAGTTTTGAAACGTTTATATATACCTATTGCGTGGGAACTGCTATTTGTTATCTCAACAATAATAATGCCCAAGCAGGCATTTCATTTGTTTTTTACCTTTTATTTGGGCTTATTGATATATTATTACTATATCCATAAGCAGTTTTCATTTCGCAAGTTTGCCCGCAATTTAAAGAGAATAAAGACCTTCTGGATTCCTGTGGCGCTGACATTCGTGGGATTGATGTTTGCCAATAATATCAAGAACAACGTATTGCAGGCCCATTTCGCTATGGTTAAGGATGGTACGGTCTTCATTATTACCAAGAATGAGCTGATACCAACACTATTTTATGCTGTTATGATGATCATTATGAAACCTGTTGCTGAGGAGCTGTTTTTCAGGAAAGCTATTATATCTTTCGGCAGCAGAAAGAGAGTATTTATACTGACTCTGATAAGCCTTCTGCTGTGTGCAGTATCTAGAGCTCATGGCCTTTTGGGTATTGCAGAGTGGATCATCATGGCGATACCGGTGACCATAGCCTATGTATCTACCAGGAATATTTATATATCTGTTATGGCACATGTACTATTCGAGTTTTATGACAATGCATATTCTATTATTTATGCCATAGGAAGAATTATGAATAGGTAAGGATTATATGATGAAATGTGCTTTAGGGCACATTTCATTTTTCATATAATAATATTTTTAATGGAGGAGTATATGTTTGATAAGAAGAAAATGCAGGAACCTCACGGCTACAAAGTGGACCCTGCCAAGAAAAACCCGAAACTGATAATACTTATTGTTGTTATCATTCTGGCGTTCCTGTGCGTCAACCAGAGTTTTTACTCGGTAAAAGAGCAGGAGCAGGCCATTCTCACCATGTTCGGAAAGGTTATCAGAGTTGACACCGCAGGACTCTATTTCAAGATTCCTTTTGTTCAGGATGTTCACCTCATCGATATGACCACCCACGGCGTAGGAATCGGCTATGTAATTGAAAACGGACAGAATATCACTGTAGAGGACGAGGGCGTTATGATCACCTCTGACTTTAACTTTGTTGATATCGATTTTTACCTGGAGTACAAGGTAAGCGATCCCGTTGCAGCTTTTTACAATTCCACAGATCCTGAGATGATCATGAAAAATATGGCACTGGCCAGCATCAGGAATACTGTAGTCAACTACACTGTTGATGATATCATCACCACAGCTAAGGGACAGATTCAGGCTGAGGTTAAGGAGACTCTTCAGAAGGAGCTCCAGGAGAAGAACATCGGACTTACTGTTGTTAACCTCTCTGTTCAGGATGCAGAGCCACCCACAGCTGATATTGTTCAGGCCTTTAAGTCAGTTGAAACTGCCAAGCAGGGTAAAGATACAGCTGTAAACAATGCCAAGAAGTATCAGAGTGAGGAGCTTCCAAAGGCTGAGGCTGCAGCCGACAAAATCGTTCAGGATGCAGAGGCTGCAAAGCAGGCAAGAATAGCTGAGGCTGAGGGACAGGTAGCACGTTTCAACGAGATGTACGAGCAGTACAAGCTCCAGCCATATATCACCAAGAAGAGACTTTTCTTTGAGGCCATGGAAGAAGTTCTTCCTGATCTTAAGGTGATCATCACAGATGGTAACACCCAGCAGATGCTGCCATTGGAAAGCTTTAGTGATTAAGGGGAGGAGAGGACATGAATAAAAAGAAAAATCCCGGCGTAGCAATTGTTATCGCTGTATTAGTTTTATTAGCATTATTCGTTCTTGACTCAGCTCTTTATATTGTTCATCAGAATGAATATGTAACAGTAAGAAGATTCGGTAAGATCATTTCCATAGCATCTGAGCCCGGCCTTCACTTTAAGACACCTTTTATCGATGATACACAGGCTATCAGCGGAAAGATGATAATCTATGATATTCCACAGTCTGATGTAATCACCAAGGACAAGAAGTCCATGATCACAGATACTTACGTTATCTGGAAGATTTCAGATCCCCTTAAATATGTTCAGACTCTTAATGCTGTTAGCGCCAGAGCAGAGGAGAGAATTGAGGCATCTGTCTACAATGCCACCAAGAATGCAATTTCTTCAATGACTCAGGACGAAGTCATCGAGGCAAGAGGCGAGTACCTCACAAAGCTCATTTCAGATGAGGCCAACGACGACATGTCAGGCTATGGCATTTCCATTGTTCAGGCACAGATCAAGGCTCTTGACCTTCCTGATGATAACAAGCAGGCGGTTTACGACAGAATGATCTCTGAGAGAAACAACATTGCTGCATCCTATACTGCACAGGGAGAAGCTGAGGCTCAGAAGATCCACAACGAGACCGACAAGCAGGTAGCCATCGTCAAAGCACAGGCTGAAAAGAGTGCCGCAGTCCTTGAAGCTGAAGGGGAATCAGCTTACATGGAGACTCTTTCAAAGGCCTATGACACAGAGGAAAAGGCTGAGTTCTACAGCTACATCCGTGGACTTGACTCCCTCAAGGCTTCTTTGAAGGGACAGAAGACCATTATTCTGGATAAGAATTCAGAGCTTGCTAAGATCCTTTACGGCACTTTTGAATAATGATATTTAAGTCCAGGGCAGAACAAAGAGTCGCGAGCGACTCTTTGTTCTCCATTACATTTGTCATAGAAGTGTTTTCAAGGTTATAATATTATGTAGGAGAGCAGATTATGGTAAATGTAAGAGAAATAGTACTGAATATATTGATTGAGTATGATAGGGATGGCACAAGAAAGCCATCCCTTTTAAAGGATGCCCTGAATAAGTATGACTATCTGGAGACCAGGGACAAGGCCTTTATCAAGAGGGTGACAGACGGATGCCTGGAGAGAAATCTTGAGATCGATTATATCCTTGATTCCTATTCCAAGACTCCGGTAAAAAAGATGCAGCCCTTCATCAGAAGCCTTATGAGAATGAGCGTGTATCAGATCATGTTCATGGATCAGGTGCCTGACAGCGCTGCCTGCAACGAAGCGGTTAAGCTGGCTGCCAAGCACAAGTTTTCAGGCTTAAAGGGCTTCGTTAACGGTGTTCTCAGAAACATTTCCAGGAACAAAGAGAACATAAAGTATCCGGATAAAGAGCTTAACGGCGGCATCGATTACCTTTCCGTGGCTTACTCAACTCCTGAGTGGCTCTGTAAGAAGTGGATCAATGAGTACGGTTTTGAGAGGACAGAAGGTATCCTCAAGTTCTTTTTAACTGCCCGTCCCACCACTGTTCGCGTCACCGGAGGTAGAGAGAATCCTTCCAAGGTAGATGAGCTGGTAAAAGAGCTGACGGCAGCAGGAGTACAGGTTAAGAAAAGCGAGCTCCTAAGCTATGCCCTGGAGCTTGAGAAGACTGATAACATAGCTTTCCTTCCGGGATTTAATGAGGGCAGATTTGCCATTATGGATGTGAGCTCAATGCTGGTGGCTGAGGCAGCAGGCCTTGAAAAGGGACAGACGGTTGTGGATGTATGTTCAGCCCCAGGCGGAAAGAGTACCCACGCTGCAGAGCTTGTGGGAGAGAGCGGAAAGGTCTTTTCACGAGATCTGTCAGAGAGAAAATGCGAGCTGGTGTCTGAGAACGCAGAGAGACTTGGTCTTGAAAATGTTTCAGTCAGCGTTCACGATGCCAAGATCCATGATGAAAAGCTCAAAGGAGCGGCGGATGTTCTTTATCTGGACGTTCCGTGTTCCGGCCTTGGAATCATAGGAAGAAAGAATGATATTAAGCTCAATGTGAGCCCCAAGAGCCTTGAGGAAGTTAACAGGCTCCAGTGGGATATCGTGAAGGCCTCCTGGGACTACGTTAAGTGCGGCGGGACTTTAGTTTATTCCACCTGCACCGTGAACAGGGCAGAAAACGAAGAAATGGTTAAGAGAATCTGCCGGGAATTCCC
>JAEEGL010887991.1_pt1 | contig 12973 bp, 13 predicted proteins | sample 9134231 | NCBI WGS metagenome assembly JAEEGL01 (sample SAMN16246548, study PRJNA631951) | gut metagenome | biome: gut microbiome; feature: rumen; material: fiber-attached | host: Bos | place: Iran: Karaj | collected 2018-10 | reverse complement strand
GTCGCCCGTGCGGGGACCGGGGAAGTAGCGCACGAAGATATTGCGCCGGCGCAGGGCCTCGAACAGCTCGGCGGCCGGACGATGCGCCGGGCGCGCAAAGAGGAAGTTCGACTCCGAGGTCGGTACGTCCCAGCCGCGTCGCGCCAGTTCGCGCGCGACGCGCGTGCGCGTCTTTCTGACTTTCGCGACGTTGGCGCGCATCCACGGCAGGTCGTTCAGCGCGGCGAGCGCGACGGCCTGCGCGAGGGCATCGACGTTGTACGAGTCCTTCACCTTGTAGAGCGCCTCGATGAGGTCTTCGGGGCCGATGCAGTATCCGAGGCGCAGGCCTGCGAGCGAAAAGGACTTGGAGAGCGTGCGCATCACGACGACATTGCGGTTGCGCGGCGCGGTTGCGAGCATAGCGGCATTCGTTTTCGCAAAGTCGGCGTAGGCTTCATCGACCACCAGCACGCCCTTGAAGCGACGGGCGGCCGCCGCGATCGTCTCGACGGGCGCGAACACGCCCGTGGGCGCGTTCGGGTTGGTGAGGAGAAAGAGCGCGGTCGGGGTCGTCTTATCCGTTGCGATGCGGCCGTCCCAGGCAAAGCCGTCGCCCAGCGGCGTAGGCACGAAGGCCACGTTGCGGATCGCGGCCAGCGTCTTGTAGAGCGAATAGCTGGGGTCGAGCGAGCCGATCGCCTCGTCGTCTTCGACGAACGCCCGGGCCATGAGCGTAAGGATTTCGTCAGAGCCGTTCCCGACGAAGATGCGCTCCGGCGTGGTCTTCCACATCTTCGCGAGACGTTCGCGCAGGGCGGCGAATACGGGATCCGGGTAGCGGCGGAGTCGGTCGAGGTCGAAGCTTTTGAGGACATCCGCGCATCTAGGCGAGGGCGGATACGGGTTCTCGTTCGTGTTGAGCTTGACGACAGTGCGGCATTTCGGCTGTTCGCCAGGCACGTATGGCGTCAGCGCCTGAACGGCGCGAGTGATTCTCATTCTTCCCCTTCCTTTCGTCCGACCGTTGGCGTGGGCGTCGGCGTGTCCGCATCCTTCAGCAGCACGGCGGACGTGTGGTAGGCGTTGCGCGTGAGCAGGATGAACAGGAAGGATTCCTCCGAGTTGCGGCTGACGAGATTGGTGAAGCGCCGTACGCCCTTGGCCTTCATTTCCATTTCCAGGAGATTGAGGTTGTTCTGGAGCGTGACCGTGTCCATGAAGAATCGACAGGCCAGACGGTTGGGATATCTGGTGTCGCCGCTGCCCAGCGGGATGAACTTGAACATCTCCCAGCCTGAATTTTCGATCTCCACTATCTCAAGCGGCACCTCGCCGTCCTCGACCTTGACGCCATGGAAGGTGTTGGAATGGCGGATGGTGGCGCAACCGGAGAGCAGCAGCGCGCCTGCGGCGGCAAGAAGGATGTTCCTCATTTCACACCTCCATCGGGAATGGATTCAAGGAGCCGGGTCATGTCGCGCCTTTCGCTGTCGGCGGACGGTGGCGTGGCAACGGGTCTTGCGGTCGGCCCGGCATTGGTTGGCGGATCCAGCAGCAGGGCGGACACGAGCCGTTCCTTGTAGCAGAGCACGTATGGCATCGGGATGGGAATGGATGTGCCCGGAACCTCGAACAGCACGCTGTCGTTGACGTACAGGTTGAGCTCCGCCAGGTTTGCGCCTTTGCTTGCGGCGTAGGCGGTGAGGCGGTTGTGCACGACGTCTGCGGTCACCTCGTCCCGGAAGAACACCCAGGGGAAGGTGGCATCTTCGCGCGCATTGCCGCATACCAGCGGCACGACGTTGAAGAGATACCAGCCGTAGTTGGAAACGACCACGTGCTCGCGCGGACGGCCGGACATCCCCGTGTCCATGGAATTGCGCAGCGACTCCGTCGTGGCCGTCGCCATCGTGAAGCAGCCGGTGCAAAGCCCGGCCACGACCGATGCGGCAAGAACGGACAATAGATTCTTTTTCATGCGCAAAATTATATCAGATTTGGGGTTGACCTGCCACGGTCTTTTTCATAAAATATCGGCATGGGAAAATTCTTGGACAAAATTTGCCAGCTGTTTTTCATCCTCGCGTTCGCCGCCGTGATCGTGATAGGCGTGATGTTGTCCTACCCCAAGTACCGCCAGGCCCAGGGGCTCTGCCGGGAGCGGGACCAGATTCGCCGCCGCATTGAGGAGAAGAGCCGCGAGATTGCCGCCATTCGCGATCGGCAGCGTCGCTTCACGACCGACCGCGAGTTCGTCGAATCGCTCGCGCGGGAGAACCGTCGCGTCTTCCCGAACGAGATCGTGTTCGTCTTCGAGAACTGAAGTTCCTGCCTGTGGGTGCGATCCGCTTTCTCCTCGCCGTTGCCGCCCTGCCGCTGGCCGTGGCGCTGGTGCCGCTGTTCATCGGCGTGTTCCAGTCCGTGGCGGTTTCAGGCGAGAGCGGGCTGCCGTCCGTGCTGATGTCCACAGGCGGCGGCTTCGCCGCGTTCATGGCGCTTTGGATTTTTCTGCCGCAAAAGCCCACCAGGCTGTATGTTCTGGGCCACGAGCTTACCCATGCAGTGGTGGGACTTCTCTTCGGGGCCCGCGTGTCAAATCTCAAGGTCTCCATGTCGGGCGGATCGGTGACGCTCACGAAGTCCAACGTGCTGATAACGCTTGCGCCGTACTTCTTCCCGTTCTACACCATGCTCGTGGCGCTGGCGGCGCTCGTCGCGCGCCTGTTCGTCTCGCCGCTGCCGGGCATGCATCTGTGGCTTTTCGCCATTGGCTTCACATGGTGCTTCCATGTCTGCTTCACGCTCCGCGCCCTGACGCAGCGGCAGCCGGACGTCGTGGAGTACGGACATCTTTTCTCGTGGGTGTTCATCTGGACGTTCAACGTGCTGGGCGTCGTCATCTGGCTGCTTGCGACCACCGAGATCTCCGCCGCAGGCGTCTGGGCGTCGTTTCGCATGCATGTCGCATCGTCATACCTTGCCGTATGGCGCTTTCTCCTCTACTGCTGGTCCATCCTGCCGTTCAACCGATGAACCTCTATGTGCATTTCCCGTTCTGCCGCCGCAAGTGCGCCTATTGCGCGATCAAGTCGCGCGCAGGGGTTTCCGAGGCGCGGCGGGCGGCGTATGTCGCGAGGCTTGCCGACGAGATGCGCGCGCGGCCGGAGAGGGGCTGGCGGACGGTCTACTTCGGCGGCGGCACGCCGGCCTTGTGCGAGCTTGGACCTGTGCTGGCGGCATTGCGCGACGTCGGCATTGCCTCCGACGCGGAGTTCACGGTGGAACTTCACCCTGCGGATGTCCGGCCCTCTCTGCTCGAAGAGCTTGCAGAAGGGGGCGTCAACCGCATTTCGCTCGGTGTGCAGTCGTTTGACGACGCCATGCTTGCGCAGATGGGGCGCGCGCATTCTTCCGCCGATGCCATGGCGGCGTTCGGGATGGTGCAGCGTTTTTTCCCAAATTCCGGATTCGACCTGATCGCCGGATATCCGCGTCCGCCGGACGCCGCCCCGGTCCGGACATGGCTGCCGCAGATCCTTGACAGGCTTCGCCCTGCGCATGTGAGCGTGTATTCGCTCATTCGCGAAGCCGGCACAAGGCTGGATCTGGATGTGCGAAACGGGCGTCTTGCCTTGCCGGACGACGACGAGGCGCTTGACGAGATTTCGGATGCGTCGCGGATCCTTGCCGATGCGGGGCTCGCCCGCTACGAGACGTCGAACTATGCCAGGGCAGGTTTCGAATGTCGCCACAATTGCGCGGTATGGCGCGGCGAGGACTATGTGGGGCTTGGCGATGGCGCGCACGGACGAGAAGGCATGCTGCGCACGGTAGGCGAAGGGGATGGTTATTCGCGCGAGACGCTCTCGCCGCAGACGGATGCGCTCGAGCGGGAGATGTTTTCGCTGCGTACTGTCCGCGGAATTGATCCCGATGCCGCTGTCCGCCGCCGTCCAGCGCTGGCGCCGCTCCTTGAGAGATGGCACGAGGAACTGGATTTTGCCGTGGCGAAGGGGCTTGCCGTCCGTAAAGGTGCCGCATACGTGCTCACGCCACGCGGCATGGAAGTTTGCGACGCGATACTGGAAAGGCTCATGCCCGTTGCAGACGTCGATGCTTGACAACCGGAACGGGATTCTGGTATGCTAAGGGCGCACCTGGGGAAAGGATTGTGTGAAAAGGCATCCGTTTCGCCCAGCCCTCGTACGTGTCGCGATGACAGAAAACAAAAGGAGAACGAAAAAATGAAACAACGCATAATCGTCGCCATCGCCGCGCTTGCGGCCGCAATCGCGCAGGCGTCTCCTGCCGAGACGATCAATCTGCCGCCGCCGGACCTGGATTCCGGCATGAGCGTCACGGCGGCCTTGAAGGCGCGACATTCGGAGCGCGCCTTTGCCGCGAGCGAACTTTCGCCGAAGGAACTGTCGGGCGTGCTGTGGGCGGCGAACGGGTTCAACCGTCCAGACAAGCGCACGAACGCCACGGGACTCAACAAGCAGACGATAACGATCTACGTCTGCATGAAGTCGGGCGCGTACCGGTATGACGCCAAGGCCAACACGCTCGTCAAGGTGTGCGGCAAGGACCTCAGGAAAGCCATAGCGGCGCATCAGGCGTTCGCGGCCACGGCGCCGGTGTCGCTCGTCATCGCGGCGGACATAGGCGATCCCGTGTACGCTGGACGCAGAAGCACGCTTACGCACTATGACGCCGGGATCGTGTCGGGGAACATCTATCTCTTCTGCGCGGCGAACAACCTCGCGACGGTCTGCCGCGGCACGATGGACCGCGACGTCCTGAAGAAGGAGCTGTCTCTCCCGAAGGACGTCATCCTCCACCTCAACCATCCTGTCGGGCATCCGGTCAGATAAAGACCGAAAAAATCGCAGGTGGGATGTGGATGTTCGCCGAGATATGATATAATAGACGCGACTTTGGAAAAGGCGAGAGCATTGGAATGAGCAAAATAATCGTGACATTCGAGCGCGCATGGCTTGATCGGCGGCGGACGGAGGGCGTGCGCGTCGTGAGGCTGCTGGAGAAGTGGGTGGCGACGGAGGCGGATGTGGCGCTCAAGTCGAGCTCTGGCACCAGCCTGACGCTTGAGATGAAGCCGTCGGGCCGCGAGGACTTCATCAAGCATCTCGCCGCGCGGATGCTGGAGCTTGGGGAAGAGAGCCCGTGGCAGCACGCGACGTTTTCAGGGGACATTGCCGGGCTGAACCTGCCGGCGAGCAAGGCGGAGGAGAAGGCTTCTCCTCCGTCCGAGGCCCAGTCGGCGGAACCTTCGCCGGAGAAGTCCGTGTCCGGCGAAGCGTCTTCGGACGAACCGTCGGCGGAGTCTGCAGATGGCGAGAAGTCCGCAGGGCAGTCCGGCAACGGCGCGTCGTCGCCCAGTCCCCAGGAGGTTGTCGAGGAAATCTGCGGCAAGATTCCCGTCAAGCACAGCAGGGCGCTGGAAGGCTACGTGCGCGAGCTTGCGACGGTGATACCGACGCTCCAGCGGATGGGAGTGGAGCAAACGCTCTGGCGTCAGCACCTGCTGCTGGCGGTCGACGCCGGGTACGGGCGTTCTGAGTTCCTCGCCTCGCTCGCGAAGCTCTACAATTCGTTCGGGCTTCTCAAGGACGTGGTCGAGGGGAAGACCGTGCGAGAGTACATCCTTCTGGCGAAAGGGAAGGAACAGGCCGCCGACGGCTATCGCGTGCCCTGGAATACCATTCTGGAGGCCGCGCAGGACATGCGCCGCACGAACGAGAAGAACGGCATCACCAAGGCCGTGCTCTACATCGACATCTCGGCGTGGCAGTCCCGCCTCGCCGATGCCGAGGCGAAGTCGCATCTCCGCCGCCTCAACGCTCTCTGCGGGTCTTTCCTCGTCGTGTTTCGCGTGCCGTTCCTCGAGGGACACGTCCTGCGCGACACGGCCGACGCCCTTAACGACATTCTCAACGTGCGCACGATCTCCGTCCCGCCGGCGCCGCTCGAAGACATGACGGACTACGCGCGCGAGGCGCTTGCGGCGAATTCGTTCAGCCTGTCGGCCGATGCGGACAGCGCGTTCGAGCAGTGGCTGCTGCGCGAGAAGGTGGACGACAGCTTCTTTGGCAACAAGACCGTGGAAAAGATGGTCCAGAGCAACATATACGAACAGGCGCACACCAACTGCCGCAAGGGGACGACGGACCGCACGGTCGAACGCGAGGATTTGCGGCCGTTCGTGTCCTATGCCGAGACCGAGGAACCGGGGCGCGCGGAGCTGGATCGGCTCGTGGGCATGACGGAAGTGGCGCGCAGGATCGACGAGGTGATCGCGCAGATCAAGTTCCAGCAGGCGATGGCCGCAAAGGGACAGAAGATCGCGCGTCCCGCGATCCACATGCTCTTCACCGGAAACCCCGGAACGGGAAAGACGACCGTGGCGCGTATCCTCGCCAAGATGATGAAGGACGCCGGAATCCTTCGCAAGGGACATCTCGTTGAGGTGAAGGGCCGCGACCTGTGCGGGGAGTACATTGGCGAGACGGCGCCGAAGACCAGCGCCATCTGCCGCGACGCATACGGTTCGCTGCTGTTCATCGACGAGGCTTATTCGCTTTTCAGGAACTCCTTCGACTCGGCCCGCGACTATGGGCGCGAGGCGCTCGACACGCTCGTCGCCGAGATGGAGAACCACCGCGACGACTTCTGCGTCGTGATGGCCGGCTACAAGGACGAAATGGACGCGATGCTCACCGGCAACGCGGGACTTCGCAGCCGCATCCCGTACGAGGTGGAATTCCCCAACTACACGCGCGAGGATCTCGAGGAGATATTCTTCCGGATGCTGGAGGGGAACTTCGAATGCGAGGACGGCTTCAGGGAGGCGGCGCATGCGTTCTTCGCGTCCGTGCCGGACGAGACGCTGAAGGCGAAGACGTTCAGCAACGCCCGCTTCGTGCGCAACCTCTACGAGCGCACGTGGGGCAAGGCGGCGTATCGGCACAGTCTCGGCGGCGAAGGCGCCGTGCGCATTCTCAAGAGCGATCTTGCCGGCGCGACGGCCGACAAGGAGTTTGACGCGCTGCTCAAAAAGAACGCCGAGCGGCGCGCGATCGGATTTGGCCATTGACGGCAACACCACAAGAACAAGGAGGAAAAGAATGGATCAGGAACAGATTGTAGATGCGCTGCGGGATTGGCTTGACGGCGACGACTGGCACTACGAATACGATGCGGAGTACCATACGATCCGGGCCGGCGTCATCCTGGACTGCAAGCTGCGGCATGCCCGCGTCTTGATCCATGTGCGAGATGACGAGAGCTATATCGTCAGCATCATTTCGCCGATCAACGGCGACCCTGGGAACATTGGCGAGATGGCCAAGTTCGTTGCGATGGCGAACTACCGGCTCGCCGCCGGCAATTTCGACCTCGATGTCTCGGACGGAGAGGTGCGCTACAAGGTTCATGTCAACTGCAAGGGCCTTGAGACGCTGCCGACGCAGATCATCAAGGACAGCGTGCATGTCGGCTGGTTCATGATGGAACGCTTTGGCAACGGCATCGCCGCCCTGGCGATGGGCTTTTCCGACGCCGAGACGGAAATCAAGAAAACCGAGGCGCCGCAGGAGGACTAGTCTTGAGTCCAGAAGGTAAAGATCATGATTGAAGGCTATCAGATGTTTTTGCTGCATGCCTGCGTGGGCATGCTTGGGTTGCTCATGGCGGTGGCGTTTGCCGTCTTCGCCAGTCGCCGTCTCGAGGTGGTGCTCGCGCGGCTGCGAAAGCTCGGGCGCTTCAACGCGACTGTCGCGCTTCTGGCGGTTGCCGCGCTGGTTGTCTATGGCGGCACCAAGCCCGGCCCCGACGAGCCGGTGACGGTGGTCTTCTCCGCCAATGGCGGGAAGTTCTCCAACGGCGCGGCGACGAAGACCGTTGAGGCCACGCCCGGCAACCTTTGGGGCAAGCTGCCGATGCCCGCGAAGGACGGCCAGGTGTTCGACGGCTGGTACACCGCCGCAATCGGCGGCATGATGGTGACCGCATCAAGCCAGGTGCCCGTCGCGAACGCGACCTGCTACGCGCGCTGGACGCCGCGTCTCGGGCTAGCGGCGGCGTCGGAATGGCCCGGCGAGTTTACCACGGACAGCTGGTGCGGACAGGGAGCCGTCGCGCACGACGGCAATGACGCGCTCCGTTCCGGCATCATCTACGACGGGCAAAGTTCGTACCTGATCACAAAGGTGACGGGACCGGGCACGCTGACCTTCTGGTGGGCCGTCTCGTGCGAGGGCGGCGGCAGGGATGCGCTTCGGCTGCTCGTGGACGGCAGCCAGATCGACATGATCTCGGGCGAGGTCGACTGGACTAAAGTGGCGGTGGAGATTCCGGGTGAGGGCACGCACACGATCAAGTGGAACTACACGAAGAACGGTTCGGTCACCAAGGGCGAGGACTTCGGCTGGGTGGACCAGATTTCGTGGGCTGCGGCGCCCGTGGAGGAAGCGTTCGTCTTCGACGCGCAGGGCGGCAAGTTCTCGAACGGCGCCTCGGTGAAGAAGACGGACGCTGCGCCCGGAAACCTCTGGGGCAAGATGTACATGCCCGCCAAGGACGGACAGGTGTTCGCGGGCTGGTACACTTCCGGCGGGCAGCTTGTCACGTCGTCGTCCATCGTCCCAGACAACTATGAAACCTACTACGCGCGCTGGACGCCGCGCCTAGGCCTTGCGGCGGCATCCGAGTGGGGTGGCGTATTCGAGACGGATTCGTGGTGCGGACAGGGCGCGGTGTCTCACGACGGCAACGACGCGCTCCGTTCCGGCATAATCTACAACGACCAGAGCTCGTACATCCTGACGCGCGTCAATGGCTCCGGCACGTTCACGTTCTGGTGGAAGGTGTCCTCGGAAGGCGGCGGCAACGACAAGCTCCGCTTCCTCGTGGACGGTGTGCAGAAGGGCACGATCACAGGAGAGAACGACTGGACGAAGGTGACGGTGGACGTCGCCGGCTCGGGGACGCATGTTCTCAAGTGGGTGTACTCGAAGAACTCCACCGTGACGAAGGGACAGGACTTCGGCTGGCTCGACCAGATGTCGTGGACGCCGGCGGAGTGAATTTTTATGAAGATTCCCTCTTGCGTCCGCAGAGGGAATATGGTAAAATACACTGCGTTTTCCGCGAGGGCCTGTAGCTCAACTGGATAGAGCATCAGACTACGAATCTGAGGGTTGTAGGTTCGACTCCTGTCAGGCCCGCCATTGCGGAAGGCGCCAGATTGCGGGGTGGAGCAGCCTGGTAGCTCGTCAGGCTCATAACCTGAAGGTCGTTGGTTCAAATCCAGCCCCCGCTACCAATTTTAGAGCGATTTCCTGTTGCAGTTCGGGAGATCGCCTTTTTTTTTCGTCTCGGCAGTTTATTTTGGGACGGCTGTTTGGTATAATGTGAATAAATTCCTTGAGGAAAACCGAGTTATGATTGCCTATCTCAATGGTCGTTTGGATTCCAAGACGCCTGCCACCGCCGTGGTGGAATGTTGTGGCGTCGGCTACCGCTGCCTCATTCCGCTCTCAACCTACGATCGCCTGCCCGCGACGGGCGAGAACGTCAAGCTCTTGACCTGCCTCGTGGTGCGCGAAGACGCCCAGACTCTCTATGGCTTCGCTAGCGAGGACGAGCAGCAGACGTTCGAGCTGGTAACTTCCGTCTCTGGCGTGGGGCCGAAGCTGGCGCTGGCCATTCTTTCCGGACTTACCGTGGGCGACCTGCAGCTGGCCATTGCCGAAGGCAACGCCAAGCGACTGGCCGCCGTCAAGGGCATCGGCAAGAAGACTGCCGAGCGCATCGTGGTGGAGCTCAAGGACAAGGTGAACCCCATCGAGGCCCTGGCGCACGGCAAGGCCGCAGCCGGCGATGCCGCGAAGGGCGCTGTGCTGCGCGACGCGATGCTGGCGCTGACCGCGCTCGGCTTCTCGGAGGACACGGCGCGGGCCCAGGTGCAGCGCGTGCTGGAGGCCGATCCCGCCATCGCAGACACGGAGACTTTGATCCGCCGCGCCTTGGCCGGGAAGTAGTTCGGCAAAATGATGCTATTATCCGCCATGACCCCTTCATGAACGCAAGGCGTCGAAGGAGAATTGTAAGACCACTTTCTTTTGAAGATTAAGGCTATACATTCTTCTTGTTTGAGAAAGGCAAGAAGCCAGTTTATTTTGATGATGAAGAGTCTTTCCATTCCATGTGCAGAACGAAAAAATTAAAGTTGGATTCGATGCGAGACGACTTTGATGAATATCATGATTTCTATTGGAGTAAGCATGGACTTGGCACGCAGGTGATGTCGCTTTTCAGAGGTGGAAATCTCGACACGGTTGAGGGGAAGAAATGATGAAGATCAAATGTGTCTTTATTGCCATTTTCGTAATATGTGCGACTGGGTGCCAGACGCGATACCAGAGCCCTAAGGAACGCAGTTACTTAACTGCGATACAGATACTGCGAACTCCTGACGAACAGAACATGATCTATAAAATTAAGTCGTGTGATGATGTTGACGCACTCAGGATCATCGCATTTACGGCCAGTGTTGCCGCTTGGCCAATGGAGGCTGTGGCCGATGTGGATTTTGACAATAAAATGGATGGTGTAGCGATTACTACAATAGGCAGGCTGTATGCTATAGATTCAGATTCCGCAAACGCGTCGATAGAGTGCTACAAACGTGCATTCCCGCCCGATGGCGCTTATTCTCTCCTTTTCAAAGAATGGGAAGAAAATCGAAAATCCCTACGTCCTAAACGGTAAAGCGATGTGAGAGAACCGAAAACCACTACAATATCTCCACAGAATTACCAACCATGAAACGGCGATCTTCCATAATCCATGCCATTGTCATTGATTGCCTACTGATAGGGGCGATCTTATCTGTCATATACATAAAGTACGCCAATCAGTTCGCGAACGCAAAAATAGTCGGTGACTGGAAACGAATACCATTGTGGTATCCCCACGAGATTGTGGATTTTGGGGACGTGGTGGGAGTTCGGCTGAACAACTGGTCGTCGTGGAAATATCCCATCGATAACACAATCACAGTATATTCTGATGCCTCATCGGACGCCGAGGAGCGCGCCGCATTGAAGCAGTTGAATGACATTCTGGAGCTTTCTGTCGGCGACAATGTCGTGTGCGGTGTGAGGACTGTACGAGGATCACGATACGGCAGCTATTTCGGGAGAAGGTATTTCGTGTTTGCCACAAACCAGTTGGAGATTGCCTACTTCAAAACAAAAGACGAGTTCATTAAAGGATGTAGTTTGTACGGGGTTGATGGAGAAAAATTGATGCCTTTTAAGGATTGCTGGAATACATATTGGGATGCTCATGAAACGTACAATCCAATAACGGTACTGATAAGTGACATTCGGGTTGGCTTTGATTGGCGAGAGTGGCTTGCTTTGATAATATTTGGATATATTTTGTGGCGACAGTTTCGTCGCCAAATTCGCCAGCACATTTTTGTGGCTTGAAACGATGGTCTATACTTAGTGGAAATTCGTTTGTACTCACGCATGTCCGTTATTAAACAAGACGGATGCCTCCTACTTCAGAAACTACTTCATGCTTGAATCCATTATAGCCATAGTTAAATCGTCTGATAAATGATATAATATTCGCCATGAACCACCAATCCGCCATCCGCGAAGAGGAGCTGAAGAATCGCGTTGCCGCTGCGTACTTCGGCAAGTACGACTGCACTCGCATCGTCGGCAACATCGACTTCTGCGTGTCTCCGGGGGCCGGCATCCGCGCAGAGAAGCCGCCGCTATCTGCTGCGAGGGGGCCGCTTCTGCGTGCCGCCTGACGCGCGGGAGGAGCGTCCGGTGGCCAGATCGCCTACTAAACGGCCAAGCAGGGTGAAGAGCGAGACGATCACGCTGCGCCAGGTGAGGCGGCGTGGCCGTGATCGCGGACGCGGATAGATACTCCAAGGTGAACGAGCCATGCCCACATTATACCATTTTCCTCCCGACCTGCCAACCACCGCAAGGCCTCTTGATGCTTGCCATGTCGGACGGAAATTGATAAACTATTGGCCGTCCTAGAGAGAGGATGATATGGTGGAATCGATACAGAATATTTCGGACGACGCGGCAGGCGGTTCAATCGAGAGCTGGATCCGGAGCGCCTTTGAAAAGGCGTTTCCTGGTCACGATTTTGGCGCTGTCCGCGTGCTGCCGGCGACCGACGCGAAGTTCGGCGACTTCCAGTGCAACGACGCGCTGAAGTTCAAGCGCGAGCTGGGCGTCGGCAATCCGCGCGAGATCGCGCAAAAGGTGCTTGCGGCGGGCGGGACGCCCGACTTCGCCGAGAAGTTGGAGATAGCAGGGCCGGGCTTCATCAACATCACGGTCTCCGGCGCGTGGATCGCCGCGCAGCTCGCTGCGCTCGCAGGGGACGCGCACCTCGGCATTCCGCAGGCCGGCGCAGGCCGGCGCGTGGTCATCGACTACTCCTCGCCGAACGCCGCCAAGCAGATGCACATCGGCCACATCCGCTCCACGGTCATCGGCAACGCGATCGACCGCATCTTCCGCGCGCTCGGCTACGACGTCATTGCCGACAACCATCTCGGTGACTGGGGCACGCAGTTCGGCATCCTCATAAAGGGCTACCGCGAGTGCCTTTCCGCCGAGGAGCGCGCCAACTGCACCGTGGCCGATCTGGAGAAGGCATACGTGGCCTCCGCCGCGCGGGCCAAGGAGGACGAGGCGTGGAAGGGCGCCTGCCGCGAGGAGCTGGTGAGACTGCAGCGGGGCGACGCGGAGAACCGCGCGCTCTGGGAACGCTTCGTGCAGATATCGATAGCCGAGTTCGAGCGCATGTACGCGAAGCTCGGCGTCAGGTTCGACACCTACCGCGGCGAATCCTACTACAACGACATGATGCCAGAGGCGCTCGCCAGGATGCAGGCGGCGGGTCTCACCGAGGAGAGCGAAGGTGC
>JAEEGL014153261.1_pt1 | contig 12974 bp, 9 predicted proteins | sample 9134231 | NCBI WGS metagenome assembly JAEEGL01 (sample SAMN16246548, study PRJNA631951) | gut metagenome | biome: gut microbiome; feature: rumen; material: fiber-attached | host: Bos | place: Iran: Karaj | collected 2018-10 | reverse complement strand
GGAATGTAGCAGCCACCATAGCGCTGTCCGCATAATCCGCCATGGAATCCATGTCATCCGCTTCACTGAGCAGGTAGTCACGAAGTTCCTCGGCATCCATGTTGCGCCGTTCGTCCTTGGAAAGATTCTCCCGGTTTTTCAGGACAGTCGCATTGTACTCATGGATCAGGTCCTCGATCTCATACCACTCCAGGACGTTGTCCCTGAGGTGTGCCCACTCTTCCTCGCTGCGCGCGAATTCCGGCGTCGCAGCCGAAACGGACAGCGCCATCGCGCCCGAAAGCAGTACGGTGCCCAGAACTGCCATCACACGGCGTATTTTTTTATTGAAAACTTCAGTCATTGATCTCTCCTTTTTCATCGGGCTCTGACCCCAGTTTCGCCTCCAGAGCCGCACGCTTCTTCCGGCCTGTCATGTAATAATAGTATACCGGCAGCACCAACAGCGCCATGATCGTGGATGTCAGCAGACCACCGATATTGACCATCGCAAGTCCCTGCATCAGCTCGGCAGATCTGCCGATCCCGAGACCCATAGGCAGCATGGCCAGGACCGTAGTCAGGGTCGTCATCAGAATCGGCCGGAGACGGATCGCTCCTGCCTCTATCAGGGCGTCCTCGAGCGGCATTTCCTCACGGAACTGGTTGACGGTATCTACATAAAGGATACCGTTGTTGACGACCGTGCCGATCAGCATGAGATAACCGATCAGTGCCGGCATGGTCAGCGGAATATCAAACAGCCACAGGAATCCGAAAGATCCCACCATGGCAAAGGGGATCGTCGTCATGACCATGAAGGAGAAACGGGGCGACTCGAACTGCGCTGCCATGACTACGAAGACCAGGAAGACCGCGATGAGGATCGCGCGGAAAAGATTGCCGAACTCTTCATTCATCATCTCGATCCTGGAGTTCTCCTGCTCATGTATACCGTCCGTCAGGTTTGGCAGGATCACGTTGTCGTGTATATCCATCGCCGTCATACGGTTTGCGAGATCCGTATAACCTGCCGTGATCTCCGCGGTATACTGTTTGTCGGTCCTTTGGATCGACAGCGGGCTGTCTTCAAAGGTGATCTCCGCGATATCCTTAAGGTATACCGTGTTGCCGGATGCGGAGGTCAGGCGGATATCCCTGACCTTGTTGATCGTATCGAACTGGTCATCCGGATACTCCACCCGGATCGACAGGGATTCACCGTCGAGCTCCATCTTATCGGCTTCCGTACCGTTCAGCATCGTATACAGACCGCCGGATACCTGTGCGGGAACAAATCCCTCCGCGGCAGCCTGGACAGGGTCCACGTTGATCTTGATGATCGGGGACGCATTGCCGAGGGAAGACGACACAGAGGTCAGACGCGGATCATTTTCCAGTTCGGCAGTGATCCTGTCGGACGCCGTCTTCAGCGCATCGTAATCCGCGCCGTTCAGTGTCTGTGAATATCCCGCGCTCATATTCATCATGCTCGTCTCCGAGTAGGCTGAAACGCTCAGATCACAGTTATCCACATCCTGCAGCATCTTTTTCCAGATCTCGACTGTCTCATCGGTCGTCTTCTTACGGTCATCCTTCAGATATGCCGTCAGGCTCGCGGAACCGCCGGTCATGAATCCGCCGCCGGAAGAGATCATGTAACTGTCCAGGTCCTCATCCGCACTGATCAGCTCCTCGATCTGCCGGTAGGTCTTCTCCTGGGTATCCATGTTGAGGTTGGGCTTCATGCTGACGGTTATGCTGATCTGGCCCTGATCGATCTCCGGCATCAGCTTCATATCGAGCCTGGTCGCAAGGAAAATGGAACCCGCAAACAGGAAGAGCGTGACCGCGATAACGATCCTCTTGTGACGCATGATGCCCTCCATCATGTCACGGTACTCCCCCTGCAGGTTGCGAATAAAGCGGTAAGCCGGCGCGCTCTCCCGCTCCACCGGTTTATAGAATACGTAGCACAGAGGAACAAGGGACACTGCCGAGAGCAGCGATGCCACCATGCAGAACACGATGGTCATGCCCAGCGGCTGGAAAAACTGTCCCGACAGCCCTGCCAGGAAGCCCAGCGGCAGGAAGACCACACAGGTCGTAAGCGTACCGCCGAATACGCTGGCTGCCACGATTCCCGTGCCATCCACCGCGGAATGCATATAATCCTCAAACGTCTGACCCGGATGCGCTTCCATGGACCGGAAACAGGACTCCAGGATAACGATGGAGTTATCTACCATCATACCGACACCGAGGACCATGGAGCCAAGGGTGATGACATTCAGGGAATATCCCCTCGCCCACATCATGACAAAAGCAGTCAGAATGGAGATGGGGATGGAAGTGGCTACGATCAGGGACGCCTTGACATCGCCATAGAACAGAAACAATACGATCGTACAGATCACAACTGCAGCTGCCATGGTCTTCAGCATCGTTTCAATGGAGCCCATAATGTCGTCGGCACTGTCATTGACGATGATGAATTCTACGTTGGGGTCATCTGCCCTGATCTCTTCAAATACTTTTTTTGCCGCCCTTGAGACATTGACCGCCGTATACTTCTGATTGCGGTTCAGGCCCAGCATCACCACGTCCTCGCCGTTATAGCGGCCGACTGCGCTTTGTTTCTTCTGTGCCCGGTAGATATCCGCGATATCCTCAAGATAGATGATATTGCCGCCGCCGTAGGTGATCGGGATCCGCTTCAGCTCTTCCGGTGTCTTATATTTCACACCGGCGGAAACGCTCATATCCGTGTTGCCGACACCCGTGGATCCGGCGGGGATCGTGAAGGAAGCGGCACCCACCAGCTGAGCGACGGAATTGATATCCAAATGATACCGCTCCAGCTTTTCGGGGTTCAGACAGATCCGGATATAGTCCTGCTGCCCGCCGTAAGTATCGACCGACGCGACAGAAGCGAGCTTTTCCAGCTCCGGGACCACATACTTTTTGGCATAGTTCAGGATGTTATTGACACCGGAGTTTTTGATCGTGACATACATGGATGCCACCTGGTTGACGTCCAGTTCATAGATCACCGGCTCATTGGCATCCTCAGGAAGACTCGTTCTCGCCTGGTCCACACGCTTTCGAAGGTCCGAATAGGCATTATCCATATCCGTACCGTATTCATACTGAAGCAGCACGAGTGAAAAGTTCTCGTTGGAAATACCGGCCAGCGTGTCGATACCGCTTAAGGTTCCGACATTTTCCTCCATCTTTTTAGTGATCAGCTCATCCACGTCCCGCGGGCTGGCGCCCGGGTAAGTGGTCGTAACGACCAGCATGGGCATGTTGATCTCCGGCGTCAGTTCCAGTTTGGAACTGACAAGCGCCATAATTCCGAAAAAGAAGAGGGAAAGGACGACCAGCAGCGTTGTGACCGGGCGCCTGAGGACAAATTTAGTGACTCTGATCATTTAGCTGTCCTCCGGTCTCCTGACCTGTACCTGCGCGCCTTCATACAGCTGGGAAGTCCAGGTACGGATCACAACATCATCCTCGGAAAGGCCGTCCAGGATCTGCGTCCTTTCCACATCCGAAAGGCCGGTCTGTATCTCATGTTTATGTACAGTTCCGGCTCTGTTGTTCTCAGAGATCAGGACGCCTTCATCCTGAACCCCCGCATCCTCATTATAGCTGATCGTATAGATATAGGACTTTCCGCCGTCATAGTAAATGCTGTCTGTGCTGACTGTCAGAACATTTTCCGCTTTCTCGGAAACAAAGGTCACCTTGACAGCGGTACCTCTCGCCATGGTCTGCAGACCGTCAAAAGCAGCTTCCACGGGATAAAGGCCGCTGGTCTGGCTGGGCAGCCTGGAGATCTTGGTGATATGGGCAGGGTAGATCTCTCCCTGGCGCTGTGCTTCCACTTTGGAACCGATGTACAAAGAATCCAGCAGACGGTCCGTCACAGAGAACTCCAGCTTCGCGACGTCAAGGGAGGAGATCACCGCAAGCGGTGAGGTCTGGGAAGCAATGGCATTGATGCTCATATCGGTGGACTCTACCGTACCGTTCACCGGCGAGGTCACTGTTGAGAACTCCACCTGGGTATCATACTGGAGCTTGGCTCCGTCATACTGCAGTCTTGCGCCCTCCAACCCGGAGACAGCCTGGTCGTAGGCGCTCTTAGCCTGCTCATATGCCTGTGCGGAAATATCCCCTGTCTGTCTCAGCGCCGCCATGCGGTCCAGATTCGTACGGGCCAGCGCCACGCTTTCACTCAAAGTATTGACCTGGACCTCTGCCGCATCCATCGAGATCCGTGCCCCGTCGATCGCCTTCTGGTTGTCGATCGTACAGATAGGATCGCCTTCATTCACATGGTCCCCCTGATGGACAAAGATCTCCCGGACCTCACCGACAGCTTTCGGAACGACATAATACACATCGCCGGGCATGACTGTGCCTACGAGATCTGTATGGATATATATGTCCGCATACTGCGGCGCTTCCACGGACACTGTAGACAGCGGCTTCGTTACCAGTTCATCCTTCGGTTTGCGCAGGCGCAGTACTATCAAAGCGATGATAGCAGCCAACACCAGCAGCAGAATGATCTTTCCGGCGAGAGAAGATCTTTTTTCCGTTTTCTTCATAAAAATCCTGCCTTTATCCAGTACGTCACCGGGATCCCAAAGAAGGTCCCGGCGTGAAAGTTAGCTTAATGCAACTAATCATAATAAGTCAATATTGTATTGTACCTTAGAACTGTCCAAACTGCAATATAGACATAGAAAACGGAGCCTGCGCTCCGTTTTCAATACTTCCTCTGTCAGTTCGCGTATACTGCCCCGATATCATCCCTGTCAAAGATCACCATATAACTGGTGCCCTCCCGGTACAGCTTCATCGCCGTGACCATGTCCGCTTCCGGAATGGCGATGCACCCGGCGGTGTTCTGTCCGTCCACCACACAGTGGAGAAAGATGGCAGAGCCCCTGTAAGGTATGCCCTCCGGATTGTATCCGGTATCGATACAGTAATTATAGTATCCGGGGTACCTCACGATCTGCTCTGAAGCCCGCGGATCGAACTCGGTGAAAATATCGCTTCGTACGAAGCGGTTATACATGGGGGAATCGGAATTCCCTACCCAGTAGAAGCGCTCATCCGCCTGTACATAATTGGACGGGAATCCTTCCTGCGCAGGCAGGATCCCGAAGGGTGTGTTCATCTTAAAAATGCCGACCGGAGTCTTTTTGTCACCCTCTACTTCTTTGTACAGACCATTCCTGCCGCTCATGGCAGCGGTCTCCAAAGCCAGTGTCCAGGGGGCAAGTCCTCCGTTTGTCTCTTGACTGCGGGTATAGATCCGAAAAATACCGTGATCCTCGCTGCGACTGCCTTCCAGCGTCATCATGACGCGCGCATCGGCTGGTACGGCCGCCTTTGCGGGATCCCAGGCTGTCGTTTCCTTTCCGGCTGCATCCGCGCCGGCTGCAGGTGTTTCTGTGATCGCAAAGCCTACAGATGCCTGGACGCCCGGTCCCGGTCCCGCCTGAGTATGCGCGGGCACTATTGCGGACTTGCCCAGGCCGCCCGCAAAGGCACTGAAACAGAATATGCCTGCGGCTGCGACGACAGCCGGTATGATCATCTTCCTCATCGGATTCTCCTCATACTTGTCTGTAAGACCCATGAACAGGTCTCCGCTTTTAATACTACCATATTTCACCATTTATATTTTTTACGAAATGATTAGGAAATGCTGAAAAAAAGCTTCCAATCATGTATACTAATCAGGACTCTATGCCGGAAACGCCGGCATCACCCCGAACAGGAGAGACCTTATGAAATATATTGAAAGTCTGCAGGACGGTATGCATGTCAGCGGCGTCTATCTCTGCAAGACCAAGACCATCGCCCTTACCAAGAACGGAAAGGAATACGGAAGCCTGACATTGCAGGATAAGACCGGCCAGCTGGAAGCAAAGATCTGGGATCTGAACAGTCCCGCGATCCGTGATTTCGAAGCCATGGACTATGTCCAGGTCGACGGCAGCGTGACCGTGTTCAACAATGCAAACCAGCTGAATATACACCGGATCCAGGTGGCGTCCGACGGGCAATATGCCCCTTCGGATTACTTTCCGGTCTCGGAAAAGGATATCGACGGAATGAAAGCTTCCATGCTGGAACTCATCCGTTCCGTCAATGACCCTTATCTGCAGAAGCTTCTGGCCTCGTTCTTTGAAGACCCGGTCTTCGTCAAACGTTTCAGCCGCCACAGTGCTGCCCGAAGCGTCCATCACGGATTTATCGGCGGGCTTCTGGAGCACTCCTTAAGTGTCGCTACGATCTGCGATGACATCTCCCGTCACTATACCTTCGTCAACCGGGACCTGCTGGTCACCGGTGCCATCCTGCATGACATCGGAAAGCTCTCTGAGCTCAGCGCTTTCCCGTATAATGAGTATACAGATGAAGGCCAGCTCCTGGGACATATCATGATCGGCGCACAGATCGTCAGTGAACGGATCCGAAAGATCGAAGGATTTCCGCGCAAACTCTCCGCCGAGCTCATCCACATGATCCTTTCCCACCACGGTGAGCTGGAATACGGATCCCCCAAAAAACCCGCGATCGTGGAAGCAATGATCCTGAGCTTTGTGGATAACATGGACGCCAAGGTCGAAACCATGTATGAGGCATTCAAAAGCAAAGCGCCGCAGAATGCCGACGGATGGCTCGGGTTCAACAAACTGCTGGATTCCAACATCCGCAAAACGAGCGAAAGCGGTAAATGATTGAATACTTAACTATGCAGTTAAATAAAGATTTTTAAAAATAGGCTTGTATTTTTGCATTTTTTTTAGTACTCTTATACTACTAAGATTTGTGCCGTCGATCAGGCACGTATACGGATGAGGTGATCACTATGGGATCGGATTTTACCGTTATTATCAATGAGTACATGCCCCTGAGAGAACTGGTGTTCACGACGCTCCGGCAGGCTATCCTGAAAGGTGAGCTTCAGCCGGGTGAGCGCCTGATGGAGATCCAGCTGGCGGAGAAGATGGGCGTCAGCCGCACACCGATCCGCGAAGCGATCCGCAAACTGGCTGCGGAAGGCCTTGTCACCATGATTCCCCGTAAAGGAGCTATCGTGGCGGGTATTTCCGAGAAAATGCTGAAAGATGTACTTCGTGTCCGCATGACTCTGGAAAAAATGGCATATGAATGTGCTTTCGAGAACATCACGGATGAAGCCATTGCCAGTCTGCGTGCAGCCGAAGCTGACTTTGAAGCTGCCGTTGAGGGCGGAGACCTGGTATCGATCGCGGAGGCTGACGAGAAGTTCCACTTCATCATTTACGATGCCGCAGGCAACGACAAGCTTCTGGAGATCCTGACCAACCTCAAGGAAAATATGTACCGTTACCGTATGGAGTATGCCAAGAACCGGGCGGTCCGGTCCGAGCTGATCGAAGATCACCGTGCCATTGTGGAAACACTTGCGGAGCGCGATGCGGAAAACGGCCTGAACCTTGTGGAAAAGCATATCGGAAATCAGGAAAAAGCTGTCCTTGCGAAACTGAAGGAAGAATCGCTGGACAATAGCCGCTGAGTCCGGGACTGACAGATCGCCGCGTCAGACAAACTCAATACAAAACGGATCCTGTCAGGGATCCGTTTTTTTTATCTCAAATGATGTGTGGATAATATCCGAAAGCTGATCCGCGTAGACGGCTCCCCGGATCGTTTCTTCCGCGTTTCGAAGGGCCTCTTCTGCCCGGAACAGTCCAAAGACGGTCGGTCCGCTGCCGCTCATACAGGCAAAAAAAGCACCGCAGCGGCGCATGTCATCAATGATCTTACGGATCTCCGGGATCTCCCGTTCCACCGGAAGAGAAAAGCTGTTGGCTGCCGACTCTGAAAGCCGAAGGAGGTCCCCCCTGATTATGGAATCCAGGCAGGCATCCGTATCCGGATGCCGCAGATCGGGCTGCGCATCGAGCGCGGCATACATTGCGCCGGTAGAAATACCGCGGGCCGGCTTCACAAGAAGGACCGGCATGCCATCAAAAACAACGTGCGGGAGGACCATTGTCAGGCGGTCGCCGATGCCCTCTGCCATAGCCATACCTCCCATAACACAGAACGGGACATCCGCTCCGAGCCCGAGTCCGAGTTTTTGCAGCGCCTTATCAGAAAGATCTGTGCCAAACAGGCGGTTCATTCCCTTCAGTACCGCCGCGGCATCTGCGGAACCCCCGCCAAGTCCGGCCTGAGACGGGATCCGCTTAATAAGATGCATGTCCACGCCCTGCCTGATCCCGCAGCTTTCCTGCATGAGACGAGCAGCACGCACCATGAGGTTCCGCCCGTCTGTAGGGATATCTTCCACTGCGGGCTCCATGGTCATCATGATCTGATTGTCCTCCCGGGGCGTCAGCACGATCTCATCGGAAAGAGCCAGGCTCTGCATGATCATCCGGACCTCATGATACCCGTCCGGACGACGTCCGCAGACGTCCAGGGAAAGATTTATTTTTGCATGCGCATATACTTTCATTCACACTATGTTAACAATTCTTTTAAATATTATTTACTTTCGACACATAAAACGTCCATGTTTCGTGATTAACATAACAGTATACAATAGTTAGTGTAGTTGTTACTGCAATGCTAAAATAATTTTTTCATAATGCTTTGCCCCGTTGATGTTCCGCATCTTCGGGGTTCCTCCCTTTTTAAGGGGTAGATTTAGGGAAAATGATCGCCGGAACGCGAAGCGTTCAGCGATCTTTTTTGCTCATAGACCGGTTTAGATACCGGCATATCGCAGCATTTCTTCCGGCCTTCCGATCACCGCGTCCGCACCGCTCTCTTCCAATTCTTTTCTTCCGCGGAATCCCCAGGCTGCGCCGAGTGTAAAGAGCCCGGCATTCTTTCCGGTTATCATATCCGTATCGGTATCACCGATATACAGTGTCTCTTCCGGCTTCACTCCCAACTGTTCCAGGATCATAAAGACCCCGGCAGGATCCGGCTTTTTCGGCAGTTCTTCCCGCTTTCCGAGAACCATATCAAAAAGTTCCCCGCCAAAAGCGCCGCGGATCACCCGTACTGTCGCAGGATCGGGTTTATTGGAAAAGACCGCAAGACGGATCCCGGCGGCTTTCAACCGGTCAAGAAGCTCCGGAATGCCCTCATAAGGATGTACCTCATAATCCGCATGAAGATCCAGTTCACGCATATAGCTGTCGAAGTAATACGGGAAATCTCCGGGATCATGGGGGTCGTGCAGCAGTGCGCCCGGATGAAGAACAGCGGGATCAGCATTGCTGTCCCGCTCTGTATCCCTCAGATAACGTTCCACCTGGGTCCTCGCGCCGTCACCGACATAATGACGGTAATTTTCACGCGGCAGTACACACAGCCCTTCCTTCCGCAGCGATTCACTCGAGCAGAACCATAAGGAAGTTAAGGTATCAAGCAGAGTTCCGTCCAGGTCAAAAATACAGGCTTTGATCATTTTCACTGCCTCTTTCTCAGAATCTGGTCCATGTGTTTCTGCGGAACAGCACCAGGATCGGGAAGATCTCAAGACGTCCGATCAGCATATCGGCACTCAGTACCAGTTTACTGAAATTGGAAAACGCGGCATAGTTCCCGACCGTGCCGACTTCTCCCAGTCCCGGTCCGATGTTATTGAAGGTGGCGATCACCGCGGTAAAGGTCGTAGGCCAGTCTCTGCCTTCAAAGGCGACCAGCAGGACGGAAAGCATTGTGATCGTGATGTAAACGAAAGTATAGGTGCCCGTGCTCCGCAGCACGTTTTCTTCCACGACCTTGCCGTCGATATGGACCTTCTTCACGATATCCGGACGCAGATGCGCTGCCATATCCCGGCTGAAACCTCTCGCCATCAGCAGGATACGGGATATCTTAAATCCGCCGCCGGTGGAACCCGCGCACGCGCCGCAGAACATCAGGAACACCAGGATCCCCTGGGAGAGCCGTGGCCATTGGTTGATATCATCGATGGCGTATCCGGTGGTCGTCATGATGGATCCCACATGGAAAGCGGCATCCCGGAACGCCCAGGAAATAGAAGTAAACCCGCCCTGTCCCAACAGGTTGACGGTGATCGTCAGAATTGCCGCAGCTATGATGAGCAGATACAGACGGATCTCTTCCATCTGGAAAGCTGCGCGGAACTTGCCGACAAGCAGGAGGAAATAAAAGGTAAAATTCATTCCAAAGGCGATCATTCCGATGATGATCACCGCCTGCTGTGCCACGGTATAGGAAGCGCAGCTGTTGTTCAGCACGCCGAAGCCGCCGGTGCCGGCAGCACCGAACGTGATGCAGATAGAATCGAACAGCGGCATTTTCAGAAGCAGCAGGATCAGGATCATGAACAGAGTCATCCCGGTATAGATCCCATACTGCACCCGGGCAGTGCTTCCCGCCTTCGGCACCAGCTTGGAAACGACCGGACCGGGGCTTTCCGCCTTCATCAGGTTCATCTGGGATCCGCCGGTAAATCGCATGATCGCTGACATAAACACCAGGATGCCCATACCGCCGATCCAGTGCATAAAGCTCCGCCACATCAGTACGCTCTTGGCAACGTCCTCTACACTTTTGATCACACTGGACCCGGTGGTCGTAAATCCCGAGATCGTTTCGAACAATGCATCAAACACATTGGTCAGGGTCCCGCTGATCAGGAATGGGAGCATGCCGACCAGGGACCATGCGATCCATGTCAGGCCTGTGGATACAAAGCCTTCCTTGGAGTGCATGCCCCCCTCCTCCGCCTTATTCCGCAGAAGCATAACGCCCGCTGCTGCCGCGATCAGCGCCGGTATGACAAAAGGCAGGACGCTTTCATGATAGATCAGGGCACAGACCAGCGGGATCGCAAAAAAGACCGCTTCCAGGCAGAGTCCCGAGCCGATGATATTACTGATGACCAGTGGATTCATAAGCCCCGTACCTCTTAGGACACGATATCATGCAGGGAAGCGATTCCCCTGTTGGTAGTAACGATGATCACAGAATCCCCCTCCCGGATCATATCTTTACCGGACGGGACTGTGAATTCCTTTCCATGGATGATCCCGGCGATGATCAGGTTCTTTTTGATCTTAAGATCCATGATCGGTTTGTCAAGGATCGCTGTATCGGCAGAAGCCACCAATTCCACGATCTCGATGCTGTTATCGAGATAGCGGAACAGCGTCGCCACATTGCCGCCCGCACCCGCGTTTTTGGCCCGGACATACTGCGCGATGATATCCGCGCAGATAAGCTTTGGAAAGACAACGGAGTCGATACTGAGGGTCTGGATCACATCATTCATATCGGTCCGGGTGACCTTTGTAATGATCTTTGCCTTCGTGGAATTCTTGGCATAGGTCGCGATGACGATATTTTCCTCATCGATGCCGGTCAGCGGGACGAACGCGTCCGCGGTGCTCAGACCATGTTTCATAAGGAAGCGCCGGTCCGTGCCGTCTCCGTGAATGATCTCCGCCTCAGGGAATGTCTCCGAGAGCTCCAGACAGCGCTTGTAGTCCTTTTCCACCAGCCGTACTGTTTTTCCGCGCCTTAGAAGCTTCTCGACGAGATAGTATGAAATGGTACCGCCGCCGGCGATCATGATATTTTCCGCCGGTGTGTTGGGGACCCCGTGGGATCTGAGGAAACGCCGCATTTCATCTCTGGTAGCCACGATCGTGATGTCGTCTCCGGCTTCGATCACGAACTGTCCGGAAGGGATGGTCGTCTCTCCCTTGCGCATGACGGCACAGACCAGGGTATTGCTGCCAGGCAGTTCACGCCGCACCTGCATCAGACTCTTGCCGACGAACTTATACTCCGGGAGTACATGCATCGTGGCGATCACCACGTCACTGCCCTCAAACAGATCGATCCGGCTGAGTGCGGGAAACTGCAGAAGATTATAGATCTCGTTGGCTGCAAGATGCTCCGGATTGATGATCTTGGAAAGACCCAGGCGGTCTTTGATAAAATTGGTCTCCTTCGAATACAGGGGATTCCGTACACGGGCAATGGTCTCGCATTTGGTCTCCTGTTTGGCCATCAGACAGGTCAGAAGATTCAGTTCGTCGGAAGCACTGACCGCAATGAAAATGTCCGCCGTCTTAAGTCCTGCCTCATAAAGGATATTGATGTCCGCGCCGTTTCCGAGCAGCGCCATGACATCCAGCTCCTCCGAGATCTCGTCTATGGGTTTTTGATTATTGTCGACGAGAGACACATTATGTCCGTCATTGACAAGCGTGCGGGCCAGCTCGGAGCCGACCTTTCCGCATCCTACGATCACAGCATTCATACCTGATATTCCTTTGATGCTAAACAGCTGTTAGAATCATTTAATCATAGAGCATTATAACCGCAAAGGCAAGCAAAAGTTGACAACCCCCGTCTTATTCTGTGTATACACCGTATTCACAGCCGATGTGTCCCGCATCTATATCATCGATCAGTTCTCCGGTGCGTCTGTCTGTCAGGCGGATCCTGCCGCGGCCGTTACCCCCGTTCCAGAGAAGGTTGTGGCGTTTGCTGCCGTCCGGTGCCTCATAATTGATAAGGAGCATATCCTCCTTGCGGCAGCTGACTTTGGTATCCATGATCGTATCCCGGTTAGCCTGGCGGACATGCCAGAGGATGTGTTTTTCCGTCTCCCTGCTTTCAAACCTGGTCAGCGTGCCGGTCCAGAATTTGGAAAAATTGAACTCATACTCCGTTCCTTCATAATAGAAGGCACTGAGCAGCTGCCGGTCCAGCGGTACAAAAAAGACCTTCGGCCTTCCTCCGCCGATGTCGAACGCGCTGTTCATAAGTTTCTTCCCGCTCAGACGGCTCGTAAGATCATTCGAGCTCAGCCAGACCCAGGGAGAAGTGAAATTACGTCCCCAGTTTTTGTCTGCATATCCATAGCAGCTTTCCGGACGCACCAGGTATGTTTCCCCGTTCACACATACAGAACCGGT
>JAEEGL013513608.1_pt1 | contig 12974 bp, 12 predicted proteins | sample 9134231 | NCBI WGS metagenome assembly JAEEGL01 (sample SAMN16246548, study PRJNA631951) | gut metagenome | biome: gut microbiome; feature: rumen; material: fiber-attached | host: Bos | place: Iran: Karaj | collected 2018-10 | reverse complement strand
GTGGTCCTTTCCACCATACATACCAATGACGCCGTGGGCACCATCGAGCGTCTCTACGACATCGGCGTTGAGCCCTACCTGGTCTCCAGCGCCATGCGCGGCGTCATTTCCCAGCGACTGGTGCGCCGCATCTGCCCCAACTGCAAGGAATCCTATGAACCCACCGAGGATGAGCTGCTGGAGCTGGGCATGCCCGCCAAATCCGGGATGCTCTTCTACCGCGGCAAGGGATGCCCCAGCTGCTTCCACACCGGCTACCGCGGCCGTATCGCCGTTTTTGAGATGCTGGAGATCAACAGCAAGGTGAGGGCTATGATTTCCCGCCGTGCCAGCCGTGAGGAGATCGAAGCGGAGCTGAAAAAGCCGGAGAGCGGATTTGTTTCTCTGCGGAAGAATGCGATCCGTCTGGTGCTGGAAGGCGTGACGACCGTCAGCGAGGTCCTGCGCGTAGTCAGTCAGGAAGACTGAGCGGGGGGAACAGCGTTATGATGACGATCGAAGAAATGGTAGCCAAGGCAAAAAAGGACGGCGCGTCCGATATCCATCTGATTTGCGGTCTTCGTCCAAAATACCGCGTAAGCGGCAGTCTGGAGGACATGCTCGACGAGGTCATGACACCGGACGACTGCCTGGCCGCCGCGCATTTTCTTTGCGGAGACCGTTACGACGAATTCGACCAGATCGGAGAACTGGATGCCGCGGAGACCTACGCCGACAACCGCTGCCGTATCCACGTGTTCAAACAGCAGGGCTTTCCCTCTGTTGCTCTTCGTCTTCTGCGGGAGGAGATCCCCAATATCAACAGCCTGGGACTTCCGCCCATCGTACCCACGCTGACGGAGCTGCACAAGGGCATCGTCCTTGTGACCGGCGAGACCGGCTCCGGCAAGTCGACCACCCTGGCTGCCCTGATCGATTCCATCAACCATAAGTATAAATATCATATCGTCACGCTGGAGGACCCGGTAGAATACATTTACAAGCCGGACCTCTGCGCCATCAACCAGCGAGAGATCGGGAAGGATACCCGGAGCTTCTCCGACGGCCTGCGCGCACGCCTCCGTGAGGCTCCCAACGTGATCCTGATCGGCGAAATGCGCGACCGGGACACCATCGAGACGGCCATTACCGCCGCTGAAACAGGCCACCTGGTTTTCGGCACCCTGCACACCGGCAGCGCCTCCGACGCGGTGGACCGTATCGTGCAGGTCTTCCCGGCAGACGCGCAGACGCAGATCCGGCTCCAGTTGTCCATGACGCTGGCCGCGGTGCTGACCCAGCAGCTTGTTCCTAAGAAGGGCGGGGGACGCGCGCTTGCCTGCGAACTGATGATCGTCACGGACGCCATTCGGAACCTGATCCGCGCAGGCAATACGCCTCAGATCGCCAATGCCGTCGCCACATCCTCCAGCATCGGCGGCATGACGATGGACCAGGCGCTGGTGAAGCTGGTGCGCAGCGGTACCATCACCAAGGACGTAGCGCTCCACTATTCCCATGACCGCAACTATGTGAACCAGAAAGCGATTTGATCAAGAACCTGCTGACTGATGATCAGCCAGCTGTCAGAATAGGCTGATTTGATTTCCCGCGGAAGGAAGTGAACCTGTTTGGAAACCTTTAAATACTCCGCCATCTCCCACAGCGGCGAGCGCGTATCCGGTATCATGGAAGGCTTCAATGAGCTGGATGCGGTCAACCGTATCAAACAGACCTGTGATGTGATCCTGAAGCTGACGCCTGTCAAACAGGATATCGGCGGTCTCATGAGCATGGATATCGGCGGCAATAAGCTCAACGCGAAGGCCTTTACCGTTATGTGCAGCCAGTTTTCCATCATTCTGAGGGCCGGTATCCCCATTGCGCGGACCGTGCACCTGATCGCCGAGAAGACGACGGATAAGCCGCTGAAGCGTATGCTGACCTCTGTCGCGGAGGATGTGGAATCCGGGCGTACGATGGCCGACTCGTTCAATGACCGCGGCGGGTCCATTCTTCCGCCGACCTTCGTGGAAACCATCCGCGCCGGCGAGGAATCGGGAAATCTGGACAGAGCCTTTGACAGTATGTATCATCTCTTTGACAAGAGAGTGAAGATGGCTGCGAAGGTGCGCAGCGCCCTGGCTTATCCTGTGTTCGTGCTCTTCATCGCCATCGGCGTTGTCATTGTGCTGATGGTAAAGGTAGTGCCTACCTTTACGGCAATATTCGACAGCTACGACGCGGAACTGCCCTTGATGACCAGGATACTCATCGGCATCTCAAACTTTTTCCGAACATCTTGGCCGTATATTGTGGTGATCATCGCCATCATACTTTTGGCTTACAAGCTTGTGGAGAAGACTGAGAAGGGCAAGATGGGCATGGCAAAGCTGCAGCTGAAGATACCGATCCTCGGGAACATCGGCATCCTCAACGGCGCAAGCCAGTTTGCCAATTCCATGACGACGATGCTTGGCGCGGGCCTGCCGATCACCCGGGCAGTGGCGATTACGGCGAGAACGATGGATAACTATTTCATCAGTTCCGAAACAAGCAAGCTGGTAGGCAAGCTGGAAGAAGGCAAGGCTCTCGGCATCAGCATGGCGGAGGCTGCTTATCTCCCCGATATCCTGGTGGACATGGTCACTGTCGGCGAAGAAACCGGCGAGCTGGAGGACACCATGAACACCATTTCCGGCTATTACGACGCCGAACTGGAAATGGCCACTGATTCCGCCATGAAGAAGCTGGAGCCCGCGCTGCTGGTCTTCATGGCCGTCATTGCCGGCTTTATTGTCATCGCCATCTACATGGCCATGTTTGATATGTACAGCGTCATGTGATTCTGGGTAGTCAGGTCACTGCCGTATCTGCTGTTTCCGCTTTTCGCTATTGAGCTGCAAACGGGAATCAAAGCCCCAAATCCGATGGGTGCAAGGGAGAAGTAGCAGGCATGCCAAGAATCATCAGCCATCAAAAGAAGGTTGAGAAAAAGCAGGAGGAAAAAGAAAAGATAATCCGCCGCCTCCTGTGGCTGCTGGCAGCTGTCGTCCTTTTGCTGGCGGTAATGCTGATTCTGCCGCTCCTGCAAAAGCGGGAGAGCAAGGCGGAAGGCTACGCGTGTACCTTGGCGATCCGCAAGGCGCAGGATACCATACTGGTCGAATTCCTCTCCGACCCGAATATGTCGGTGCTGACGGCCGCTGTGGTGGTGGACAGAAGTAAGCTGGCGAGTGAACTGCTTTGCCCTTCCGGCGGTGACTATTATCTGGTACCGGAGGGCGACGGCTGGCGTGTGACCTGTGGGCTGCACGAGGAGAATACGATACTGCGCACCAGAATCAACGCAAGTCGGGTGAAGGACCTGCTGCAGGAGCAGTTGGATGCGCGCAGCCGGTTGGAGATGAATCTGGATGCGGACGTGGAGATGATTATCAATGGGCAGCCTTTGGATGTGATACATGTTGCAGGCGACAACGGGCTTCGCCGCGGCACCGATTATTCCATTGATTTTGACGGGGTCGTCAGCTTCTTCTCTTTGAATCCCTCAGGCGAAATCAACTGGTTCGTCTATGCCGATGAGAACCATGCCGCCGTCTGGAGGATCAAGGACGGTTGGAGCGGGGACGCATATCCTACCTATTGACGAAGGAGAGAACTCCGTGTCGATCCATGACAGTCGCCTGATCCTGGCCTATTGCAGCTGCGTTGCCGCGCTGTTTGGAGCGGCAATGGGCTCTTTCCTGAATTGCGCAGCCTGGCGCATCGCGCATAAGCAGAGCTTCCTGAAGGGCCGGAGCCACTGCCCCGAATGCGGGCATGTGCTGAGTACGGCTGATCTGGTCCCCCTGTTCAGCTGGCTTTTCCTCCGGGGGAAATGCCGGTATTGCGGCGCAAAAGTCTCTGTCCGCTATTTCCTGGCGGAGTTGTTCATGGCGGCAGTGACGGTTGTATGCCTCCTTCGCTTTGACCTGACGATTCTTTGCCTCAGAAACTATATTTTTATCTGTTGTCTTTTCTGCCTTTCCCTGGTCGACCTGGAGGATTTCACGATCCCTGACGGGTGTCTGCTGATTTCAGCGGCCGTGTGGCTGCTGGCGCTGCCGTTCATCGGCTGGAGCTGGAAGGATGCGCTTCTGCATCTGCTGGCCGGTGTGGTTTTCGGCGGCGGGCTTCTGGGAATGTCTCTTGTGATGGATCGCATCTTAAAAAGAGACAGTCTGGGAGGCGGCGACATCAAGCTCTATTTCGTTGTCGGCCTGTACCTTGGATTCGCGTCTACCCTGTTTTCTCTTTTGATTGCCTGCGTTTTGGGCTTGCTGTTCGCTTTCCTCCGCAAACGATTCGGAGAGGAAAGCGGCGATCAGATCCCCTTTGGTCCGTCCATTGCGGCGGCGGCTGCGGTCATGCTGCTGTTCGGAGATCCCATGGTACGCTGGTACCTGGGCCTGATCTCCGCAGCTTGATAATAAACTTGATAAAAGTGCGGAAGATGGAGTTGTGAGCATGGCAAAGATACTTGGCATCGATATTGGATATGATTCGGTAAAAGTGGCCTTGGTCAGCGGGAAGCAGGTCAAAAAGACCGCGATCGCTTCCATGCCAAAGCGCTTGATACGTGACGGCCGGCTGGCCTCCCCGGAGGCCATGGGTGAGCTTTTGGCTCAGACTATGAAGAAGAACGGCATCCACTGCTCATCGGCGGCAGTAGCGTTCTCCAATGAAGCTGCGTTTGTTCGTAACGTCACCATGCCGGTCATGGCTGCGGAACAGCTGTCCCTGAACCTTCCCTATGAGTTCCGGGATTATATCACCGATGAATTGAAGAATTATGTCTTCGATTACGCGATGCTGTCCGATGCCGCCGACGTTGGCGCCGGTGCGGCAAAGAAGAAAAAGCCGAAAGAGCAGAAGGAAAAGAAGCCCAAGAAGGCAAAAAAGAATGCGCTGGAAGCATTCGAGGAGGAAACGGAGACGCAGGCCGCTGCCGCATCACCTGCGGCACAGGAGGAAACCGGCGGAGCTACCATGGACCTTTTGGCCGCTGCCGCTCCCGTGTCCCTGCTCGAGGAGACCAGGCTTATGCTGCGCAAGGCCGGAATGAAGCTGACAAAGGCAGCCCCGGTGGTCTGCGCATACGTAGGTCTGATCCGAAGCATGGATCCCGCCAAAAAGCCGGAGAGCGGGGAATACTGCTTCCTGGACCTGGGCTATCAGTCCGTCCGGATGTATATGTTCAACGGTGAAAGGCATGTGGTTACCAGAGTGCTGGAGTCCGGCCTTGCGGTGGTGGACTCCGCTATCGCGGATGCGTACAACGTGGATGAGCACTTGGCGCATACTTACCTGGTGAACAACTTTGAGGACTGCCAGAGTCAGGAGATCTGCGTCAACGCTTTCAACAATATCGCGGTAGAGCTTATGCGGGCCCTCAACTTCTATCGTTTCAGCAATCCCGACAGTACTCTTTCCGATATTTGGCTCTGCGGCGGCGGCGCCTATATCTCCTCTCTGGTAGCCGCCATTGAAAGCGGTCTGGATGGAATGACGATCCACTCTGCGGAGGAACTGATTCCCGGAGGCAGACTTCTGAGCGACAGCAATGCCTTGGCGCAGGCCATCGGCATTACACAGGAATAAAGACTGGAGGTGTGCTGAATGGACGCTGCAGTGAAAAAGAGCACAAAGAATGCCCGCGTACGTGGGCGTCTGCCTGTTAAAAAGTCCATCAATATGGCAGTGGTGGGGCAGAAGAAGACGAACTTTCTGGCCGTCTTTCTGGTGCTGATCCTTATTCTGGTCGCCGTCGCTGCCGTAGGCAAGTTCCTGGTGTTGGATCGGCTTGATGAGGTGGAAAGGGAACAGCAGAAGGTCCGTGATCTGCGCAATGAGCTCAGTCTTGCCAATGCGAAGCTGGACAGCTTTGGCGAACTGAAGAATACGTATGCGCACTATACCTTCTCTGACATGACCAGCGAGGAATTGAACCGCGTGGAACGCAGCGACGTGGTGGACCTGATTGAACGCATCGTACTTCCCGCGGCCCAGCTCAACAGCTGGAACATCCGGCAGAACCAGCTGACGCTCAATGTGACGCTGGACACGTTGCAGGACACCAATCTTCTGGCACAGATCCTGAATGATGAGGATATGGTCGAATTCGCGACGGTGAAGAACGCCGTTACCAATGAGATCAGGCGGGAGGAGACCTCTGTGGAGCCTTCTGCCGCGCCTTCGGGTGAGAACAAGGGCGATACACAGCCGGCGGAGACCCCCGGTGAAGAAGGCGAATCACAAGAGCTGTCCGCCGGAGACAATGGCAAGACCGCGGATAATGGAGAACAGAAAGAGCTTCTCTACAATGTGACCGCTCAGATCATCGTCTATCTGACCAACGTTGCGAAGGAGGACTGAGCATGAATCGGGAAGTTAATGCGAAGGAAAAAGTGCTGCTTGTCGTCTTGGTCCTGATCATACTGGGCTTTGCTTATTATCGTTTTCTGGATCAGCCGGTCCGCAACAATCTGGCCAAAGCCGACGCAGAGTATGCCTCTCTTCAGAGCGAACTGACGGAAGTGCGCGTCAAGATCCGGGAGCTTCAGCGTATGCAGGACGAGATCGATGAGATCACCTCCGGCGGCAAGGACAGCTATATGCCCAGCTACAACAATGCAAAAGAGGAGCTTGCGCTGCTGAATGACATCCTAAACGAGTCAGTCACACAGTACTCTGTAGCATTTACCAGCGTGACCCGTTACAAGGACCAGATCCGCCGTGATTTCCAGCTTAGCTTTACTGCCCCGGATTATGAATCCATGAAGGCTGTCATCAATAAGCTCACAGGCGTGGATTACCGCTGCATGATTGGCGATTGCAGTTGCACTCTGATCGAGAACAGAAACCCGAATCCGGGAGAGGAGAAGACGCTGGTTTTGTCCGTCAACGCCACCGCTACGTTTTATGAAACGATGGTTGGCGGTACGCCCGATGCCGGTCTGCCGCCTGATTCCTCGAAAGCATCCTGACGATTCAGATGAGACAGGCTCTTTGGGTGAAATGAGTTCTGTCCCTCATCCCCGCGCAGCGGTATTTCAGCGCGTAGCAGTTTCACCCGCCGAGAGTGGAACTTGTCCGTCCGAGAGAACGGATACCGCAAAAAAGCGTCTTTTGTCGAAGACAAAAGACGCTTCAGATTGTCAAAGAACCCCCGTTTTTGTTAGGCAAAAACGGGGGATTTGACGTATATGGAGGGAAATACAGAGAAAACGAGATAAGACGAGGAGTTATTCCAACTCCATTCCGCCAGCTTTTTCAGGTTCATCGCAGCGAATTTAAGCCTCACCCAGCTTGTTACCCGGGCAAGACCTCGATGGTGTGTATAACGCATTGCGTGTTTTTCTTTTGCGTCGGCAAAAACGCGCTCTATGGTCTCCTTGCGCATCGCATAGATTTCTTTTCCTCGTTCTGTCCGCCGAAGCTGCTCGACCAGGTCCAGATATTCCTGCCAGATGTGCGTGATGATGGTCTTCTGCCCCTTTTCATTTGCTCCGCATATTGCTTTGAACGGACAGCCCTTACAGTGCTTTGGATTGCTTCGGTAAGTTCGTTTTCCGTCCCTGTCCGTTGTCGTATGCCGCAATATGCCGCCATGCGGACAAATGAAGTGGTCTTCTTTCGGATCGTACTCGTATTCCCACGGCTTGTATGTGCCTTCCTTGTAATGATGCCTGGTATAGGGCAGGATGGGGATTCTCCCATCGTCTAAGGTCTTCTTCGCAATCCACGGAGTTTTATACCCCGCATCCATCGTTACGAACTGTACTTCCGGAAATCTGTCGGTTACCTGATCGTATAAAGCGTCCCATGCTACGCTGTCATGTACGTTTCCTGCGGTTACTTCTACTCCAAGCACAAATCCTTTGCGGTCACTGGCCGTGTGCGCTTCATACGCAAACTGCCGTTCATGCTCTCCCTTAACGAACATCCCGCTTTCCGGGTCTGTCGTCGAAACCGTCTGCTCTGTCATTCCGCCGCCCGGCTTTGCATCATCGTCATCATCTTCTTCGATGGGCGGCTTCCCAAGTACGGCACGTTCCGCATTTACTTCTTCCCGGAGTTGCTCGGCGTATATTTTTGCCGTCTTTGCTACTTTCTCTTTCTGAAACTTCTTCTTGTTTGCGCTGGCTTTGATGTGCGTCCCGTCGATGAAGATCATCTTCGGGTCTACCATCTTGTTGTTCAGTGCTTTATTCAGAATGTGAGCGAATATCTCTTCGGTCAGTTCTTCCGGAAACCGCTTGCAGAATGCGTAGCTCACCGTTGCAAAGTGTGGTATTTCCTCTATCAATCCATATCCCAGAAACCAACGGTATGAAAGCGTGTCCTGTATCCGCTGGTGTGTCTGACGCAATGAAGGTATCCCATACAGATGCTGAATCAACACCATCTTGATCAGCACTACCGGGTCCGTTCCCGGCCTGCCGTTTTCGTGGCAATAATACGGATCCAGCCGCTCATACAGCCACTCATAGTCCATGACGTTTTCTATCTTTCGCAGCAGGTGATCCTTCGGCACCAGCGCGTCTATGTCTGTGATGACTGCTTCCCGCCGCGCATCTTTTCTCCATTCTTCCATCTCATCGCCCCCGCTTCTATTCTAACAGAAACGGGGGCGCTCGTATAGTTTTTTGACAGACTGAAGGACCCGGGCTCCACGGAGCCCGGGTCCTTTTATCGCTGCGAGAGACCTTACTTCAGGCCGTTCTCGTAGGCTTCGATCCTCTTCTTGAACATGTGGTCCATACGACCTGAACCCTCGTCAACCCCTTTATTTGCTTGGTTTTCCAACTCGTCGGACACATCCGTGATGATTTGGCTCTTACGACCTTTGAGCTTTTGGAGGTATCTTTTCGTGCTTTCTCCAGTGAAGATCCGGATATCAATTTTGACTGTGTTTTCCCCCATGGGAGTCACAAAGATGCGGTCGATATAGGTGTCGATGAATTCCTTGCTGACGCTGCCCTGAGTCACGTCACGCTGGGCGGCGGCCAGCACGGAGCGGATCTTTTCCATATGACGGCGGAATTCCTCGGTGGATTTACCGGTTTCAACCAAATCCGCGATCTCCTGTTCAGCCTCGTCGATCTCCTTGTTGCAGGCGGCGGTCATCTCCTTGAAATCCGCCCCGGTGATGTTGCCCTCTGCCACCAGCTCCAGCAGTTTCGCTTTTTTGCGATTTGCTTTGTCGATAATAGTCTCCTGCGCCTTAATTTGCTTTTCCAGCGTTTCTCCGTTGGACAGCTCCTGATACATGCGGACATACTCCTTTATCAAGGCGTCTGCGTCGGCTTTCGTGTCCTGGAAGACCTGGAAGATGAGGGGGATCAGCTCACTTTCATAGAGAGCGAAGGAGGGGCAGGAATCCGTGCCGTTCTTGATTTTGCCGGAGCAGACCCAGCGGCTATTGCGGTTGCCTTGGGTGTCCTTGGATTCCCGGCGGTAGTAAGGCTCGCCGCAGCTGGTGCAGTAGAGCTTGCCGGTGAAGAGATTAGCGTGATTGCAGATGCCCTGCCGGGATTTCACGTCCTCGCTGCGGCGCTTCAATATCACGTTCGCTCTGTCCCACAGTTCCTCCGAAACGATGGCGGGCACAATCTCACCGGTCTCGTCCTTGAACATGACCCATTCCTCCGGTGGGAGGAACTTCTGCTTTTTGGTGAACATGTCCACCACTTTCACCTTGTTTCCCACGTAATAGCCCTTGTATTTGGGATTGGCGATCATATTGGCCATGGTGGAGTGGGCGATCTTGTTTCCGTTCAGGTTCCGGTAGCCCTTGTCCCAGAAGACTTTCTCCAGCTGCTTCATGCTGTAATCCCCGGTGGCATAAAGCTCGAACAGCTCGCGAACCATAGGCGCTTCGGACTCGTTTACGACGAGCCGCCCGTTGTCCTTGTCGTAACCGAAGATTCGCCCGTTTCCCAGAACGACCTTGGATTTTATAGCCTGCTGGTGGCCGAATTTCACCCTGCTGGAGAGCTTGCGCAGCTCCTCCTGGGCGATGGAGGACATGATGGAGAGCCTGAGCTCGCTGTCCTCGTCCAGGGTGTTGATGTTGTCGTTCTGGAAGAAGACACCCACGCCGCAGCTCAGCAGCTGCCGGGTGTAGCTGATGGAATCCAGGGTATTCCTGGCGAAACGGGAAATCTCCTTGGTGATGATGAGATCAAAGCAGCCCTTTCCCGCATCCTCGATCATGCGGTTGAAATTCTCCCGCTTTCGGGTGGAGATGCCGGATAAGCCCTCGTCGATGTAGCCGGGGATGAAGGTCCAGGGCATGTTTTTGCGGATCAGGTCTTCATAGTATGAAATCTGGTTACCAAGGGAATTGAGCTGCTCGTCGCTCTCCGAGGAGACGCGGGCATAATAAGTAACCCGCATGGGGATCTCATAGATACTCTTGAAACGCAGCATGGAACGGATCTCGTGTATGTCCATAATCGACTCCTTTGAAACATCGTTCGTGATATCATGATTATTTAGATAATACTATTGAATTGCGAAATAGTCAAGCGAAATGAGAGAAGCTCCGAGAGTGGCGCATACCTCAAAACTCAAGACCGGGGTTCCGGGAAAAGCCAAGATTGAAGCATCGGTTACATAGACCTGTTTGGTGTGACGAGAGGGCTCGATGTGCAGAAGGCGCCGCAGGGTCTATTGATATTCGTGTTGAATTAAAGTAAAATAACTATAACTAACGGGGAAGGAGACGACCACGGTGAGCGGAATACAACGTGAGTACAAGGATCGTCTCTTTAATTTCCTTTTTGGATCCGAGGAGATCAAGGCGTGGACACTTAGCCTCTACAATGCGATCAATCAGTCGCATTATTCCGATGCATCTCAGATCCAGATCACATCGATCCGCGAAGTAATGTATCTCAGTATGCATAATGGCGTATCTTCCTGATTTCAGGCGAAATAAACCTTTATGAACAGCAATCGGCATGTAATCCAAATATACCACTACGGTTGCTGCAATATGCCGGCAATCTGTACGAACGCTATATTGCGGAGCATAAACTGAATAAATACGGTTCACGGAGGCTGGTGCTTCCTGCACCGAAGCTGGTTGTGTTCTACAACGGCACACTGGATAGGGAGGATGAGACGCTTCTCCGATTAAGCGATTCGTTTCCTCCTGGAAAGAACGGCGATATCGAAGTAACTGTACGGATGATCAATATCAATTATGGCCGCAGCAAGGCCACTTTGAAAGCCTGCGAGCCGTTGAAGGAGTATGCGTGGCTGGTGGAGGAGATCCGCAAAAACATGAAAAATATGGAGATCGAAGATGCTGTTGACCAAGCGATCTCGATGATACCAACGGATTATGTGATCAAAGCATTTTTGGAAGAACACAGAGCGGAGGTGAAAGGTATGCTGTTAACGGAGTATAACGAAGCCGAAACGATGGAGATGTTCAAGGAAGAAGGTCGCGCGGAAGGCCGCGCGGAGGGCGCGCGGAAGGCCGCGCTCAGGGGTATTTGGAAGCAATGGCTGCGCTCGCAAAAGACGGTGTAATTACTATCAGAGAAGGTGCTTCGCGGGCTGGAGTTACGGAAGCGGAATTGCGTAAATACATGACGAAATGAAGTCATTCATACGGAACAGATGTGGAAAAGGCCGCCAACACGATCGTTGGCGGCCTTTTCCAGAGAGGGCCACAATATTCACTCGATTGTTAAGCTTTCTCCTTCCTTGGGATCGTAATCCGGAATCCCGGCAGCCTCGCTTTTGCTGCGTTCCAGCCAGAGGCGCAAAGCCGCTCCGTGATCCGCGTAGCTTCGGCCCGTGGATTTCATATAAGCCGAGAGTTGCTCAATCATAGTATCAGTCTTCGGGTATTCATTTTTCAGGGAAGCGTATTCTGCCTCACTGAGATAGACATTTCCGTATCTTCCGAAAACGGAACGCGATTTTGCTCGCTCTTTTTTTGCTGTATACGGATCGTTCTTGATTTGGTGGTTTGTGGCCGGAGTTCGAGCTGTCCTTCCGCCATTTATCCAGCCTTCTGCCGGGTCTGTTCCCAACTCTGAGTCAGCCTGTTTTCCGGCTGGCGGCAGGTCTGGAATCGGACACTCTGGAAGCAGGACGTAGATGCGATTTGGTGCGGAGAAGCTGATTCGCCGCCGATGGATAAGGCCCCTAGCAGACAGCTCCACCAGCGCAGTCTTGATGGAGCTCGGCCCGCGGCCAATATCCGCCGCGATCCGCTCTATAGGGTAAATGATGTAGCTGTGCCCATCTTCATCGGCCCAGCCGTTTTTCTGGGAAAGGGTCATGCGATCCAGCAGGAGAGAGTAAACGATCTTTGCCGTCATGGACAGATCGGTGTTCAGGAGAAATCGGGCCAGCGGCAGATAGGGAGGCAGCTTGGTTTCCAGGTTCATATAAGCAGACATTATGATCACTCCAATTCTCTATCGTGTATATGGGTCGGAATCTTATGGATTATGAGGGACAAATCAATGGCGCCTGTATACCCTCGGCGAGACCTGTCGATCAGTTGTTGGCGTTGATTAAACCTGGTTCACTTGCCCTTTCGCCGTTAATAGTTCGGACCTCCGCTGTGTCCTGCAGAATGTTTTCCATAGCTTGACGCTGGCAATCGAGGCAAAGCATGATGGGCTTTTTCTGGAAACCATAGCGCTGCTACCGGAGCGAATCCAGCACTTGCAGGTCGCAGTTGTAGCCAAGGATTACCGGTCGCCCGGTGAGCGGTTCCACCGCATCGATGATCCGTTTGTAGTGTTCGGAAGGCTGATAGGCTGCCAGGGCATGCCTGTTGAAATCCAGATAATCTGATGTGCGGAGGATCATGGGCAGAAGCGCATCTCCCACTGCGTCATTTGTTACGAAGTAGCAGTTGTCGAAGAAACCGGAGACGACGAAGTATCTGTCTCCGTTGATACGGGGACTTCGGCAGAGCT
>JAEEGL013397993.1_pt1 | contig 12974 bp, 11 predicted proteins | sample 9134231 | NCBI WGS metagenome assembly JAEEGL01 (sample SAMN16246548, study PRJNA631951) | gut metagenome | biome: gut microbiome; feature: rumen; material: fiber-attached | host: Bos | place: Iran: Karaj | collected 2018-10 | reverse complement strand
GCTGCCAAACTTAAGAGCGTTGCAAAGGGTGATTATTCATCGGCTACGGATGACGAGCTGATGGATGCCTGTAAGCAGTTTGAAGCATATTTCTTGGAGCAGGTGTTCAAGCAGATGTCCAAGACGGTTGACATAACAGGGGGCAGCAGTAAGGATGCAGCAACATCCAATCTCCTTGATTTTTTCAAAGACAGTACAATTCAGGAGCTTGCGACACAGTCTACGGAGTCTAACAGCTTAGGTCTTGCACAGATGCTTTATGAGCAGATGAAACGTAATATCCAGGGATCGGACATTCCCTCTTCTGAGGACGATCCTGTTACAGATATTTAAGTGAGCAATACACAATCCGATATTGCCTTACATGCGGAGGTCTTCCTTAACGGGAAGGCCTCATTGCATTTATATTGACTGGCTTAATGCGGGTATATCTGTTAGAATAATCGATATGGAAAAATTCGAAGGTTATATTAACCATTTCCTGTTTCAGAAGGCTGAGAACGGATATGGGGTATTTGAACTGGATACGGAAGATGATGATATCATCTGTGTAGGATATTTTCCGGGACTTAAGCAGGGCGAGACCGTAGAGGTCACGGGAGAGTGGACCGAGCATCCGACATACGGCCCTCAGCTTAAGTGCGCCGGATGGAAGGTGATCGAGCCCTCGGAATTATCCGATATGGAGAGATATCTGGGCTCCGGAGTCATCAAGGGTGTCGGTCCGACCATTGCCAAAAGGATAATCAAAAAATTCGGTAAAGATTCTTTGGAAATAATAGAAAAAGAACCGGAGAGACTGATAGAGATAAAAGGTATAAGCGAGCGAATCGCAATGGATATCGCTACACAGGTTGCCACACACAGGGACCTGCGTAATGCGATCCTGATGCTCAGTAAATACGGTATCACCAATTACATGGCCCTTAAGCTCTATGATAAATACGGACCTGCGATATCTTCGATCATCACACAGAATCCTTATAAACTTGCTGAGGATATCGAGGGGATCGGATTTAAAAAGGCGGATGAGATCGCTTCCAAGGTAGGGATCGCGGTCGATTCACAGTTCAGGATAAGGAGCGGGATAACCTATACCTTAAGTTGCTCTGCGTTGGACGGGCATACATACCTGCCAATGGACGAACTGATAACCGGTGCTTATGAGCTTTTGGGCGTATCCGAGGAACTCATAAAAAGAGAGATCCCCAACATGCTCATAGATAAGCAATTGATAGTACGTACGCTCGGAGATGATGAGCAGGTATATTCTTCGCTTATGTTCTATGAAGAACTTGGGTGTGCAAGGATGCTGCATGATCTTGATGCCGATGCCGTTCGTATAAGCAGGCAGCAGACTGATGAAAAAATATCCGAGATTGAGAGAGAGACAGGGATAGAACTTGATCCTTTACAGAGGCAGGCTGTCAGCAAAGCATTACAGAACGGAGTGTTCATCTTAACAGGTGGTCCCGGTACCGGCAAGACCACTACCATCAATACGATGCTTAAACTTTTTGAGGCAGAGAGACTCAATATCATGCTGGCGGCTCCGACAGGAAGAGCTGCCAAGCGAATGACTGAGACTACAGGTTTTGAAGCCAAGACGATACACAGGCTTTTGGAATTAAACGGTGCCCTCTCGGATGAAGGTGACGATCTTCACAGACGGATAAGATTTGAGAGGAATGATGAGAATCCGCTGGAAGCGGATGTGGTCATAATAGATGAATCATCCATGGTGGATATTCATTTGTTTTATGCCCTGTTAAAAGCACTGAAACCGGGATGCCGCCTCATTCTTGTGGGCGACTATAATCAGCTTCCGAGTGTCGGCCCGGGTCAGGTTCTTCACGATCTGATCGATTCGGGTTGCTATGCATGTGTGGAGCTTACCCGTATATTCAGACAGGCCGAGCAGAGTGATATTGTCGTAAATGCACACAAGATCAACAGAGGAGAAGAGATAGCACTTGATAACAAGAGCAAGGATTTCTTTTTCTTGGAGAGAGATAATGCCGATGTGATATATAAGCACATGGTCCAGCTTATCACTGAGAAGCTGCCGGGCTATGTGAATGCCTCTCCCATGCAGATACAGGTCCTTACGCCGACCAGAAAAGGACCGCTTGGCGTGGAGAGTCTTAATCGAATTCTGCAGAAGTACATCAATCCGCCTGCTCCGCATAAGAGGGAGTATACATTCGGCGAAACGGTCTTCAGAGAAGGCGATAAGGTGATGCAGATTAAGAACAATTACAATATCGACTGGAAGATCGTCAGCTCGTTCGGAATCGTTGCCGATACGGGAACCGGAGTTTTTAACGGAGATATCGGTGTGATAGGATCTATAGACAGATCCTCTCAGTCGATCACGGTTGACTATGACGACGGAAAAAAGATAGAATATCCGTTCAGTGAACTGGAACAGTTGGAACTTGCTTATGCCGTGACCATACACAAGTCACAGGGAAGTGAGTATCCCGCAGTTATCATGCCGCTGCTTGGCGGCCCCAAAATGCTCCTTAACAGGAATCTTCTGTATACAGGAGTCACAAGAGCGATAAAATGCGTTACCATACTGGGGAGTCGTGGAACGCTTTCGACTATGATACATAATGTTAATGAGAATAGTCGTTATACGGGATTAGCCATACGTATAAAAGAGTTGGAAGGAGGTTCATGAATATACGTTGGCTTTTGGATGCATTATTTCCGCGAAGATGCGCGGTATGTGATGCGATAACGGGCACACACAAGCCTATATGTGAGGCGTGTGCGACAAAGATTAGTCATATTAAGGGAGACATATGCAATAAATGCGGCAAGCCCTTAAGAGATGGCGACAGGATTCACTGCTATGACTGTAGCAGGAAGATCCACTATTTCGACAGAGGATTTGCGGTTTTTGAGTATAATGATATCAAGTCAAGCCTCTATCGTTTCAAGTATGCGGGAAGAGCTGAATATGCCGAGTATTATGCATATATGACTGACCGATATATTGGCGATGTGATCAAAAAGTCCGGGGCTGAAGCACTTATCCCGGTTCCCATTCACAGATTCAGGATGGCGAAAAGAGGATACAACCAGGCGGAAGTATATGCAAAAGAGATCTCAAAGCTGTGCGGCATACCGGTCAGGAGCGATATCATAAAGCGCAGGAAAGCAACCGTTCCGCTTAAGAGATTAAGCCCGAAGGAGCGTAAAGATAATCTAAAAAAGGCTTTTATAATTGCGCCAAATGTTGTAAAATTAAAGTCAATTATAATAGTGGATGACATATATACTACAGGCGCTACCATGGATACGATGTCGTTACTGTTAAGACAGGCAGGAGTCGAACATATAATGTTTGTCACGGTGGCTGTAGGATCCGGTTTATAATCCAAGGAGGATATGGCATGAATGTACGTAATTGTAGAAAATGTAAGAGACTGTTCAACTATGTTGTAGGACCGATCATATGTCCCGCGTGCAGGGAAGAGATGGAGCAGGAGTTCCAGAAGGTTAAGAAGTATGTCCAAGAGCATGCTCATTGTGATATCCGTACCGTAGCGGAAGAGTGTGAAGTGGATCCCAATCAGATCAGACAGTGGGTTCGTGAGGAGAGACTTGAGTTTGCGGATGATTCTGCCGTAGGTCTTAACTGTGAGAGATGCGGAAGAACTATCAAGTCAGGACGTTTCTGTGAAGCTTGTAAGCAGGATATGAGCAACACCTTCAGCAACGCGATCAGGCCTAACACTCCCGTACAGCAGGCTCCGAAGAAGGATGAGAGACAGAGCCCCAAGATGAGATTCCTTGACTCTTAGACTTGAGGTTTGCCGGTTAGTAAGATGGTTAATGAAGAAAAAGTTATCCTCATGACGAAGCTCGCTGCATACGAGCAGGGTGAGGGCCGGAAGTGTACTTCCATAGCGGGATATTTCAGAACGGATTATGTCAGTTCTTATCTGCTTGGAGCCATAATAGCCGGAACCCTTGCGTTTGTTACGGTCCTGGGGGTATATATCTTTTATGATTTTGAAGTATTGATGGAGAATATATACAATACCGACTTTCTTGCATTAGGCAGGAAAGTGGGTACTGTATTTCTTGTTTTTATGGGGATATATCTTATATTCTCATATGCACTTGCGCTGTACAGGTTCAGCAAGGCGAAGAGCAGTCTTCGCACGTATTACAATAACCTGAAAAAATTGGAGAAGTTTAATTGACCTATGTCAGGATTTATTGTCGCAAGGGAAGTGATCAAGCGTATATATTCAAGATATGACGCTTACATCAATCCCGTTTTAAAGTTCATATTTGCCCTGATAGTTTTAACCATAGTCAACAGCAAGATAGGATATATGGACAGGATTGACAATCTGGCCGTTGTTTTGATCGCGGCCCTTATCTGTTCGATTCTTCCGACTCAGGCGATCGCCCTTATGACAGGTATTTTCATGATCCTGCATATGTATGCGCTGGCCATAGAATGTGCTCTTGTATTCGGTGTGCTGTTCTTCCTCATGTTCATCCTGTATATCAGGCTTGTACCGAAGGATACGATAGTAGTGCTGTTAACACCGGTGCTTTACATGATGAAGATCCCTTATGTAATGCCGGTAGCGGTTGGACTCTTCGGCGGACCCATGTCGGTTGTGTCTCTGGCATTTGGTGTAATATTGGCATGTTTTTTGGAATACGTTCATGCCAATGCTTCTACTCTAACGACGCTTGAAGACGGCAATATGGTCGCAAGGATACGTTTCATGGTGGACGGTCTTTTGGCCAATAAGTCCATGTTGGTGATGTGCATAGTATTCGCGGTCGTATTACTGCTTGTATACATTCTCAGAAGAAGAGCGATAGATTACGCCTGGACGATGGCAGTCATCGCAGGCGGTGTGGCAGAGCTTGTTCTGTTCTTCTTCTGTGATATTGCTTTGGAACTTAATTATTCGCTGGGCGGTATCATTATAGGCAGCATACTGGCTGTTGCAGTCGGGCTGTTTTTACAGCTCTTCTCATTCCATCTGGATTACAAGAGGGTTGAGAAAGTCCAGTTTGAGGATGACGACTATTATTACTATGTACGTGCAGTGCCCAAGGTGAAAGTATCGGCGGTTGACAGGAGAGTCAAGAAGGTACAGCCTGCACAGAACAGGACCCAGTCTCAGGCAAGACAGGCAGTTCAGAGCACACAGTCAAGGACTTCATCGCAGTCCGCACAGACTACGGGAAGAACATCTTCACAGCCGGGTACGGCAAGAACGGTTCATACAGCTAACGGAGCATCAAGGACTCTTACAGATAGACGGTAGATTAATACATGGAACAGATACGTGCGTTTGCAGATCGATATCTGGTCAATCTGCACATACCATCAGTCAAAATAACAGATATAGTAGAGATCCTTATCATCTCATTTCTCGTATATCATATCATGGTATGGATCAAGAACACCAAGGCATGGTCTTTGTTAAAAGGCGTTGCTCTTATCATGGTGTTCATTCTTGTTGCTGCCATATTCGAGATGAACACCATCATCTGGATCGTCAAGAATGTTTTCTCCATTGCGATCATAGCTATTATCATCGTGCTTCAGCCTGAGCTTCGTAAGGCGCTTGAAGAGTTGGGCAGGAAGAATATATTTGCGTCCATTTTTAATACCGGTAAGACCGAGACCGGTCTTTTTTCCGATTCTACGATCAGAGAGATCACCAAGGCTTGCGTCGAGATGGGTAAGGTAAGGACAGGAGCCCTGATCGTGGTAAGACAGATGGACAATTTAAGTGAATATGAGCAGACAGGTATCGCTGTTGATGCGATAGTCACCAATCAGTTACTCATTAATATCTTTGAGCACAATACACCGTTACATGACGGTGCTGTCATAATTGACGGAGACAGGATCACATCTGCGACCTGTTATCTGCCTTTGTCCGATAACATGCGTCTGTCCAAGGAACTCGGTACCAGACACAGAGCCGGTGTCGGTATGTCGGAAGCTACGGATTCCATGACTGTGATCGTATCGGAAGAGACAGGTGCCGTCAGCGTAGCTTACAGAGGTGAGCTTACCAGAGGCCTTGGCGCGGAAGAACTTGAGGTGATGCTTGAGAGCATACAGAACAAGCAGACCGAGGATAAGAAAAAGAGTATATGGAAGGGTAGAGTGATCAAGAATGAAGCAAAAGCTAACTGATAATATAGGCCTTAAGATCCTCGCCGTTCTGTTCTCGATCGTCTTATGGCTCATAGCGATCAATATTACGGATCCGGTTACGCAGGACAGTTACAATGTGACCGTACAACTACAGAATCTAAGCAGTCTTACATCTGCGGGCAAGTATGTTGAGATACTTGACGGTTCGGACAGTATCAAGGTGACTGTGCGCGGCAGCAGGACAGTGCTCTCATCTTTTACAGAAAAGAATATCGTTGCAACTGCTGATGTGAGCAAGATCAATTCCGATTCCCAGGTGCCGATAGAATTAAGCACTACAAGGATAAGCGACAAGATCGAAAGTATACGTTCCGATAAGCAATACGTTCAGTTAAGTGTTGAGAATATAGGCAAACAGCAGATACCTATCACGGTTAAGGTTCAGAACGAGCCGGGAGAGGGATATATTCTCGGATCATCATCAACGACTCAGAACGTAGTGATCATATCAGGTCCTGAATCTGTGGTCGATCAGGTATCATATGCGGCTGTGGAGATCAATGTTGAAGGTGCGACCAGCGATGTTAATATCTCGCTTCCGATACATCTGTACGATCAGTCTGATGATCTTGTGGATACCTCAAAGATCACCATGAGCATGAATGAAGTCTATACCACGGCATCGGTGCTTCAGACCAAGGTACTGCCAATCGTGTGCAGTGTGACAGGCAATATACTTGACGGATATGCCCTTACGGGCAAGATAGACTACAATCCGGATTCGATCACGGTGGCCGGCAGGAGTAATCAGGTTAAGAACCTCAATTCCATCGAGATCACTGATGCTATAGATATAACCGGATGTGATGGCAATGTGATCCGCCAGGTGGATATAAGAAAGTATATTCCGGACGGTCTTATACTTGTAGGCGGCAATGAAGCCAGCAATGTAAGTGTTACCGTACATATAGAGAAAGAGATAAGCCGCGATTTTAACGTACCGATGAGTAAGATCCATGTTACGGGAGCTCCTTCGGGTTATACCGTAGAATTGGATGAGCATGATGATACTCTTTCGGTATCTTTGGACGGACTCAAGACGTTGCTTGATGAGACGGATCCTGACGATATCGTAGGTATAATAGATGTAGGCAAGTATATGTCGGGCGAGAATATCTCTGAACTGTCGGAAGGCAATTATATGATGCAGGTTGATTTCACTCTGCCTGACGGCATTAAGACATCAAGGGAATATAAGCTGAGGGTGAAAGCCTCAGAACGATAATATGATGATAAGTCACGGAGGAATATAATGGCGAGACTTTTTGGAACAGATGGAGTAAGAGGCGTAGCCAATGAAGAACTTACGATAGATCTTGCGATGAAGCTCGGGCAGGCCGGAGCATATGTCCTAACCAAGGAGCATGCGCACAAGCCGACCATAATGGTTGGATGTGATACCAGAATATCCGGAGATATGCTGGCCAATGCTCTTATGGCGGGAGTATGCAGTGTCGGAGCCAATGCGGTATACGTAGGAGTTATGCCGACACCGGCTGTTGCATATCTTACCAAGAAATATAAGGTGGACGCAGGTGTAGTGATCTCCGCATCACATAATCCGGTTGAATTCAACGGGATCAAGTTCTTTGACGGTAACGGATATAAGCTTTCAGATGAACTTGAAGACGAGATAGAAGCTTTGATAAAGAGCAATATGAAGGATATCACCTTCCCGACGGGAGCACAGGTCGGCAAGATCAAATACCGTACTGATGCAAGGGAAGAGTATATCAATCATTCGATCAAGGCGGTTCCGATCGATCTTACCGGTTATAAGGTAGTAGTGGATTGTGCTGAGGGCGCAAGTTATTATACTTCCGTAGAAGCGATAAAGGAACTGGGAGCCACGGTCATTCCCATACATAACATGCCGGACGGAACCAACATAAATGCCAACTGCGGCTCCACACACATGGAGGAACTGAAGGCCAGAGTAGTATATGAGAAGGCGGATATAGGTCTTGCCTTTGACGGAGATGCCGACAGACTTCTTGCTGTGGATGAGCAGGGCAATATAGTCGATGGTGATCAGATAATGGCGATCGTCGGCAATCATATGAAGTCGCAGGGCAAGCTTAAAGGCGATACCATAGTGGTAACGGTGATGACCAATCTGGGATTCACCATTATGGCTAAGGAACAGGGAATACATATCGAACAGACGAAGGTCGGTGACAGATATGTCCTTGAGCGCATGAGAGAGATAGATGCCAGCCTTGGCGGTGAGCAGTCGGGACATGTCATCTTCTTGGATGAGAATACGACGGGAGACGGTCTTTTAAGTGCGCTGCATCTTTTGCAGGTACTGGTGGATACAGGCAAGAGATTATCCGAGCTGTCAAAGATCATGACGGTACTTCCGCAGGCTTTGGTCAATGCCAAGGTGCCCAATCATAAAAAAGAAAGCTACATGGATTATCCTGAGATCGCGGATGCGATCAAGGCCCTGGAGGATAAGTTTAAAGGCGAGGGAAGAGTGCTGATACGTCCTTCTGGAACGGAACCCAAGGTCAGAGTGATGATAGAAGGCAAGGATCAGGCAGAGATAACGAGGGATGCAGAACAGCTTGCCGAGCTGATACAGAACACAATGTTGTAAGGTGTCAGAGACAGTTAAGGTTAAGATATACGGCGAAATGTAAGATTGGACTAATCGGGCATTTCGTGGTACAATATCAGGTGGATGATTCGACCCCTATGTCGGTCGATAAGGAGGTATATACAGGTATGGTTAGTCAGAAAGTAGTGATCAAGAATCCCACTGGACTACATCTAAGACCTGCAGGCATCCTATGTAAGGAAGCCATGCAATTCAAATCACTTATTACATTTTCATTTAGAGAGACAACTGCGAATGCCAAGAGTGTGTTGAGCGTACTGGGCGCATGTGTTAAGTGTGGCGATGAGATCGAGATAGTATGTGACGGCGAGGATGAGGCTGATGCACTGAAGGCATTGGTTACAGCTATAGAGAATGGTCTGGGAGAATAAAAATAAGCCCACCTGCTTTCGAAGTTGTATGGCAGGCGGGCTTTTTACATTTCACCGGATCGGGAGGAGATTATGTTAAATTACAAGAGATATGAGAAAGCACCGGTATTGAAGTTCCCTGAGAGACAGTGGCCGAACAGGGAGATCACGAAGGCACCGGTTTGGTGCAGCGTTGACTTAAGGGATGGCAATCAGGCATTGATCGATCCCATGCAGGTAGAAGAGAAGATAGAGTTCTTCAACTACCTGGTAAAGATAGGCTTTAAGGAGATCGAGATAGGTTTCCCTTCAGCCAGCCAGATAGAATTTGATTTTCTGCGTCAGCTTGTGGATCGCAAGCTTATTCCGGATGATGTATGGGTTCAGGTTCTGGTGCAGTGCCGTGAAGAACTGGTGGATCGCACATTTGAATCCATAGAAGGTATCAAGAATGTCATAGTTCACATATACAATTCCACATCTACCCTTCAGAGGGAAGTAGTCTTCCACAAGAGCCGTGAGGAGATTATGAATATAGCCATTGAAGGGACACGTATGGTAAAAAGACGTGCGAAAGACTTCCCCGGCAATATCAGACTTGAGTATTCTCCGGAGAGTTTCACAGGGACAGAGATGGATTTCGCTCTTGAGATATGTACCGCAGTCCAGCGTAAATGGGGAGCTACGAAGGAGAATCCCATAATCATCAACCTTCCTTCTACGGTTGAGACCAATACACCCAATGTATATGCAGATGAGATCGAATGGATGGGTACCCATTTCGAAGACAGAGACAGCATCATCTTAAGCATTCATCCTCATAATGACAGGGGTACGGGTATTGCCAGCTGTGAGCTTGCTATGATGGCAGGTGCGGACAGAGTGGAAGGAACGTTATTCGGTAACGGCGAGCGTACCGGTAATCTCGACATTATGGTCGTTGCCTACAATATGTTCTCGCAGGGCATCGATCCTGAGCTTGACATTGAACATATAGGCGAAGCCATTGAGATATATGAGCGTTGCTGTAAGATACCGATACATCCCAGACACCCTTACGCAGGCAAGCTGGTGTTTACTGCATTCTCAGGCAGCCATCAGGATGCTATCAACAAGGGTGTTCAGGCTATGAAGGAGAGCGGCAGCAAGATTTGGAGAGTACCTTATCTGCCTATCGATCCCGCGGATATCGGAAGGGAGTACGAGCCGATCGTACGTATCAACAGTCAGTCAGGCAAGGGCGGAGTGGCATTCATCATGGATACGTATTTCGGATACAAGCTTCCCAAGGCAATGCACAAGGAATTTGCCAATGTTATACAGGCGTTGTCGGAGAAGCAGGGTGAGGTATCTCCTGAAGAGATCAACGCCAAGTTCAGGGAAGAGTATATCGATCGTAAGGAACCGCTTCATTTCATAAAACTCAAAGTAGATGACTTAAGTGACGGTGAAGATGCCGGCTTTGATACACATATCACGCTCACATATACGGAGCACGGAAGAGAAGGAACCGTTGAATCGGTTGGTAACGGTCCTATCGATGCGGTTAAGCGTGCGATATCCGAGAGACTTAATCTTGATATCAAGATACTGGACTACTCGGAGCATGCATTACAGGCCGGATCCAATTCCAAGGCTGCAGCATATATTCATCTGCTTGATGTCAATACGGGAAGTGTTACCTACGGAGTGGGAGAGAGCAGCAATATTACGAGAGCATCGGTAAGGGCGATATTCTCAGCGATTAACAGACTTGGTCTGGTGTAGCATATAGTCGGGGGCATTTTACAGGAGGTTACGTATGAAGAGAATCGGAATGTTGACCAGCGGCGGAGATTGTCAGGCACTTAATGCGGCCATGAGAGGAGTGGTAAAGTCCTTGCTTAACAGCGGACAGGATGTGGAGATATACGGCTTTTTGAATGGTTACAAGGGCCTTATCTACGGTGACTTTAAGATGCTTACGGGAAAAGATTTCTCAGGCATACTTACAGTGGGCGGAACGATACTCGGAAGCAGCCGCACACCTTTTAAGACGATCAAGGATCCCGATGAGAACGGCCTTAACAAGGTCGAAGCCATGAAGCAGAATTATTATAAGCTTCAGCTTGACTGCCTGGTGATACTCGGAGGTAACGGTACTCATAAGACGGCCAATCTTCTTCGTCAGGAAGGTCTTAATGTGATCACCCTGCCCAAGACGATAGATAATGACTTATACGGTACGGATATGACATTCGGTTTCCAGAGTGCCGTAGATATCGCAACTGATTGCATTGACTGCATACATACTACGGCAGCTTCGCATGGACGTATATTCATAGTTGAAGTTATGGGTCACAAGGTTGGTTATTTGACACTTAATGCCGGAATGGCAGGCGGAGCCGATATCATCCTGATCCCTGAGATACCATATGATATAGACAAGATAGTAGATGCTGTCAAGTTAAGAGAGAAGAACGGAAGCAAGTTTACCATCATTGCCGTAGCCGAAGGCGCTATCAGCAAAGAAGATGCTAAGCTTAGCAAGAAGGAATACCAGAAGAAGCTTGAGAAGAGAAAATACCCTTCAGTCTCATATGAGGTTGCTGCACAGATACTTGAGCGTACCGGTCAGGAGGTAAGGGTTACCGTTCCCGGACATACACAGAGAGGTGGAAGTCCGTGTCCTTATGACAGAGTATTCGCAAGCCGTCTCGGAGCGGAAGCAGGCAAACTCATATTAGAGGGAGAGTACGGATTTATGGTGGGTTACCGTAATCGTGAGATAGTTAAGGTTCCTCTTGAGGATGTGGCCGGCAAACTTAAGATGTTGGATCCGGACGCAGCCATCATTAAAGAAGCCAAGATGTTAGGAATAAGTTTTGGCGATTGATAAGATATTATAATTTGAACAAGCGGAGTGACATATATGTCATATATTGCACTTTATCGTAAGTTCCGTCCTGACAGATTCTCGGAAGTAAAAGGTCAGGATCATATAGTTACGACCCTCAAGAATCAAATACTGTCAGGCAGAGTGGGACATGCATATCTGTTCTGCGGTACACGTGGAACCGGTAAGACCACCATGGCCAAGCTCATGGCCAAGGCTGTCAATTGTGAGAATCCACATGACGGAGATCCCTGTGGTGAATGTGCTTCATGCAAGGCCATCGCGGCCGGTGCAAGCATGAGCGTGGTAGAGATCGATGCAGCTTCCAACAACGGCGTGGACAATGTCCGTGAGATCATAGATGAGGTTGCTTTCCCACCGGCTGATGCCAAGTGCAGAGTGTATATAATCGACGAGGTGCACATGCTCTCAGCGGGAGCTTTCAATGCCCTGCTTAAAACATTGGAAGAGCCTCCGTCTTACTGCATATTTATACTGGCTACTACAGATCCGCAGAAGATTCCGGTTACGATACTGTCCAGATGTCAGAGATATGATTTTAAGCGTATCACTACCGATGTTATCGCCAACAGACTGGAGGAGCTTTCTGCGATCGAGAATGTCGATGTAGAGCCGAGGGCTTTGCGTTATATTGCCAAAGCAGCGGACGGTTCGATGCGAGATGCCCTAAGTCTTTTGGATCAGTGTATTGCATTTCATTACGGAGAGAAGCTTACACTGGATATGACTCTGGATGTGCTCGGTGCAATGGATTCGGAAGTCTTCAGCAATCTTTACAGACAGATCCTTGCAAGGGATGTGTTGGGATGCATTAAGGTACTCGATCAGGCTGTAGCTCAGGGAAGAGACCTGACACAGTTTGTTAATGACTTTATATGGTATCTTCGC
>JAEEGL011777795.1_pt1 | contig 12974 bp, 11 predicted proteins | sample 9134231 | NCBI WGS metagenome assembly JAEEGL01 (sample SAMN16246548, study PRJNA631951) | gut metagenome | biome: gut microbiome; feature: rumen; material: fiber-attached | host: Bos | place: Iran: Karaj | collected 2018-10 | reverse complement strand
ATTGCGAGGATATCGCTCTGCTTTACAACAATGTATTCCTCGTCATCATCAAGCTTGACTTCAGTTCCGGCATACTTCTGGTAGATAACCCTGTCGCCCTTCTTAACTTCCATCTTTACTTCCTTACCGTCACAGGTAATTCCGGGGCCTACAGCTACAACGTCAGCCTGTGAGGGCTTTTCCTTGCCTGCAGCACCTGCAATGATGATTCCGGATTTGGTGGTCTCCTCAGCTGCTACAGCCTTAAGGACTACTCTGTCACCCAAAGGTACCAACTTCATAATATTGCCTCCTTTTTCGCATATATATGCGTTTTTATTATTCTTTGTTAGCACTCTTTTTATTTGAGTGCTAATCGACATTACATATATTAGTATTTCCCTTATGGAAATGCAAGTAAAAATACAAGGTTTTTCTAATTTTTTTATAAAAAAAAACTCCGATCCCTCTTCCGGGACCGGAGTCATGGTTTTCAGATCTTTATTTCCAGATAACCCACAAGCTTGGTCATGTCGTACTCTTCCATTATTCCAAGGTTGGGATCGTAGAATTTTCCGTTGAAGTAGAGAAGGTAATGGCTGAATCTTCCCATCTTCTCCATGAGGATCGCACACTTGGGAAGTACGACCTCCTCTCCCGCTGCGGGATAGACAATGACGTCGGTATGATCGATACCGTAGTAGTTGAGTGCGGAGATAAGTCTGCCCATGGTTCCCTGCCACTCTCTGCAGTCCATTACGGTAATAACGTCAGCGATGGTAACACCGGCAAGCATTGCGATACAGGTCTGTCCGCAAAGTCCGTCACCGGGCTGAATGATAAGCTCGATGGAATCAACCTTCCTGATGGGCTTCTCAAAACTGTAAGGTGAATTCCTGTCCATCCTGATAAGTGAATCCTTGATGTGGAGCAGGAACTTGTGATCTACATTTAAGTCAGCCTTAAGCTCTGTTCCCGCAGGGATTATGAGCTTGTAAAGTCCCTTTTCAAGAGGGACAAGGGTGCAGTCGATGATCTGGTTATCTACAACGATATCTGCGTTGATCTCCTCGCGCTGCTTTGCAACTTCCCATACATTGAAAGGAATGTTGATCTTAACTTCCCCGTTTTCATTTTCGATCTTTGATGTAAAAAAATATCTCATAGTACTGATTTCCCCTGTTTATATTTGAAAAAAATAGATTCCCATTCGTGTAAAGTATATATAGCAGCCAATGTGTTGTCAAGAAAAATATGTAAGCGTTTACATTCCCTATTTTATCAGTAATACAGACTTTCCAACAGTTCCGCTGAAGCCCTTCCCGAGGTATCATTTACAATCCTCGTTACAAGCTGTTCACCGCTCTCTTCCGGTCCCAGTACCACTAGTTTGACCTTATCGGTATACCCGGAATCCGTTATGGAAAAATCCATATTTTCAAGCAGTCTTCTTATACTGCCCTCATCCGCATAATCACATATTATCTGAGCAGTGATACCGCGTCTTATGGCAGTAAGGGTCGCAGCCCCCAGTGCTCCCTGGGCCGCATCGGTATAGGCTCTCACAAGGCCCCCGGTCCCCAGCAGCACACCGCCGAAATACCTGGTGACCGTACATACGGCATTCACCACATCCGCCCCCTCCAGCACAGCCATCATGGGGCGTCCGGCAGTTCCGGAAGGCTCTCCGTCATCGCTTGATCTTTTTATGATATTATCTCCGTCCATGATGATGTAAGCCCAGCAGTTATGTCTGGCATCATTGTATTTTTTCCGGATGGAAGTAATATACTCTTCAGCTTCTGCGACAGATGAAACGCTTACCAGATTGCCAATGAACCTGGATTTGGTCACTACTATCTCGGAAGATCCGGGAGCGGTTATTATCTTGTATGAAGCGTTATTCTCCAAGTTAATTCCTTTTCAAAAAAAACTAATGATGGTATTATATCAAAGTCAGATGCTCTTTGGACATGTTGTAAAGGAGATGAATATGGACGTATTTGAAAAATTCGGCGAATCCGTTTATATGGCAGGTCTGCAGGTAAAAAACAAGGCGAAGGAAGTTGCGGACATCGCAAGTCTCAAAGCCCAGGTTACAACCTGTGACGAGGTTATCCGTAAAAACTATATGGCCATCGGCAGGGCTTATTACGAGAAATATAAAAACTCAGAGGATGCCGAATTCGCAAAGCATTGTACGGCGATCAAAAATGCCGAGTCAGGAAAGGCAAGACTTCTCAAGGAGATCGAAGACAGAAAAAACGGTCTTGATCCCGAGGCTGAGACAGATTCGGATCCCGAAGACGAATGATATAAAAATATTAAACGGCGGAAGAAATCTTCCGCCGTTTTCTTATGCCTGTAAGATCATCAGCCGTCCTGGGAAGCGACATCCGCATTCAGGGCTGCAAGTGCGGCGGCTTCATTGGCAAGCCTTACGGCTTCCAGTTCAGCCATCTGCTGACCGAGAAGTGCTTCTGCACCCGGCATCTGCAGCATCTCATCCGTGTGCTGGCACATATGGTCAAGATCGGGGATGATCAGTGTCTGGTTACCCTGACCGTCATCAATGATAACGGTATTACCGGCCTGAAGTGAGGGATCTCCCATCATAAGATCGGAGTGGTATCCGTCGATCTTCGGAAGCAGTGTAACACCTTCATAAGCGAAAGGACAGTTGGGACATGCGATCTTGTTATCGTATGCACAGATCCTTCCGGCATAGTGAAGATCACAGTAATCAACGGGTTCCGTTCCCTCCGCAAAATATTCGGTGATAACACAGCTGTCACACAAGCCTTCTATGGGAAGAAGTCCCGATTCGGAGCAAACCTGAACTGCCACGATTCCTTCAGGCTGTACGAATTCCTTGTAATCAAGGTTCTCATGGACCCTGCTCATTATGGCATGCCAGAGCTGTTCTGAGGTATGCATCTCGTCCCAGGTCTGTTCGGTATTGTCGTCATAACCGGTCCATACACCTGCGGTGTAATAAGGAGTCATTCCCACAAACCAGTGGTCCCATCCGTCGGAAGTGGTTCCGGTCTTACCCGCGATATCCATGTTGGGGAAGCGGACTCTTGTACCGGTACCGTAGTTAACGCAGTCTCTCATGGCACTGATGAGAAGCCATGCTGTGGTTTCCTTGAATACCTGTTTTTCCTGGGGAACAGTATTGTCCAGGATCACATTTCCGTAGGAATCCGTAACCTTGGTATAAAGATGGGGCTTGATATAACTTCCGCCATTGGCGATACATGCATATGCTCCGGTGACATCCTCGTTGGTAACACCGTATGTGAGACCGCCGAGTGCAAGGGACTGGGTGACATCTGAATAGATCATTCCGTTGATCTCCTTGCCTGCAGTGAGAGTCGAGAAGCCCAGATTCTGAAGATAGACAAATCCGGTTTCGGGACCGATATAAGTCAGGTTCTTGACCGCAACGATGTTCATTGAATATGCGATACAGTACCTGAGTGAAAGGTTCTTGTAGCTGCAGGATCTGGAGGTGTTCTGAACCGCAGTTCCGCTATTGTAGTTAAAAGGTGCATCCCAGTATGTGGTTGCAAGAGTTACCATTCCTGTATCGATTCCGGGGCCTACGGAAGCCAGAACCTTGAATACGGAACCGGGTGATCTGCTGGATCCGGTGGCTCTGTTAAGGGTTCTTCTTCCTTCCTTGACACCGCGTCCTCCGGCAATGGCAACTATACATCCGGTGGAATGATCCTCAATGACCATGGACATCTGTGGCTGAACCACCATTCTGATGCTTTCAAGATAATTGTCTTCGGTTTCCGCAAGACCCAGCTCTTCAAAACATCCTGCCCTGAACTCATCGATGGCTGCCTGGGCATTTTCCTGGGAGCTGTACAGAAGCTTGTACTTGCTGTAACCGTACTTATTCTTAAACCAGGTGGCCATGTTTTCCTTGGAAAAATTATGCTCCTCTCCCTTTTCATCAAATATGGTAAGAGCGTAATCAAGTGACCATCTGTCGTTGAACTTGAAGTTATCGGGATTGGCGAACTCCTCATCCACTATAGCCTGAATGTAGGGATCCATGGTGGAATAGATCCTTAAACCGCCGCTGGTGAGCATATGCTCTGCCTGGGATCTGTCATAACCCGCAACGTGGACCAGATCATAGAAAACATCATCATAGAGGGAATCCGAGAAATAGTTACCTTCGCTGGTGTTGTTCTCTGCGATGGATGTGTTGTGGTACTGGATCCTGTCGTATACCTCGTCGGTATCGGCGATCGCAGCATCATATTCTTCCTGGGTAATGAAGCCCAGTTCAAGCATCTTGTCGAGACATGTCTTACGACGCTTTACATTGTTTTCCGGATGGGAAATGGGATTATACCATGAAGGGTTCTGGGTGATGGCTGCAAGCACGGCACACTCGGACAGATTAAGCTCGATGGCGGACTTTCCGAAATATCTCTGTGATGCGGACTCAACACCAAGGGTATTCTGACCCATGTTGATGGCGTTGAGGTATCTTAAGAGCACCTCATCCTTGTCGGTGGATTTGGTAACTTCCATTGCAAGATACTGCTCCTGAACCTTACGCTTGATCTTCTTGATCATATTGTCGCCTTCATCGGTCCAAGTGGTGAAGACGGTATTCTTCAAAAGCTGCTGTGTAATGGTAGATGCACCCTGGGTTTCCTTACCTCCGGAACGGAGGAACTCATACATGGCTCTGATCATTCCTTTATAGTCTACGCCGTTGTGCTCATAGAATCTCTCATCCTCTACGGCAACAAACGCAAGACCCAGTTGTCTGGGGATTCCGTCCCAGGTAACCTCGATACGGTTTGCATCACGGCCGACATAGTGGTCGAACTCATTTCCCATGGCGTCATAGACAATGGTAGCCTGGCCGTTTGCGATGATATCCGAAATGTGGATCACGGGGGTTCCCGCAAGGATGGAATTAAAAAGTCCTATTCCGCCCGCAAGAAGACATACTCCCACTCCGATAAAAGCAGCGAGTATAAGCTTTACCGCAAGAAGTATGAACTTTCTTACGATCTTGCCTCCGTATGAATTTAACTGGCGTCTTCTGTTAATGACACCGCTTCTGCTGTAATCCATTACTGTCTCCGTTTATAAGTAGTCCACGGGATTCTTGCGGGATATCATCTTTATCTCCGGATCATTCTCTCCGAAAAGTGTATAGACGATCTCCTCAGCCTCCGCAAGACTGCTTTCATTTACACAAAAAATACAATTGAACTTATGGCGGTCAAAAAGCTTCTTCCTGGGATAATTCATATAATATGAGATCCTTGCCTTGAGAAGAGCCTGCTCCAGAAGATTTTTGGCTTCCTCCGAATAGACATTGCAAAGTTCATATTCATTGTTAACCTTAAGGGATGAATATATGGTCTCCATAAACACCTCTGTAAAAAATTAGCATCGGGAAGGCCCGGGGCCGTTTTCCCACAAATAACCATTATACACCAAAAACGGCTATTTTGAAAGCAGACACACTCTGTCGCCGAAGACTCCCTGCTCCATCAAAACGGTAAGGGATGAATAGCCGTATTTTCTTCCGAGAGTCGCCACAACCTCGTCCTTGTCGACTCCGGCTCCTTCAATCAGGATCACATCATTAAGAGAATCCAGTCTCTCGTCAAAACCATCAAGTTCCTCCGTCTTAAGGAGCAGACAGTTCTGATAATTCATGAGTTCGGGGATATTCCTGTAAAAACCGGTTCCCTCATAAACCACCACCGCATCATATTTCGAATATCTGTCGGAAATGCGAAGCTGATCCGAATATCCTTCAAAAAGGTAATCCGGCTGATATATGAATACCATTCCAACACAGACAAAGGCACAGGAAGCAAGGCCGATGCCGTAGATCTTCTTTCTGCCCTTAACATCCGACACGAACCTGTCGGTGATGCACTTTATGACATAAGCCATTCCCAGGGATATGCAGATGGTAATTATGGGAAATACAGGCATCAGATATCTGTCCACGGTATAGGGAGCAATCTTGCTGACCACCAGAACATACATAAAAGCAGAGATGCAAAGTGCCGGCCCGTAGAAAGTGACTTTTCTGTTTTTGGCAGCCAAGATGACGCTTAAAAGAAACATTGACAAAAAGACAACAGTGCCTCCGATGGACCAGGCCGTCCTTTCGGCGGTGATCCCGGCAAAGATCCTGAACTTTTCAACGAAACCTTCCAGTCCGGACAGGCTTCCCATTACGGACTCTCCTATCCTGGTTCCGAAGAGGTCATGGAATACGAAGGGATAAAGTGCCACACCCCAGACTGCCGATATGACCATGGCCCTGAAAAGATAAAGAGCCTGTTTTTTCTTACCGGAATATACCAGCCGGATCAGTGTAAGCAGGGTCAGGAAGAAAAAGTAAATACAGGTAAAGTACTGGGTAAGGAAACCCAGGACCGTAACAAGTATCAGCTTCTTATTACCCCTCTTGAAATCCTCTTCTCTTATTAACTTTTTGTAAATAAGATAGGTGAAGGCCAGGCAGAAGAAGGCAGTCATGGCATACATCCTGATAAGGATCACGGTGCCCAGTCCCGCAGGGGATAATCCGTAGAAAAGAGCTGCCACCGGACCGAGATATTCCTTTCCCACAAGATCGGAAAAGAATCTGCTGATGACGATCATGGATCCCACCATGAAGATCATATTGAGGATGCATCCGGGCCAGGGAGAAAGAACCCCTTTGGAAAAGAATGATGAAATAATGGATACGATATTGATCAGTATAAAATACAGCGGCGGATGATTGTCCGTAGTGGTGTTATAGTATGCGGAAACCGCAGGCACGGAATCATTTTCCGTATAGAGCACATAGTCCGTGATCTGGCGGCGGCTCATCCACTGCGGCGAATCATAAACATCCGCGGTCATGTTCGCAGCCACGGAACCTGATCTGTTTTTCAGCACATCTCCCACCTGGGAAAAGAAATTACCCACGGTTCCGAAGAAACTGTCGTCACGGATCCAGGCACCGTAATATTTCTCCAGCCTGCCCTGAGGCTGGGTAGGGGTGATCCAGGGGGTGAATTCGGAATTGGACAGCTGATAGCTTAAGATCTCATCCATGTGATAGCCTTCTTTTTTGAGCACAAAAAAGACATCACAGATTAGCACTATGATGATCGCAAAAATGAGCAGTATATCTGTTTTATTATTTTTTTCTTTCATAGAAAGCAAACGCCGGCATCAGGGACAGATAAAGATATCATATCCGGCCACCGTCGTCTCATAAGCGGCACCCTTAACACCCTCCGAAGCCATTCCCTCGGGAAGTGCGATAAAATCTCCGGAAGCCACATCATCGCCATAAAACCTTGCGGGAGTTGACCACAGGAAGAATCCCTCCAGATCTCCGTTGAGGGCTCCGGTCTGAAGTTTTCCGTCGGAAAGTTCCACCAGTATATTGGAATCGTCGTACAGGGTGTATCCGTGGAGATGTCCGTTTGAAACAAGGTACTCCGCAACTTCCCTGCGTGATACGTTCTTATCGTTTTTCGCAAGTGAGTATGAGATCTTAAGAACACTTACCGCAAGACAAAATGCCAGTGCCACAAAATAGACCTGTCTCAAAGCATTGTCATTTTCCCGGACGAGCCAGATGGCAAGGACGGGAAGTGCCATGTAGATACATGATGAAAAATATCTGGGAGTGAGAGTCGTGTCGGTGAAGGTCAGGAAAAATGTCATCACCGCAAATCCCGAGATAAAGAAATGGACAAAAAACAGATCAGAAAGATCGGATACGGTATAGGTGTCTGCTCCGCCCAAAGATCCCGAACCCAGGACCGCTTCTCCTGCCATGCGCTTTACCATGAAAAACATTAAGAAGATCATCACAAAAGCAATGCAGGTAACAACGCCTCTTAATGAAAGAACGCTTCCTCCGGGGATATAGCCGAATATCTCCAGAAGACATCCGAAGACAGATGCTGCTCTCTCATACCATATTCCGTTATTGATGGGAACAAAGGATACGGACTCGTAAGTCGTAAAGATATATCCGCTTCTGATGAAAAGCGTGTTGTACAGATATCCGATAAATGCGGACGCGGAAGCCACAAGGCCTATTCCGAAAAGGCCCAGATTTTTTCTCCATCTCTTAAGTGCTCCATCTGCGATACCGCAGATCCTGTATGCTCTCCAAACACCGGTGATGAGAAGGGGGGCATAGATCATCAGAAAATATCTTACTCCGGAAGCACCGCACACAAGGCTTAATGAAACAAGAAGAAGCCAGAATAAAGACTTGAGATTTCTTCCGTATTCTCCGGCATCAAGTCTTCTTACAAGACCCACACATAAAAACATGAGGATCATATGAGACATATAGGTATTACCCAGCTGCATGTGCTGGGCAATGGTCTCCGAGAAAGGAAGAAGTAAAACAGAGGAAGTCAGTATGACATATCTTCTGTCATATCCGTACATCATAAAGATGTAGGATGCGATAAGGAAACAATAGAAAAACAGATTGGTCAGAACCCTGACCGCAGCCCAGCTTCCGAACAACTTAAGTAAGGGCACAAATAAAAGCTGGGTATAGAGAATTCGAAATTCAGTGGAATAATACCAGTCGGGACTTGCGATGTAATGACCGGTATCGCCGAGAAGATCGGAAAAGACCATCTCCGCAGACATATCCGAATCTATCCAGTTCTGCCCCCAGACTATGTTTAATACAAGGAGCAAAAGTATGGACAGGATCAGAGGGATATAAAATTTTATATCGGCACTGTCAGCGGAGCGTGAACGGCCTTGTGCTTTTGAAATTACACTCATAGTTTAATCAAGCCTGGGCAGACTCTGATGCAACCTTTTTCATATCGGACTCGATCATCATCTTTACAAGTTCCTCAAAAGAGGTTTCTGAAGGATTCCAGCCAAGTTCGGTCTTAGCCTTGGTAGGATCTCCGAGAAGATTAACTACGTCGGTGGGTCTGAAGAAATCAGGACTTACTTCAACAAGGACCTTGCCGGTTGCCTTGTCGATACCCTTTTCATCAACGCCCTCACCCTTGAACTCAAGTTCAATGCCTGCGTAATGGAAAGCAAGAGTACAGAATTCCCTTACGGAATGCTGAACACCTGTAGCAACAACGAAATCATCGGGCTCATCCTTCTGAAGCATAAGCCACATGCACTTTACATAATCTCCGGCAAATCCCCAGTCACGAAGAGAGGAGAGATTTCCGAGATAAAGCTTGTCCTGAAGGCCTGCAGCGATGCGAGCGGCAGCGAGAGTGATCTTACGGGTAACGAAGATCTCACCACGTCTCGGTGATTCATGGTTAAAGAGGATTCCCGAACATGCATACATTCCATATGCCTCACGATACTCCTTAACGATCCAGTAACCATACTGTTTTGCGACAGCGTAAGGAGAATAAGGGTGGAAAGGAGTCTTCTCACTCTGGGGAACTTCCTCAACCTTACCGTAAAGTTCCGAAGTTGAAGCCTGATAGATACGGCAGGTCTTGGTAAGTCCAAGAACCCTTACAGCCTCAAGTACTCTGAGAACACCGGTAGCATCAACCTCAGCGGTATACTCGGGAACATCAAATGAAACCTGTACATGGCTCTGTGCGGCAAGGTTGTAGATCTCATCGGGTCTTACCTCACCTACAATGCTGACAACGGAAAAAGAATCCGCAAGATCGCCATAGTGAATAAAGAAATCCGGACGGCTCTCGAGATGAGCAATCCTCTCTCTGAACTCAGTGGATGATCTTCTTACAATTCCGTGAACCTCATATCCCTTTTCAAGCAGAAACTCTGCAAGATAACTTCCGTCCTGACCGGTGATACCGGTAATAAGTGCTTTTTTCATTTAAGTCTCCATTCTTTATTTTAAATAATATGCGGCAAGCTTCTTGACCGCAGCCACGGTATCGTCCACGTCCTTATCGCTCATTGCGGGATAAAGGGGAATGCTCATGATACCTTTATAAACTTCCTCAGCATTGGGGCATAAGCCATTTTCGTAACCGAGATGTTTGTAATAAGGGAACCAGTACACAGGTACGTAATGGATCTGACACTGTATGTTCTCCGCACTCATGGCATCGAAGAATTCACGTCTTGTGCATTTAAGTTTTTCAAGATCGAGACGTATTATATACAGGTGTCTTGAAGTGTCCGATTCGGGTATTTCCTTCTGAACGATGATGCCGGGAACATTTGCAAATTCCTCATCATATCTTCGAACAATCTCTTTTCTCCTGGCTATAAAGGTATCGATCTTGTTCATCTGGCTGATGAGAAGTGCTGCCTGGATATCGGTCATACGGTAGTTGAATCCGAGGCTTATCATCTCATAATACCAGGGGCCTTCGTGAGGCGCCTCTTCCATCTCTTCTTCTTCGTGAGTGATACCGTGAGTATGAGCAAGTACAACTTTCCTGTAATACTCATCATTATCGGTAAGTACCGCTCCGCCTTCACCGGAAGTAACGGTCTTCACCGGATGGAAAGAAAGGCATGTCATGTCTGCAAGGGTACCGACATTTTTTCCTTTATACTTCGAACCGATGGAATGTGCCGCATCTTCTATGAACACGAGGCCGAACTCATCACAGATGGCTCTTATCTCATCAGCTTTCACAACCTGTCCGGTAAAGTCCACGGCTATGACCGCTTTTGTCTTCGGTGTGATATGTGCTCTTATGCTTGCGGGATCGATGTTATAGGTTTCGGGATCGATATCCGCAAAAACAGGCTTTGCTCCGCAGTATAGTGCACAGTTTGCGGATGCGGAAAAAGTGATGGGAGTGGTTATGACTTCGTCCCCTTCTCCGATGCCCGCTGCGATGCAGGCACAGTGAAGTGCACTTGTACAGCTGTTCATCACCACTGCGTGACGTGCACCGGTATATTCTTCCAGTTTTTTCTCTGCTTCCCTGACAGTGGGGCCGCATGTCACATAAGGACCGGCCAGCACATCGGAAACAGCTTTTATATCCTCGGAGGTGATGCTCTGTTTTCCGTAGAAGATCTTATCTTCTCTTACGGGCTTTCCTCCGGCTATTGCAGGCAGTTCCATGATCTGTCCTCCCATTCGGGATCATTGCTCCATATTTTTCTGATGATTCCTGATACGGTTATATCTTCTGATGTTCCTGCGCTCTTGACCGCGTGCAACGAAGTGAGGTGCAGGCTTTAATTCCTTGGCTTCCTCGAAGCTGATGACGTTGTAGAGATTGGTCCTTAAGAACTCGAAGATGGTCTCTCTTCCGTCAAGGTTCTCATTATTGGTATGGATACACATGGTAAGTATTCCGCTTCTGTGCTTCTTCCATGCGGGTGATGCGGGGATCAGCTTAACGCCTTCGATCATATAAGGCTTCTTGCTCATTCCGTCGGAGATGTAATTAAGGCCGAGCTTCTTGCAGGCTCTGATGGTCTCCATATCAAAAGAATGATTGGGAGCCGCAAACACTTCCGTATCAAGTCCGTTCTGGGCAAGGATATGTTTTCCTTCTCTGAGCTTCTTGAGCTGGGAATCGTATGAAAGTCCCGCATATTCCGTGGGAACATCACCGGATATGATACCCTGGCTCTTTCCTGTAGCAAGGTGATGGGTTCCATGCATGGCGATACCCCAGTCATCATCCTTAAGATGTCTGAGCATGGACCAGAAATCCCTGTTGAAAGTACCCTTAACAAGTTTGGGATCCTTGTTGTCGGGGACAACGCAAAGAAGGGGTTTTATACCCGTTTCTTCAAAGAAATTCATGAACAGTTCGAACTTCTGCATGTCCATGGTGGGACATATGTCCTCAAGCCTGACTATGATAGGATAATTAACCTTTTTGCTCATAAGTAAACCTTCCCTTCAAGATGCACGGATCAATACAAAAATAATGAGAAACAAATTTACCCATAGATAGGCTTATTATATGTTTTTTTAAGGAATTTATCAACTTTTCGGGGACCGAAGGTAACAGATCATTCCCCGGGGAAAGAAAGGGTGATCCTGGTGCCTTTACCCGAAGTGCTTTCCATGGATAATCCCAAAGTGCAAAAGGGACGGTTCTTTTTTGCATCAGTCAATGTATTAAGCAAAAATAGTATAAATGTCGATATATATAGTGAGGACAAGGAAGTCCGCAGCCACATCAACGGTTTTTCGCAAGGAGGTGATTGCTATGATGACGACAGTTTACGGAGCATATCCGATCTCCGCTGTCACGGATCCTCCCCATATCGAAAATGTAGTGGCCACCGTGCCTTACAGGAAATGGGAAAAACAAAGGGACAGGGATCGGGAAAAAGAAAAAGACAAAAAAAGAAAAAATGAACCTAAAGATCAGACCGGTGAACATGATGAAAGATCGATCGGTCAGATAGGATGTTTCTTTGAGGCTAAAGCATAAAATACCGCTTCCGGGGGAAGCGGTATTTTTTCGTTTATCGTCCTATGGGAGTCATCTCATTCCAAACCACACCGTCAGCGGAAATGTTCCCCCTCAAGAGTACTCCGTTTTCGTATTTGAGATATTCATTGGAAAAGAATACGGTATCTCCTTCGATCCACCAGTCGAATGAAGGATTAGCGGCTCCTAATATGCGGCCGGTTCCGTCTTCGTATACTTCAATCTGCACAAGAGTATCGGGATCTTCCCATGTTCCCACAAGACCGGCGGTAACGTTCGGAGCATCACCGGTCGCATCAGACGAAGTCAGTGCCTGTGCAGGATAAAAATCAACATTATTTCTCCAGCCGTCACCGGGATCGAAGGTGGGATCTTTTACCACAAGGCTGTCGGTAAGTCCGTCATAAAGCACAAGCTTTCCGTCCAGCAGGAAGTAATTAAATGTCGTTCCGTAGGGATAATAGATCGGATCCATGATGGTAAGATAATCCGGATATACATCATATGTTATTGTTATGGGAACAAATGAGTCCGGATCCGAACCCAACATTCTATCCGAAAGATGATACAGTGTACCGT
>JAEEGL011260354.1_pt1 | contig 12974 bp, 12 predicted proteins | sample 9134231 | NCBI WGS metagenome assembly JAEEGL01 (sample SAMN16246548, study PRJNA631951) | gut metagenome | biome: gut microbiome; feature: rumen; material: fiber-attached | host: Bos | place: Iran: Karaj | collected 2018-10 | reverse complement strand
CGCTACTCATTTCAAAACTATCCCTAAGCAAAGAATCACATTTATACCCTTCTAGATAGGAGGCCAAAGCATCATCATACATATACTGTCTATAGTACAGCCATCCCTTCTGGTTATGAATCATTCGTAGAAGCGAAGAAGGCGTTTTATCTACTACATCCAATGCTTTTTGATAAGCATCTAAAGCACGAGGGGCATCCTTTAGGTCGCGATAAGTACTGCCCAGATAATAATAGGCTTCCGGCAGTAACGATTTGTCGCCTTTATGCTCATAGTAGTCCACAAGGGTCAGCATCAAACTATCGGATGTATGGGTAATGTATCCCTTGTCCTGCGCCTTGACGGTGAGTAGTTGGTAATACATATGTATGGGTTCCTCTGCCTTTGTCATCTCCTCTCTAATGCTGTCCAACATTTGCAATGCTATACGTGGATTCACATACGTCAAGCTATCCACCCTCAGCAGCACAGGTGGATAAGCAACTCTGCGTTGGCAGTTGGTTAGGCATAGTACTACGAACAATAAGATATAACAAAAGCACTTCTTCATAGTATAAACAGGACTTTGCATTTGCAAAGGTAAAGAAATCTTGAGATGAACAAGGCTTACAAGGTCTTTTTTTACCAAAAGTTAAACGAGTTTTCTGAAACACAAGGACTTTTCGCCAAAATGTCCAGCATTACTATGTATAATATTGAAACATTTTTCTAAAAATAGTGGACGTTTCCGTGAAAAAACCTTGTGTTTCTGAAAAAACAAACTAATTTTGCGCCGTTTTTAATAAATATAGTATGACAGAATATGCTTATTTTGACTCACATTGTGGAGATGCCTCTGCAAAAGTCGTAGAAACTGGAGCAGATTTCTTTGAGGCTATTTACAATCTCGTTGCAGAGAATCAAGAAATAATAAAAAAGTCAATGGTGAAGCTTAATAAACTGGACAAACGGGTTGCACGATTTGAGCAGAAGAATTATACAGCGACTAGCAAGAGCCAACCAACATATACAGCTACACCCAGAGGACGCAGAAAAGATATTATATTCACCCCTGATACGAATGAAAAAGAGCTTATAAACGCTATTAAGGAGTATCTAAATGGGAAAAGGATAGATAATAATGAGATAGATTTGGTAAAATACGTGATTTCCACTCCGCGCTTTGCTGTATTCCTATATCAAATATTGGACAGGAGAGGTTTAATTGCTCATGGGGAGAATCCTTCGATGAAGTATTCTGCTTATGGCCGTTTCCTACAGCAATGCACAGGACTTAGCTATAAACCTGCACGGCAAAATTACGTCAGGATGATGAATTGTTACAACAGCTTCTGTTGTGGTGGCAAGGAGATCAAGTTATATGAGCTTGATGTTTGTAATGTGCCTCCTGGTTTTAAATACAGAACTGAAGTGGTATTATTGAAAACCCAATTCGATTATTTGGAAGCCCAACTCAGCACACTCCCATTTTTCAAGAAATCTGTGGAGAAATAATTCAAGGAAATATATTCTTTGAGTTTAAGAGTTTTTCTTTGCGTTCTTTGAATTCTTTGTTCTTCTAATACTACTATTGTTCAGCTATGTTTGCACTGTCATTGCAAAAAGGTATCGGTATGCTGGCCAGCTTTTTAGTGCCTTGGGTACTTTGACAATGTTTCATTTAAAAACAAAAAATGATGAATAATTTGATTAAAGTGCCGTTCATGAAAATCATGAAGGCTGTGGAAGAGATAGTGAACTTAGTAGTGAATCTTTGGAATCTGTGGAGAAAAAAAGATGAGAACGAAGAAGGAAACTACGAGGATTGACTGGGAGCTGAAGCGTATGGTCCGTAAGGAAGATTGTACGCTGGGATGCCTCTACTGCAATGGGGTAAAGGTATGTGACACACTGGAACCTCACTGTATAGACTGGCAGAAAGAAAAGAAGGTGTATGGGCAGACCGCTATTCCAGAAGGAGAATATCGCTGTGTGATAGGCTATTCCACACACTTTAAGGCACAGCGTCCTTATCTCGAGAAAGTGCCACATTTCAACGGTATCATGATCCATGAGGGGCGTGATGTACGTAGCACCAAGGGTTGTATCCTTGTTGGCACGCTGCTACCTCATGACCGCCTAACCTACTCCAAGGTTGCCTTGGAAAAGGTGATGGAGAAACTGCGGTATGCAGAAAAATCCGGACAAGAAGTTTGGATTACCGTTTATTGATAAATTGAAGGGGTGAGTTTTAGCTCACCCCTTCTTTTATTTCTATAGTGATTTCCATTCAGAATTCAACAAAAATTCAACAAACTTGTTATAATGATCACTTTTTCATATATTATTTTTGTGAAAACCATTAAACAATACCATTATGAAAAAGACATTCAAATTATTCGCAAGCCTTACTTTAGGCTTATTTGTAGCTTCCTGCCAGAATGGTTTGGAAGAAGTGATTAACGAAAGCGTAGTTCAAGATGAACTGGCTACTACGCGAGCAGAAGAAGATGAACCTGCAGATGATATACAGGCTGCAGAGTTACGAGCTCGCGTTGTTGGATTAGATATATCAGGATATCGTATTATATCAGGAACTAGTGAAGTTACTTATACCGTTTCTGCTACAAGCATAAATGTATCAAATTATTACATAGAATGGATTTATGATTCTGGTGTATTGAATAAAACAGCAGGAAGCAATGGCTTGGGCTGTACTTCTATAAAACTTAAGTTATTATCGTCAAGTAATACAAGTGATACTTATTTAACAGTCAATCTTAGAAATTCTTCTACAGGACCTGTCCAGTATGCCACAACAATAGCTATAGGCTGTAATGGCCCCCTTGCTGGTACATCCAGTATCCGTATTGAACGTGCCTCCGATGGTTTACAGGTTTACCCTTCCAATCCTTATATAGGCTTAAGACCAAATACATATTATTATGCTTATTTCTCAAATACAATGACATCTAATATGGATTTGCAGTGGGATTTTTATGATTATGCCACAGTCATCTGGGATTATGACTATAGCGCATGTTTTTTGACTGACTACAACGGATGGACACGCCTTAAAGTTAGTGGAAAGATGGCAGGATCTTCTGTATATAAAGAAATGTTAGATATCTATGTCTATGGATATGAAGATAGCATCAGCGAAGATGAAGATGAAGATGAAGAAGAAAGTGAAAAACAAGGCGAAAACGATAATTAATCATTATATTTTAATTGCATAATAAAATCATCTTTTTTGCATAGTAGAAATAATTATCTTCTTGATCGGGTTATGAAAATACAAGATTTTCTTTGGGTATGTCTTCTAATAGGAAGCATATCGCTCTGTTGCTTTTCTTGCAACGATGATAAGGATGAGCCAGAACCTAAACCAGTCCCCCAAGGTTTTTTCAATATCGAAAAAGTCAGCTATGATGTCAGTGCAGAAGCACAAACTTTCGATGTACGTATCCATACGAATGTCAAGGCAAGCCCAAAAGTTCTGGGAGATGTAAGTTCATGGGTCAGTGTGGGTGATTCACAACAAGCTGATGAGTACCTGACATATCAAGTGAGCGTAAAAGAAAACACTGACAGTAACGAGAGAAAGGGGATGGTTTTATTCACGCCTGTCCCAGTACCAGGTATTATGATTGGTAGTTCCCAAATAGGGAGTAACACCATCATAATAACGCAAGCCAGTGCAGAACCATAATAAGTGTTCATGACAGATTGTTTCTCATATTTATGCTATGAAGAAGGTAAGATATAGTTTCGCTCTGTTGGGGCTGCTCACGCTGTTGAGCATGCCCCTTTGCGCTCAGGATGTTGCAAGGGATTCCGTCTTGCATGAGGTGGAGGTGACTGCCAGGCGGCACAACTTCGGGGCCAAAACCCTGCAGATGAGTGCTGTTGCCATAAATGCAGAACAGATAAGGAAGATACCTTCCCTGATGGGTGAAGCAGATGTACTGAAGTCGCTCCAGATGCTGCCTGGCGTACAGGGCAGTGGTGAGGGACGTGCTGGTATCTATGTGCGTGGAGGTGATTATGACCAGAACCTTTTCATGCTCGACGGTATTACTCTTTATAACCCAGATCATCTCCAAGGCTTTACTTCTGCCATCAACTCTGATCTGATGGACGATGTAGTACTTTATAAGGGTGCTTTTCCTTCCCGTTTCGGAAGTCGTCTTTCCAGCGTCATTGACATTTACTTTCGTGAGGGGGATATGGAGGACTACCATGCTTCCATCACTGCAGGCATGCTGGCCTCTCGCATACAAGCTGAAGGACCCCTGTGGAAAGGACATACCTCTTTTAACATTGGAGCACGCATCAGCTATTTTAATGCTATTGTACGTCCTCTGCTTGAAGAAGTGGTGTATGACAATCCTGGACAGATGAATGAGTTTGCCCACATGCGCTATCATGACATCAATGCCAAACTGACCCATCGCTTCAATGAAAAGGCCAAACTCAATGCCGTGTTCTATTATGGCAATGACCAGAATAACACCACACCTAACGAGACACAGAGACATATCGAATACACTACATACAATGAAAAGACCTTTACAAACAAAACCAGTTTCACTGACAATATCAGAAATGACAGGACACTCAACCATTGGAACAACCTGCTGGGAGGTTTGTTCTTTACTTATCGGGGAAACGAGGCGTTCCTGCTTGATGCCAGTCTAAGCTACAGCGGGTATGATTATGAGTTGTCTCATCTCTCCACACTGGAGAACAAGGCACAGCTGGATCTGTGGGATCACGGCATAGCTGGGGCAGATATCTATACGCTAAAGAATACCATACGCAATACTACCTATAAGTCACAAATCAACGACTGGACAGGTAAGGTGGACTTTACCTTCAACCTCCATGGAAGCCACGAACTGCATTTAGGCTTGCAGGGAAGTACACAGCTCTTTCAGCCTACCGTTGTTTCTACCTCACACACCAACTTACAACAGGCACTCAGCGAGGATATAATTTATAATGTAGGATTGGGTGATGACAGATATGTTTTCTCTGAAAGCGACAGGGAAAGCAAACTAGACGGTGATTTCAAGCTGAATAACTTTTCTGTATATGCAGAAGATGACTGGAACCTTACTAATTGGTTGGAAGCCAATGTGGGCCTGCGTCTGAATGGCTATGAATCTGATGGCAAGACTCATTTGCTTCTAGAGCCCCGTGCCTCCCTGCGTTTTATGGTAACTGAGCCAACCTCTTTTAAAGCCTCTTATGCCCGCATGTCGCAAGGTATGTTCCTGCTTAATAGTGGAAGTTTGGTTTCACCTTCCGAGATATGGATACCCATGAATAAGGATATGGATTTAGGCATATCCGACCAGATTTCTCTGGGTGTGAACTACGACCTTGCCAGTGGGCTCCAGCTCTCTGTGGAAGGCTACTATAAGTGGCTGGACAATGTGGCTGACTATCGTGAAGGACTGTCGTTCATGACGGTAAATGACTGGAACGATGCCATCGCCCAAGGCAAAGGCAAGGCATACGGTGTGGAATTCTTAGCACAGAAGTCAGTTGGCAATACCCGTGGACATGTAAGCTATACATGGAGCAAATCCCTGCGTACCTTCAACCGTGAAGAGATGATGCTGAATAACGGGCAGGAGTTCTATGCCACGGGGGATCACCGCAACAACTTCAACATCAGTATCATTCAACGTCTTAGCAAGAACTGGGATTTCACTGCTGCGTGGACCTACCAAAGTGGGCGTCGCACCAACATTGCTGGCACTACCGTCAGTCATGGACTGCCTGATGAATACAACGCCTATTACCCAGGGAATGTAGCAGATAGCCAGTATGTAGGAATTGATTACAGTCAGAACCCTGCCCTAAATCCTATAGATGTCGTTTATCAATCAGGCTCCTATGTGGACCAGCTGGTGCGTATGGATACCTACCGTCAGCGAAACAGCTATCAGTTGCCCGCTGTCCATCGCTTGGATGTGGGCTTCAGCCATCATGGCAGCATAGGCATTGGCGAGATGATCTGTGACGTAGGTATCTATAACCTCTACAATCGCCAGAACCTATCATCCGTGTATTGGGGCTATACGAAAAACCGTCTCAGTCTGAAAGGTGTATGCTTGTTCCCCATTATGCCTTATATCAGTCTAACCCTTAAACTCTGAGTACCATGAAAACGAAACTATACGCTATATTGACTTTCTCTCTGATCCTGACAGCCTGTGAGAAGGAAGTGGAGTTTCAGGCTCCCGATGTGGAAGCAGCCAGCAACGTGACGCTGAACGCCATTGCCATAGAGGGTGAACCTCTCAGGGTTTACCTGAACAAAGCCTATTCCGTGGGACAGGCACCGCTTCTGAACATTGGCTATGAGTATGCATTATCGAAGAACGATGCTCTGGTAGATTATCAGACAGACGATTATTATAAAAAAACTGCTATACGCGATGCAGAGGTGCAAGCTATAGTGAACGGACAACAGACCTATACATTGGCACTTGACAGCGCCAGTTCTTCCTATTTCTGCGATTTTCGCCCCAAAGTGGGTGATCGTATCGAAGTGCGGGCAGAGGGTCTGCATGTTGAAACTATCGTCCCCCCCTGTCCAAAGATAGAGATACTAAGCCATGAGGTTCTGGCAGAAAATCCTTACAAACTTTCAAATGGGTTGAGTTTTGAAACTGATACTGTCATGCGCATCACCTGTCGTATTCCATCAGCTAATACTGGGCAGTATTACCGTCTTCGTGTCAGGGGAGAAAGAAAAGTGATAATTGAGGATAATTGGTATTGGGGGGAACAGGCTGTCATGAAATATGCCTACTACCTGATGCAAGATATTTACTTCTCCGAAGATGAGTTGTTTGTGGACAACAGACTCTCCTCAAATTTTGGAGGATGGCCTGCCTATTTCAGCGATGTATTCGATAAGACTCACTTAAATGGCGACCATACCTTTACCATAGATAGTCCCAAACCTGCTAAATATTATGGTTCTATAGATTATTTCGCAGGTAAAGATCTCAATATGATAGAACAGTTAGATGAGCCCGACGTTCCTGCCCGTGTGATGGTTGAGCTTCAAGCCCTCTCACCTGAACTCTACCACTACCTGAAGTCCGTAGAGCTGTTCCGCATCACAGAAAGCGATGCCTTCTCCGAGCCCGTGCAGATCTACAGCAACGTCCAGAACGGTTGGGGCATCTTTGGTGCCCTAAGTTACGACAGGCATTTTGTGGAGTATGGAGAATAAGATTGATTAGAACTGGAATTATCAGATTACGGTATAGGTTTTTCTTTTTATATGCAATAAAAGATTATACTAGAAATCTGAGAAACCTAAGTTATATTTATAATTAAAACAAACTATTATTTTAATAATTATAAAATAAAAAAAAGCTTATGAATACAATTACATTAAAATTTATTGCTCAAGAGAATTTTGAAGTAATAAGAGTCTTTTCATTTACTGAAAGCTATATGCAAAATGTAGGAACAATTGTATATCGTCGACCATTATCGGACATATATAATAAAGATAATCCGGACATTTTTGACAAAACATTTATGGAGTGGCTTAATGAACTCGGTCTTAAGGATGTAAAATGTATTTGTTCTTCAAATGTATTATTTGAGAATCAATTGAATAATTATAACAAGATTTATAATGGAGGACGTCCAATTTCTAAATTGTCTATCACGTGCTGCGGAAATTACACTTTAGAAGAAATAGAATCAAAAGAAAGTGTTGAAGCACGCATTCTTGAGCTTCCTATTTATTGGAATGTTATCGATAAAAAGCTGCTATCTGATATTGGAGGTATTGTATATTTTGATAGAACAAAAGAAAATTTCTTTTTTGAAGCAATTAGTTCAATAAAGTCTCTATAAAGCGGGATTCACAGTTTTTTTTGTTAATTTTAGGTATTTCACTTTATATATTCTTATAAAACCTAATATATAAAAAACTCAGATTTTAAGAATATATGGTTGAATTCTTCTGATTATAAATACTACTGAGTAGCACACGTGTATAATCATTGTTATTGAACAAAGGAAGAATAAAAAATATACAAAAATTCTAATAACTTTTTTATTTTTATTGTAAATTTGTATAATTATTAAATTTTAGGCTATATGACATCGATCGTTGGGGTTTTAAATAAACATGCTGTAGCTATTGCTGCTGATAGTGCTGTTACAATAGGAGGCAAAAAGGTTTTCAATAGTGCAAACAAAATTTTCGCTTTATCAAAACGGCAACCTGTTGCAATAGCCATATACAACAACACTGAGCTTATTTCTGTTCCTTGGGAAGTAATGATTAAAGAATACAGACGTTTCCTTGGGGATAATAAGTATCCCCATTTGCAAGATTACGTCACGGATTTTTTTAAGTTCTTATTTAATCATAATTATTTTACAACAAAAAATGAGCAGAGCAAAGACCTTTATGACTTATTTCTTGCATACATAGATGCGGTTGCTAGTGACGTGCAAAGGGCACTGAAAGATGGTGAGAGCTTTGGTCCTAAGTTTATAGAACACCTTATTAATCTACAATCTAAGTATGTTCAGAATAGGCAACCGAATGAGGGTATATCAGATATGACTTTAGAAAATTTTGAGATTATATGTAATGAAGGTATTAATCTTGCCACTGATAAAATAAGAATTATTTCTAAACAAGATTTTGATAAAAGCATTGTTACTGATCTATTGTACTCTGTTTTTTGTTGTAATATATTGTTATCAAATTGTACTGGTCTTGTTTTTTTAGGATATGGAGACGAAGATATTTACCCGTCAATTTATAGTTATCAGACACATTGTGTAATAGGTGGAAGACTTTCATATGCACATAGGATTTCTGAAGATTGTGAAATTGGCAGTAAATGGTCTGCAGCCATTCGCCCATTTGCTCAGAGAGATGTAATGGATACGATAATCTTAGGCATTGCTCCATCGGTAAAGAAAGTGTATTGTGATAATTTTATAGAACCGTTTAAAAAAATGGTAAATGACCTTGCTAACAAGATAGAACCTTCAAGCACGGATACAGCAAAAGCCCTTCGTGAATTTGTTCATAAAGGAATAGATGATTATCGAAATAATTATATTACATTATGTGATGCATCAGTGAACTCTATTTATATACAGCCGTTTGTAGACTCTGTTGTACCTCTAGATAAGGAGGATTTAGCCGAGTTTGCAGAAAGTCTTATAAAACTCACTTCAATTAAAAGAAAAATTAGTTTAGATCAATCCACTGTAGGTGGTCCTATTGATGTAATGGTAATCTCAAAAGGTGAAGGAATTATCTGGATGAAACGAAAACATTATTTTGATCCCAAACTAAATCATATTTTTTTTGACAACTACTTTAAATAATGTCTATTATGGATAATTATATATTAAGTACATTGGATACAACTGTAGATATTTGTACCGACAACAACCCTGTTGTTGATGAGGCTCTACAGATAAAGATGATGAATGCTGAAACAGATGAGCAGGTCATAGAATTGTCTATTGAGAAACTATTCCAAAGCTTGCAGGAGGCAATAAAAATGTGATTACATCATTTTGAGAATTGTAATTAAGCACTCTATTTGCAGATTTTTGTCTATCATGATAGTAACAACATTTTTAAAGTGATACCATGATTGGACAATAATATTAGTTAATTTCTGTGTATTCTTATGGGGCTAATGTTTATTTTTATAAATTCTATAGACGGATAGTGTGTAAAACTTGTAATTCCTGTATCTTTATAGATATTTGTAAACTTGTCCTAGTAGCTCAGTTGGATAGAGCGGCACTCTAACTAAGTGTTAGGTCCCGGGGTCGAATCCCGGCTAGATAATTCTTTTTACCATCATATTGAGCGACTAATTAAAGGTTAGTCGCTTTTATTTGTGAGGAGGGGTAAACCAACAAATCGTGTCTGAATTACAATCAATTAATAGCTGAAAAAATATATATATTTGAACTTCGTACAAATAATTCCAGGCGGAAGCTAATGAAAAAATTCAGTTTCCACCCGAGATTTATTACAAATAAAACTATTACTCTGTTCTCTTGTTCTGCCACTCATTAGAAATACTCTTCCAATTTATCTTGCGCTCTTTTGCACCAGTCCAGACATCCCAATAGTCAGGATCATCAGACTGCGGACGATGTGTTTCAGGAAGGGTGCGCATCTTCACCATAACTGGCAATTCTGAAGCCCATCCAAGCAATACTGCATACTGCGATGGCAATGATGGCATCTCACGCAGTATGCCCCTCATATTGTCGGGCAGCAAGCGGTGAACTAACTCCTGATCTCGGTCGTTAGAAATTCTGTGCAATAAGAACGAATTGCATTGTGATAATACCGTAGGTGATAGTTCGGAAGGTCTTTGTGAGGACAATACCAACCCCAATCCAAACTTTCGACCTTCCCGGGCTATCTTTTCAAACACTTTGCAGCATTGAGTTGTTGGTCCCGTGTTCTCAGCGTCATCATTGTATCGTTTCACGAAATAATGAGCTTCCTCCATTACTAAAACGGTTGGCAGACAGACTTTGTTCAGTTTCAAGTATCTTTGTTGCGCCTCAAACACCATCCTGGCAATGACCGCAGTGATTATACTTGTCACGTCAGAAGGCAAGAGAGATAGGTCTATAATAGTCAACGATTCTTTACTATCCGAACCAATGTATTCGCTTAGCCAATCATCCAACTCCAGTGATGTATCATCTATCACCTTTTTCACCCTCACATCTGACAGCAGAGCCTTGACACGAGGCATCAATGTCACAACATAATCTGTAGTGCATAATATCTCTGCATTTGCTTCTATTGAACGAATAAAATTCTCACCTGTGAAAGGAATGGGACTATCCTCATCTGTGGATATGAACTCTTCCTCTTTACCTCCTGCTTTAAGATAGACTTCACCCATAAGCTCAATCAGTTCTTTTATTTCCTGCAGTGAGTAAGTATAATCTATGAATCCACTTCCTGTCCTATTGGTTTTGAATGTTGTTATTTTAGCATTAAGATTATTGATGGCATCTTTTAATTCATCATCATAATCCCCTTTCACAACAAAATCTTCACTCCACTTAACTAAGCGATTATGAAAACCAAAAGCGGGTTTACTCAAGAATGGGGAGCCATCCTTGACGCTAATTTCTACCGCTTGAATAATTACTCGGATATAGTTTGCCAGTTCAATCTCCTTGGTAAAACCTTCTGAACTCACTCCACTCCTCACAGACTTAAGCGCATGTACAATGGTCGTCCGATGTGTCTTGGGCGAAGCCTTAGTGAAACCGCACCATTCATCCGTGTTCCAAAACCATAGAGGCACTTCCAACTGTCTTCTTCCATCGTCATCCTCTATATTCACAGAATAAATATTAGCATTCTTCTTATCTGAAAACGCTTTACTGTATTCACCATTGGGGTCAAGTACTATAAACCTACTGTTTACAGGTAAGTCTTTCTTGAGTTTATTGTTGCTTGCACTTTCAAGCGACCACCTGATAAGACCTGCCACTGAACAGGACTTACCGCTACCTGTATTGCCAAGAACAGCCAAATGGCGACCAAACAATCTATCTGGATCTATCATCACCTTGGCGTTTCCTACCAGCGGGCTATTGCCTATATACACCCTTCTATTCTCGCCAGACTCTATAATAGATTTCAACTGATCTTCTGTCGGGAGGATAACAATATCTCCAACAGATGGAAATGTTTCAAGTCCACGCTTAAACTTATAACCTTTTTCTGCTGCAACCAATGTCCCAACCGGCTGTAGTTCCATCTTCCTCAATGGGAAAGGCAAATCAATCAAACCAAAGTCTTGGAATCCACTTCGTTTGGGGTAAGGAGAACGCTGGATGGTAATCCACGAAACTTGTCCCACCACAAAACCCAAGTCCACAGGTATCATCACATACCCATTGATACGAGGAAAACTTCGAGGTGTTCCCGTATTCAGTGCTACACTGTCTGGCGACTCAATATCCAGTTGTACCTCTATTCTGTCAGGCGAGATAAATTCCACCGTCCCTACTCTCAGCGAGGCTAATTGTTCTATGGGTGTTGTTGTCATTTTGCAAGTGATGATTGTGAAGTTGACGTTGTGGTGGTAGAAGATGTTGCGGAATTTGCCAAAGATGTAGCAGTTGCACTTGTGGAAGAAGTGCTTGAAGCCGCTCCCATACGATGTTGCAGAAGCTCTGCCATGCGGATAGTGGTTCTATCAATAGCAGATTTGGGTAAATAGTCGTTAGCCAGATTGGTAATGTTACCTAGGTTACTACCCATCAGCACAGACATTTGCGCATAGTGAGCGGATTCATAATAGAATTGCAGAATCCTTCCTATCGGATCATTGAAAGAAATAACGACCAAATGTGTAGAAGGAATCGTAAGCATATCATGAATAACACGATTGATATGTTCGTCCCCAAAACCATAGCGGTATGTTACCAAAGTACTGTTAGGTCGGCATATAGCAGCGGCAAAGTCTCTGAAAAGCTCTACGTATGGATATTCTGCAGTCTCACGGTCTTTAGCAGAATTGGGATATATCATCAGCTTCAGTGCATCAGCCCCTTTCAGACCTGGCGCAATCAAATAAGGCTCAATGTTTTCTGCTCCAAATGGTAATCCAATTCGTCTTATTTCGTCCTCATTTTGCACCCAGTCAACAGAACCGTGCAACTTGGTCAATCGGGCAACGCCTTCTAAATAGCGAGGCTCACCACGTATTCCTGGTGGATTATAGTGAATATCAAGATTTAGTCTGGATGAACGAAATATGGGCATCATTGTTCCCACGAACCTATCCATCAGATGAATACCTGCCAACTCCGCACCTACCTCTATCAATCGGTCATAGTTGGTAGTGAAGATATTCAACCTCTCGCGGTTTCCCGTTCTGCTTGCAAAGCTCAATAAAAAGTTTACCAATACGGAATAAGCATTT
>JAEEGL011195706.1_pt1 | contig 12974 bp, 15 predicted proteins | sample 9134231 | NCBI WGS metagenome assembly JAEEGL01 (sample SAMN16246548, study PRJNA631951) | gut metagenome | biome: gut microbiome; feature: rumen; material: fiber-attached | host: Bos | place: Iran: Karaj | collected 2018-10 | reverse complement strand
GAAGAAGGCAGAGGATGCGACGTTTCATAATATCAAGACCTCAGTATCTGTATTGTGAACGCTGTTTGGCGCGTTTCTTTGCTTCCATTGCTTTACGGCGTTTTTCTTCGCGAATGCGTTCCGCACGAAGGTAAAGAACAAACATAACAACGCAAACGATCAACAGGAGAAGAATAACCGGAACGAGAACCAGTAGAATCAATTGCTGCTGTGTAAGTTTGCCGCACCCGCTGATTATAATTTCGTTTTCATCAGGCTGGACATCTGATATCAATCCGCCGGCATGCATCTGGGGCTGATTGCCATCTGAAGCGATATCAATTTGCGCAGTTCCTTCTTTTACAGTCCGCGTTGCAATAAGATCGGCAGAAAAGAGGGTTTCTCCATTATAAACATACGATACTTTGCCGATTACACTCCCATCAGAGATCGGCGCATAATTGTTGGTGACAGACACATCAGCTAGTGATGAGGCGCTTTCCATTACGGTCTTCATTTTCGGTTCCATCAGCTTGATCGTGAAATCTTCGCTCACATCTGCTTTCGCGACGAGAATGCCTCCGTAAGGGTCGCTTGAGATCGCATTTGGAATCGGAACGGAAAACTCTGTTTGAAGTCCAGCACTTTTCAGATCAGACAGGGACACAGTCCTTTCGAGTTTCTGAAATACATACTCGAAAAGTTTCTTTGCATCCTGGAAACGATACGCATTGTATTTATCCTTTCTGCTGTCGCTCGCCCAACTGTCATAGGATTCATCATTAAGCGTGCCTCCAAAAAGAACAGTAATCAACGTGATTCCTTCTTTTCTTGCTGCAGCAATCAGGCATTTTCCAGCTTGAGTCGTATCGCCTGTTTTTACACCGATTGCATATTCGTAAAGGCAAGAAATAGGATTCGGAAGTTTTTCAGTAGGTTCAAGATCAATAAGCAGACGGTTAGAATTCACCACGGTCAGTTGCCTGTTGCCGGAAACTGTGGTATACGTCGGAGTATTTACGATATCACGAAATGTTTCATTTTTCAGAGCATATGCGGTAAGGATCGCCATATCACGAACAGTAGAATAATGGTTTGTATCATGTTTCCCATGAACAGTTACAAAATGAGAAGAATTCATTCCGAGTTCTTTCGCTTTTGCATTCATTAGTTCAGCAAACTTATCTGTGCTGCCGGCAACATGCTCTGCGATTGCGATTGCTGCATCATTTCCACTTGGAAGCATCATGCCATACAGAAGATCAAGCAAAGAGAATGTGTCACCCTCCTCAAGACCCATTAATGAGTTTCCTCTTCCGAAGTCAACAGCCTTTGCGGAAACGGTAGCCATATCACTCAAGGAACCGCCGTTTTTCAGAGTTTCTTCGATGGCAACGATGGTGGTCAATACTTTTGTAGTACTTGCCGGTTCTACTCTGAGATCAGCGTCCCTCTCAAGCCCGTCGATTGAAACGGCAGGATTATCTGCATCAACAAGAATAAAATACGGTTCATAAATAGAATCAAGATTGAATCCGTCAGATGCTGCCACAACAGGTGAGAAAAGAATTGCAGCAGATAAAAGGAAAGCCAGAAGCATGGCTGAAACACGTCTGAAATATATCATGAAACCCTCGCGGTAATAATTACTTGCTATGTAAGTTTAATTTGTTTCAAATATTAAGTCAATGTGGCACAGAAATGATTTTGTAAAAGTTTTTGGATAAAGATATGAATATATTTTACGGCTCAAAGAGGAGTTCAGCTGTCAGAGCACCTGAGCTGACAGATAAAACTGCGCAGCTGGGCTTCTGCCCTCCGCGGGGTAGTGACAAGCTGCCTGGGTTTACAATGAGAATGCTCTGATGTCGCTCGATGGAAGCAAAGTGTGTATGTCCATATAAGACACAATTACAGTTTTGTGTGAGCGCGGTATAATACAAAGAACTTATTCCGCTTCTCGTATGCCCATGGAGAAGGAGAATTCTGTTCCCGTTCCATTCAATTATTCTTTCAGTGGGTATGTCAGACCATGGATCGCAGTTTCCGCGTACAGCTACATATCCAGTCCCTAGTACGGTGGAGAGAGGTTTCGCGTCGCGAACATAATCGCCAAGGTGGAAAATGGAATCAAGAGATCCGACCCTGTCAAGAAAATAATCCAGATGATCAATTGAACCATGCGTATCAGAGAACACTCCGATTTTCGCCATCCAGAGCCTCCTTTAATTTCATGAGGGCGTTATGTCTGTGACTCACCTTATTTTTATCTGCCGCTGACATCTCTGCAAAGCTTTTATTCATTGGCTCATACCAGAAATAAGGATCATAACCGAATCCGTTTGCTCCTCGCGCTTCTAAAAGAATAGTGCCGTCAACTGTTCCCATCACACATAAATCAGGGTATCCTTTTCGAACAAGTGCGATGCAGGAAACAAATCTTGCCGTGCGTTCTTCTTGAGGAATATGTTTCAAAAGACTTACAAGTTTCAAGTTGTTTGCATTGTCATCATGCCCGTCCCCTGCAAACCGGGCCGAATGAACACCAGGCGCTCCGTCGAGAGCATCGACGCACAGCCCGCTGTCATCAGCCAGAACTGCGTCAGCAACATCATGCGCGAAGGATAATGTCTGCTGCGCTTTTTTAAGTGCGTTCTCTTTGAAAGTTTCTCCGTCTTCTACAGCTTCGAAAGAAATACCAGCCTCCTTTAACGATCTGATATCAGTGAAATAATCTCCCAGGATAGCTTTTATTTCCGATACTTTGTGTTCATTATTTGTTGCAAGAAGAAGTTTCATATAATCCTCCTTATCTGATAAGGTATGCATTCAGTCGTGATAAATCGGGTGTAACATATATCGTATGCTGGTTAATATAATGTACAAAACCTGGTTTTGCCCCAGCAGGTTTTTTAACATCCTTTTTCCAGGTATAATCTACAGGAACATGCGACGAGGAAGATGCACGACTGTGAAGCGCTGTGATTTCTGCTGCAAGAAGGAGAGTCTCGCGTGACGGATCCGGGCTTTCAATATATACATGGCTGGATGGTATTTTTTGTGTATGCAGCCAAACATAGTCTGAACGTTCGACTTTATATAAATAATCATTCTGCAGATTATTCTTGCCCACTTTAATAAGGACTCCGTCTGGAGCACGGTATACCAGCGGTCGAGGAGTCTCCTTCTTTAATTTGCGGATTGTTTTAGAAGACTCTTGTTTCAAGTATCCCTGAAGGACCATTTCTTCGCGGATTTCCAGGATTTCCTCAATTGCGGAGCATGATTCAATACTCATTTGTAAACTTTCAAGATAGTCAAGGTCATCTCGTATTCCGCTGATCTGAGATGCAGCGTACTCGGTTGCACTCCTTGTCTTTCTATATGCTTTAAAATAACGCTGCGCATTTTGCTTGACAGAAAACCTTTTGTCGAGGGGAATACAGATTTCTTGCGGAGGATCGGAATAATAGTCCACAACGACTGCATCCTGCTCTACTGTCCGGATTGATCCGAGGTTTGCCAGGAGAAGTTCTCCGTATCTTCTGTATCGTTCGATGCGATCTTCATCTGCAAGTTCAGATATGAACAGTTCCAGCTTCCGCGAAAGCCGCTTCGTATTTCGTGAGATTACAGACATTAACGATCCCTTTCGTTCTGAAAGGATAGTATGCTCATCTCGCTGACGATAGAAAAAATCATACGCTTATGACATGGTCGGGAACGATTCGAAAGAATCGTTCTTTGGGGAGAAAGGAAGAACGCCTTTGTCCGGAACAACAGAAGGAGAGAATATACCTTTTGAAATTCTTTGAAGTACTTCATAACAGGCAGCTCCGATCATCTCTGGAGAAACATCATATGAGCAGATCTGCTGTGCGCAAAGTCTTGAAATGCCCTGAACCTCATTTCCGAGCCATATTCTCGGATGCTCTCCGTGAGAAAGATCATTGAGTTCATCTTCAGAAAGAGAAAACGGGGATGGCTTGTTCTGTGATGGTGGTTCTTCGTATTTGAGATTTGGAAGACAAAGCCGTATAGACTCGTCAGAAGGGCCGAAATGTCGCATGCAATCCAGTATCGATCCTTCCGAATCGATGAGAAAAATGTTTCCATGACGCCCCATCAGTTCAATGATCAACGATAAAGAAACATCATCTCGAAGTTCATCTTTTCCTCTAAGCGAAAAAGAGACGATTCTGTCCATGCTTCGCTGCTCAATTGTGATGATACGAGAACCTGTCAGGTGTTTGCGAAGCAACATGCAGAAAGAGGGAGCTTTCTCAGGATTGTCAAAATTCTGTTCAGTAAACTGAATTCGTCCATTCTGATTATTTATATTTATCAGAACCTTACGCCTCCCGGATTCTGCTCCATGAACGTGAAGCACTAGGATATCCTTATCCGGCTGCGAGATACGGTCGATCCTGGCATCTCGAAGAACCTGGAATTCCTGAACAACTGCAAAAATCGATATTCCGTCAGTAGCCATTTTCTGCCTTTCACTTTACTAGTATTGTGCCACGCTGATAACACCTTTTGTTATTGTCAACCTGATCGTTCCGTTTTCAGTGCGGAAAACGTTCTGACCAATCGTGTTAAGAACATCGATCGTCTTCGAATCGGCGGGATTCTTTGATGAATCAGTGATAAGAACATACTCCGGGAGTGTCAGGGCAATCAATGTGGGGAGATTTTTGTCATATACACCATGATGTGGCAGTTTCAAAACATCACAGGTGAGATTCCTTGCGCTGAAGCAAAGATTCTTAAGCCATTCTTTCTCAGCATCACCTGTAAAGAGAAATGATTTTCCTTGATAAATGACTTTTGTTATGAGAGATTGCTGATTATCATCATTATCGTTGCCGCTGTATTCTATCGGTGATGACCAGATGATAAAATCGGCAGATCCCATTGAAAAAACAGCATCCTCATTCATGCACATGACTTCAGAGCCGGATTGTTCCAACGCGTCAATCAACTCCTGATATTGCTTGGAATTGGGCTCGTAGGACGGCATTCTAACTGCAGCAGTTGGGATATGTTTGAGAATAGTGTCTGCACCGCCGATATGATCCTTGTCATGATGTGTCAAAATCATAAGATCTATCTTACTGACTCCTGCATCCGCCAACGATTCAACAAGCCGATCCCCGTCTCCGTGTTCACCGGTATCGATCATAACAGTATAATCATCGAACTGTAAAAGCATTGCGTCAGCTTTTCCGCATGCAAACACAGTAAGCGTAAAACTCGGAACTGGAGCTTCTGCGGAATGGCATCCGATAAGAAAAAAGAGTATGGTGCACAAAAAAGAAATGTGTGCGATAAATCGATGTTTTGTACTCATAATGAGATGATACCAAAGAAGAAATTAAGCCGCAAGCGTACGAGACGTTTTTTTACTTCATATCCACACTTTTCTCATGTTCTGTCCATATATGGCATGACCTATATTTTGCAGGTGGCTTGATTGACCTGAATCAGAAACCATGCTATACTAAGATTGGTTTGTTATGTAGTAATTTAAATTAATCGAGGATTGAAATTTGGATTCTGTAGCTTTTGACAAGCTGTTAATGCAGGTTGAAAAGCCTGCACGCTATATTGGCCAGGAATGGAATATTGTACATAAACCTGTGTATGATTTTCGATTCGCGCTTTGCTTTCCTGATGTATATGAGATTGGTATGTCTCATATGGGCAGCCGCATCCTGTACCATACAATCAATCAATTGGATGGGGTTTATTGCGAACGTTGTTATGCTCCTTGGCCGGATATGGAAAATGCGCTCCGTGCCGCCCATCTTCCACTTTATACAATGGAAACAAAATCTCCGCTTAATGATTTTGACATTGTAGGGTTCTCTCTTTTGTATGAGATGTGCTATACAAATGTATTGACCATGCTTGATCTCTCAGAAATTCCATTTCTTTCGAAGGATCGTTCAGAGGATGATCCAATCATTCTAGCTGGTGGACCTTGCATGGTTAATCCTGAGCCGGTTGCATCTCTGTTCGATATCATCTGTATTGGTGACGGCGAAGATCTAGATAATGAAGTGATTGAATCCGTTCGCTCGTCGAAAAGGGCTGGCCTTAGCCGTCACGATACGCTGAAACGTGCAGCTCAGATTGAAGGAGTATATGTTCCTGCATTTTACGAGGCATTTGTATCAGATGGTCGCTTTCAAAGTATTCGTGCAATAGAGGATAATATTCCTGCACATGTAAAGCGAAGGATTCTGAAAGATCTGGATCATGCGCCGTATGTTGGTAACCAGGTAGTTCCGAATATGAATATCGTTCATGATCGGGTTGCAGTGGAAGTGATGCGTGGCTGCAGTCGAGGTTGCCGTTTCTGTCAGGCAGGCTACATTTATCGACCTGTACGCGAAAGATCAGAAGAAACTCTGCTGCGCCAGGCGCATGATCTTGTTGCGTGTACAGGATATGACGAAGTTTCTTTGCTGTCTTTGTCCACAGGCGACTATTCTCATCTGCACACCTTGCTTCCTCGTATTATCGATGATATGCTTTCTCAGCGAGTATCCGTTTCCTTGCCTTCTCTCAGGATTGACTCGGAACTGAGACAGGAACTTAATAAAATGCAATCGATCCGAAAAGGCGGGCTGACTTTTGCTCCTGAAGCAGGCACGCAGAGAATGCGGGATGTGATCAACAAAAACGTTACTGAGGAAGATCTTCTCCGAGCTGTTACAGACGCGTTCGAAGAAGGCTGGTGCGGTGTTAAGTTATATTTTATGATTGGTCTTCCGTTTGAAAGCGATGAAGATATTGTCGGTATCGCCGATTTAGCACGCAAAGTCAGTCGCTGTTTTTACCAGCTTCCAAAGGAAAAGCGGGGTTCCGGATTTCGGCTCACTGTCAGTGTTTCTACATTCGTACCGAAACCCTGGACAGCTTTTCAATGGTGCGCTCAAAATACACACGCTGAAATCATTAGAAAACAGCAACTCCTGAAAGCAGCGATGAAAGGTGTCCGCGGAGCGGAGCTTCATTGTCATCCATCAGTTCTGAGTGTTCTAGAAGCAGTTTTTTCACGCGGAGACCGCAGGCTTACGGATGTGCTGATCGATGCATATCAGAATGGTTGCCGTTTCGATTCGTGGGCAGAACATTTCAAGCCGGATGTCTGGGATAAAGCATTTCAAAAATTCGGTTTAACAATGGATGAATATGCTTACAGGGAGCGAGAACTTGACGAACCTCTTCCATGGTCTATAGTCGATGCGATCGTTACTGAGCAGTATCTTCGCCGTGAATGGGCTCTTGCTAAGCAGGCTAAAACAACAAAGGACTGCCGTCAGGGATGCAACGGCTGTTTTGGTGATCAGTGTGAGAATTATTGCTGCATTTCAAAAAAATAAGGAAATATCCTATATTTCACATCTAGACGTACAGAGAACGTTACAACGTGCTTTTCGCAGAGCAAATCTTCCGCTTGCATATACGAACGGTTTTAATCCGCATCCGAAGCTTTCTTTTGCGACTGCTCTTGCTACAGGCTTTTCAAGCGCAGCTGAATGGATTGATCTCGAACTAGAAGGGGAGATTCTTCCTGATGAGTTTATCCGTCGAGTGAATTGCGCTCTCCCGATGGGCCTTCGGTTTCATACAGCTTTTGCCGCGGATGATACAATTGGTACGCTTTCAAAGCTTCTGTCTGGCGCCAGATATATCATAACGCTTTTTCCGGATACGCCTTTACCAAAGGAAGTGCTTCGGGTTGCGCTGGAATCCATGCTTAACGATCGGGAGATTTTCGTTATGAAAAAGACAAAGGGCGGTAGTCGATTGACAAATATCCGCCCCGAGATAATAAGAGCGTATATACTGGACAACTCCGATTCCTATCTGCAGATAGGGCTTACAGGTACTTTAACTGTGGCTGGCGGGCTTCGCGTTGAGACTTTTCTTCACGCATTGTTCGAGCGCCTCGGATCGACTGGATTTGCACAAGTCGATCGTACTTCTGTTTGTTTTACTGGGACGAATCAGCTTCCGTGCCTCGATGATCAGAAAGGGTAGTTTATGAATCAAGAGATTTTAGTAGATGCAAATGCTTTTAATATTCGTGTCGCAGTTGTTGAAGACGGAACACCGGTTGAACTTTATGTCGAACAGGAAGGCAGTGAACGTCTCGTCGGCAATATTTATCTCGGAAAAGTACAAAATGTTCTGCCGGGAATGCAAGCTGCTTTTGTTGATATCGGTCTTGAACGAAACGCTTTTTTGTATGCTGGAGACGTTTTCACTCCTGGTGATTCATACGATGAACTTGAAAAAATCCCGGAGACACGTAAAATTGGCGATATGCTGAAACCCGGACAGGACGTGCTTGTTCAAGTATCTAAGGATCCGGTTGGAACAAAGGGAGCTCGCGTTACAACTCATTTGACTCTTGCAGGCCGTTCTTTGGTTTTGATGCCTACCGTCGACTATATCGGTGTTTCAAGAAGGATTGAAAAGGAAGAGGAGCGTGTACGCCTGAGAAAACTCATTAAAGAGCTGAAACCTCAGGATACCGGTATTATTGTCCGCACTGCTTCTGCGGGCAGGACAAAAGAGGCATTTCAGGAAGAAATTGAAAGTCTTCAAAAACTGTATCAGGATCTGATTTTGAAATCCAAAAGAAGCAAAGCGCCTAAACTTCTTCATGAAGAACAGAGTCTGCTGTTCCGCACTGTACGTGACCTTCTAATGAAGGATGTTGATCGTGTATTCGTAAATGATACGGAAGCATATAATAAAATACGCGATTTTGCCGAGTTAATGGCTCCCAAATTAAAGCCACGTATCCTTTTCAAGGACAGCGAAGCACTTTTTGATCGTTACGAATCAGAAAGCAAGATTGATCGCGCACTTTCCAGGAAAGTTTGGCTGAAAAGCGGTGGTTATCTGATCATAGACCGTGCAGAAGCGCTAACTGTGATCGATGTCAACACTGGGCGCTATGTCGGCAAAGACAATCTGGAGAAAACAATCACTGCAACCAACTGTGAAGCGGCTGTCGAAATTGCTCTTCAGCTCCGGCTCCGAGATATAGGCGGCATTGTTATTATCGATTTTATCGACATGGAAAAAGAAGCTCATAGACAGCTTGTTCTAAGCACACTGAAAAATGCTATGCGGGCTGATCATACCCGGTCTCATGTTTTTGGATTCACTCATCTCGGGCTTGTAGAACTTACACGTAAGAAAACCGGCCGCAGCATCGGTGATACACTGAAAGTGACATGCCCTTGTTGTGAAGGAGAATCAAAGATTCTCTCACCGTATACCGTTTTCAACCGGCTGAGAAAGCAGACACTGCAAATCTTGAAAGGTAGTAAAATCAGAAGAATGTACATTGAGGTTCATCCTGATGTCAGGGAAGTAATGATCAACCTTCAGAAAAAAAACGGTGTCCTTTTCCCGGAAGTTGATGATGCGTCTTTCTTTATTTTTGAAAATGAGTGCCTGCACCCTGAGAAATATATCGTTAAGCCGCTTCCGGATAAAAAAGTCGCTGAATTCAAGAAAATCTGCACAGTTATGCATTGAAGAATAATACTATATTCGCACGAGGTGAATAATATGGAAACACTGAATAATCCACAACCCAATTCAGCCGAGATTCTTGAAAAAATACTTAAGGAAGAAGCAAAACAGGCAAAAGCATCCCGTGTCAGAATGTTTCTTTCATTTTTCGCGACCGCATTGCTTCTCACGCTTGTAATCGTTTTAATTACCTCAGTGATAAAAATACAAGACGAGATCAAATCGGCTATTGATGTGTTGACTCAGACTGCTGCCAGTCTTGATGAAGTTACCAGCGAGTTGAAAGCGGTTGATTTTGCCTCTCTGGAATCCTCTATTCATGAACTGGCGGATTCAGGTACGAACGCAATGAACGGGATCACCGATGCAATCGTTAAGATCGATGCGCTTGAGAGTATGGCTGAGGAAACACTTAGTTCAGCTGCGGAAACACTTGACTTTGTGAACAGGGTCGACATCGATTCACTCAATGCCAGTATTGAAAAGCTTAATGAAATATTGACTGCATTGTCCGGTTTTCTGTCTCTGTTCGGCAACCGGGGATAAAATATAATATGTACTTGTATTGATGGAGGTTTATACTATGATTCTTCACATTAAAGGAATGGGCTGCATGCATTGTGTAGCAAAAGTTACCGCCGCGTTAAAGGAAGCCGGAGCAGAGATTGTATCGGTTGAGATCGGCAAAGCTGTTATCGCGCCATTTGGCGATCCGGATAAACTGCATAAGTTGATTTCAGACGCCGGATTTGAACTGGAATCCATCGATTGATAACGCTTGAAATGAACGAAGGACATGTGGTAGTTGGAATGTCCGGTGGAGTTGACAGTGCAGTTGCTGCTTGTCTTTTGAAGGAGCAGGGGCGCAACGTCATCGGCGTTTTCATGAAAAACTGGGAAGAAAGCGATGAGGCCGGAGTCTGTACTGCAGCCGAAGACTACGCTGACGTGCGCAGCGTCTGCGATACGATAGGGATTCCTTACTATACTGTGAATTTCGCGAAAGAGTATCGTGACCGGGTTTTCACCTATTTTTTAGAGGAATATGCTAGCGGGCGAACGCCGAATCCGGACGTTCTTTGCAATTGTGAGATAAAGTTTAAAGCTTTTCTGGAATTTGCTCTGCAGACGGGCGCTTCTTCACTTGCGACTGGCCATTATTGCCGTCTTACAAACAACCGTCACCTGCTTCGAGGAATCGATCCTTCCAAAGATCAGACATATTTTCTTGCCGGACTGACCCCTGTACAACTGGAACGTGTCGAATTTCCCGTTGGTTCATTGTTGAAAAAAGAGGTACGACAGATTGCCTGCGAACACCATTTTTCTAATGCGCATAAAAAGGACAGCACCGGTATTTGTTTTATCGGAGAACGCAATTTCCGTGAATTTCTCAAACAGTTTCTTCCTGCTCAGAGAGGTGAAATGGTCGATGAACACGGAAAACATGTCGGTTTTCATGATGGCCTGATGTATTACACTCTAGGCCAACGGCGCGGATTAGGTATCGGAGGACAAAAGGATGGCACAGGGGAAAGCTGGTTCGTAATCGGAAAGGATTTAAAACGTAATCTTCTGATCGTTCAGCAGGGAGAACACGAAGAACTTTATTCAACAGATCTTCTCTCAAAGAAAGTGAACTGGATCACAGGTTCTTGCCCGAAAGAGCAGTTCCGCTGTACTGCTAAATTCCGCTATCGTCAGCCTGATCAGCAAGTAACTGTACACTTGAATTATGATGGTTCGGCGAAGGTTCTGTTTGATCATCCTCAGAGAGCTGTTACGCCTGGACAATGGGTCGTCTTTTATGATGGAGAGGAATGCCTTGGAGGCGCTCCGATCGAATCTACTACACCATTGAAACAAATCTCCATATGACAGAACGATATGTACATCTGTCTCCCAGGCTGGAGTCAGCTATATCGATGATCGATCCATGCGGAACAATTGCCGACATCGGATGTGATCACGGCAGAATGGCTGCCGCGCTTCTTCAGAGAAATCTGTGCAAACAGGTAATTGAAACGGATATCAGCGAAAGGTCACTGATCAAAGCAATAAATCTTCTGCGACATATAAAGCTGGATCATGCAGCATCTTTTCGTCTTGGAAGCGGTTTCTCTGTCCTGGATGAATCAGAATGCGATGCTGTTATGTTACTCGGAATGGGCGGTACACTTATGACAAGAATTCTGCTTGATGCCTCCAAACCATTGAAAGGAGCCGGATATGCGATTTTTCAGCCTATGCGTGCCCAGGCAGATATTCGCAAATACCTTCATCAAAATAACTATCGGATATCCGATGATCGTATAGTTCTGGAACATGGTAGATTTTATCAGGTCCTGAAAGCTTTTCCGAGCAACGTTCAGCAACCGATTCCTGACGGTTGGCCGTCCGGATTCTATGATTTAGGTTTCGTATCTTATCTGAATGGCGAAAAACTATTGTATGATCTTGCGCAATATCAGTTGATACAATATACCTCCAGACTGCGCGATGCCATGGGAAGCGCTGGAGAATCTGCTCTTGCTGAGAAGATTACATCTGTTCGGCAGGTTTTGAATCTTTTGTAGGAGAGTCTATGGAAATTTCTGAGTTCATTCAAATGCTTGAATCAATTGCGCCGTCAGAACTCGCTCTCGATTTTGACAATGTTGGTCTTATAATTGGAACAACCCGCAATATTCATAAGGTCCTGGTTGCTTTGGATTGTTCGGTTGCTGTTGCAAGAGAAGCCGTCTCCATCGGTGCGGATCTTGTACTAACGCATCATCCTCTTTTTTTTCATGGCATTAAGAGAATTCTTCCGGACGATCCTGACACTTCTGCAGCGTACATCCTGATACAGAATGGAATTGGGCTATATTCTTCGCATACTAATCTTGATGCAGCGCCGGGTGGAGTCAATGATACGCTCGCTGAAACACTTGGAGCTCAGTCGGTATTACCTTTTACAAAAGATGGAATTGGCAGAATCGGGCTGTTTTCTCCTGCGATTTCGATGAAGGAATTATTGCACCGCTGTCAAAATATGCTTCATTGTAAGCCAATGTATCACGGTAATACGGATACCATGATCCATAAAGCCTGGATCGTAAGTGGTTCCGGGAGCGGATCATTCAATAATGCTGTGGATTCTGGATGTGACGTCTTTGTTACTGGAGAACTGAAGCATCATGAAGCTTTGCCTTTCGCAGAATATGGAATCCCGTACATAATATGCGGACATTATCAGTCTGAAACAATCATGCTTAAAAAATGGATTTCCCTTTTACAGAGATTTGAAAGTGATGTACAATATTATTTAACGATTTCGGAAAAACCCCTTTTTTCCATTTATGAGGAGGACATCAAATGCCCAGACCGGAATTGATACTGGAGTATCAGGATATCGATCTTAGAAAACAGCAGACTGAACAGGCGCT
>JAEEGL015026607.1_pt1 | contig 12975 bp, 13 predicted proteins | sample 9134231 | NCBI WGS metagenome assembly JAEEGL01 (sample SAMN16246548, study PRJNA631951) | gut metagenome | biome: gut microbiome; feature: rumen; material: fiber-attached | host: Bos | place: Iran: Karaj | collected 2018-10 | reverse complement strand
TCGCTTTACCCATAATTCAATTCCTTTCTTTACTTTTTTAATTAACCAATCTATTAACTTTAACACATTAAACATATAAAAAACTCATCGCTCGCCCTTTAGGGCACAGGCTTCGCGAGCGATACCAAGCCCTTTGCGTAGGCCGGTCTCTGGCCGTAGCAAATTACATCCTTCCATATAGGGAAGGCTTGGTTAGGTGGATGCTTTCTTTAGTTCTTTCTTTCGCGCCGAAAGAAAGGACATCGCTTCCCACCCACCCGTAAATGGTGGCTCCTCGCCCCCAAACCCCTCGGTGTTTATCGATGGTATAGATTATATTAGGTTTAATCTACGCGCCAGCCGACAAAAACCAAGGTTCGCCCGTAGGGCACAGGCTTTGCGAACCTTACCAAAACTTTGACGAAGAGGGTCTCCATCGTAGTCAATTACATCCTTCCGCCAACGATTGGCGGGAGGCTTGGTGAGTGGTTCGAGTCCCCTTCTTAAGGACCAAGAAGGGGTTGGGGTTGTTGTCGAAAATTACGTTTTAATTTTAAAAACAATCGTTAGCGCTATTAGCGCAACAATAATCCAAAACACCCACTTCAACGCCGTTGTCACAGGCGAATCCCTCGCTCCTGGGCCTTGAGCCTTCTGAATCAAGACCGAGTCCCTTTTCTCAACGAGCACTGTGTCAGTCCGTACAACGACACGTTCTTCTCTGTCTTTCACTTGAGCGCGGTCGCGCACACGATCCCGCTCCGTCACCCTACTCAGCCGGAGAGTATCTCCCGCTTCATTCTCTCTAACAACGATGGTGGTCGTTTCAACGATTGTGTCATGCACCGCCACCATCACCGAATCCCTACTCCGTAGATCCGTGGATTCGTTAATCCTCAAATCCGCAGACCGGCTAACAGTCGTTTCCCGACTACTACAGCACGCTGATACGCTTAGGGCAATCCACACAATAACAAGCACATTTCTTAACACTCTCCAACTCATGTCTCAATTCATTAACTTCCTCACGCAATTCCCTGACCTCACGCCGCAGGGGTTCGGCGATGTTCGCTTCAAACTGTTCCACATACATCTGGCCCAGTTCCATATTCTTCAGCCGATAGTCGGCCTTCAACCCATTTGCTGTGGGCTTGTGCTTGCGCCCCTCCACGAACCAAGCACAGGCACCCAACAGCGTCAAAAATGCCACGGCTACTGCCGTCCAATCAATCTGTACCATAATCTTTTCCTTTCTTTATTTTATTTGTTCAACATTATCTCCTTGTCCTGTATGTCGCCATGCCATGGCGACCCTTGTATCATCTGCCCTCGTCTTCCAACCCGGCAGCTAATAAAAACTCATCGCGTGTCCCGCGATACTAAAACCTACAGGGACTCGGCGGTTTCTGCGAGTCCCTGTTTGCATCCTCCCATCGAGGGGAGGCCTTGGTGGGGTGAGTGTTTCTTTTGGTTCGTTTTCTTTGCCAAAGAATATGAATGTTACTCACTCATGAGTTGAGCTCGATCCAGCTCACTCAGCTCTACCACCTCATCACTACCTTCTACTTTCTTCAGAATGCGACCATTGTTCTTACCACGACTGTAGCTCACCATCAAGCTCTTCGGACCAACGCCAGTAGTTGTTGTATCCATCAGCACTATCTGGTCCCACTTGCCGTTCATAATAATTGTTCGGGCTATTTCCAGATTCTCCAGACGAAGGTCATTACCCTGAAGACCCACAGCACTGATCTTTACTGTGTCGCCCTTAACATGTAGTCTCAGCATCTTATTCTTTTCCAACTGACAGCGGCGAGGACAAACAAAGCCTTCTATGACCTCTATCGCCTTGCCATACGATGCCATCCTTGGCTCAAGGACCTCGGCCACCAAGGCCGCCATGTTCTCGTCGATACCGTTTGGCATCTTCTTCACAGGCTGGTTCAATGGACACTGACACTTCTTGGGATCCTCGCAATCTACCTTGCAGCGACCCTCGCTGCGATAGCACTTTATCAAATCCTGTATTGCTAACTTTTTCATATTCTTTTTCCTTTCTCTTTTTTAATTTGTTCAACAATAACATTCTGATGATGCATGCCCATCTTCTGCATGAGGCATCCACCGTTCTTCGGTACCACATCCTCAGACTCCTTTCAGTTGTTTCATTTCTTCGGCAGTCAACAGCGGATATACCGGTGCACCACCATAAACCTTTTTCCGTATTTCGCGACGGTTAACACCACCGCGCTTCCAAGAGACGTGTACAAACTGAGGTAACAACTCCCCACTCTTGTTCACGTAAAGTATCATCTGGTCCCACTGCCCGCCAGCGACAATCGCCTTAGCAATCTCCAGGTTGCCAGCCTTCCAGTCCATCATGCAACCGTAGTCGATATTCATTGCGCAAATATCAGCCGCCGCAGATCCGTTCTCACAACAGTGTTGAGAATTTCTCGCACCTTTTATCTTCTGGTTGTAAGCCTTGCTGCGGTATCCAGAATTAATATGTATTCCAGCACCATAGCGTTCTCTTGCTGGGTCCAGCACATTATCTACCAGACTGGTGATGTTCTTCACTGCCTCTTCTGGTGTCACGCTGCCATCTTTACAGCGGAACTCTTCAATCTTGAAATGCTTCATATTCGTATCGTTTTAAAATTAATAATTCAAGTGACATCATTCACAAACATATTGCAGGAAATTTACCCTAAAACCGACGCTATTTTCCAGACTTTTTTCTCCGGCTACGTCCTTTACCCTTTGGGTAACTTTTTTTGCCTACCTTTCTTTTCAGCCTCTTCATCAATCGGTCACGGTCGTCGCCTTTCAGTCCAAGTCGCTCGTTCACCTCTTTCATGCTCTGGCTCTCGCCAGTCACCTGCACAAAAGCTTCAAGTTCCGAGTCGCCGTCAGCAGCCTCACATATCGCCTCCCACTTCATGTGTCGAACATCGTCTGTCATCTCGACCTCAGTGGAGAGACCACCGTCTGTCATTCCTAGCAACTCTCCTGTCATCTCGACCGCCCCATTTGACATTCCGACCGCAGTGGAGGAATCTGTCGAGAGATCTCCATCCTCCTCCCCAAGCCAGTCCACGTCCAGACCTACCGGCCTACTGTCAATACCCAGACGTTCACACTCCTTCTGATGGCTGCGAAACTCCTTCACAGAATCGTCAATCACTGATTCAGCAATCTCTTTCAACTGCTCAGCCAATGAGTTCTCTGCCTTCCACTCACAGCTGCCATCATATAACTTCTCTACCACCATTCCCTGATAGTGGTACAGAGCCTTGCCACCAAGTCGCACCTCACTGTGTGCGCCAAACGTCGTATAGCCGCCAACCAGCACCTTCCTGCCGTTCTCATCTTCTTTCAGCTTTCCATGCAGCAGCATGGATATCTCCAGCATCAGTACGGCAAGAGCCGCCCGCCATTGCGAGCGGCTCACCTCCGACAGACGCTTCAACTGTTCTATAAGCTTCATGCGTGTCATAACCATTAACCTTTAATCGTTAACCTTTAACCATTAATAGTTGTCCGATTCAAAATCCTCATAGATACCAGGCTCATCGCCCTTCTCTACGACGCCTTTCAAAGCTTTCAGACACATCACGTCAAGTTCATAGCAGTTCGGATTTACAAAAGAGTTGCATACCACCTGACCTAAAGTCTGGCCTTCATCAATCACCACGATGCCGGTCATCTTCTCAGCCATTTCGCCTACTGTCTCTTCACCATCGTAAAGACAGGCAATCTCGTCCATCTTCGTATCGTAATCATGCTCATAAACCACGAAAGTACGACGTGCCAGTGCACGGTAAAACTGATAGTCCTTCTGAGCATCGTCCTTAAACAGACAGGTGTTCCACGAAGGACGGACCAACACGACAAGCTGAAGCTCATCATTGTCTTCATAGTTATAGGCAAACAGCTTCAACACCATGTTCTGGTCCTCTTCTGCCTGCTCATAAGGATTACCGTCGTTAGGCATGTCCTCAATGACAGACGACACAAAATTAGCCAGTCCCACAGCACCTGTCTTAAACCAGTCCCATAGCATATCCAGCGCAGCAAGCTTGGCGTAGGCAGCTTCGCCACGATCCTCATCGGCCACGCGCTCTACCAGCTTTACCAGCATATCCATCGCTGCCGTATCCTCCATACGTTCTTTCAAACGCATCAGACGAGCCTTAAACATCTCTTTGAAATCCCCAAAGCCGTCCACGAACATCAGGTGCATCAACACCTTGTTAGCACTGTCGCAGTTGATGTCGCATACATCCTCTCCGAACACCTCGTCACACACTTCCTGATAGACCTCCCAAGGCTGAGCCTTACGGATCTTCATACTGTTCCAGTAGAAATACTCTTTTTCCATAATTCTTTTCTTTTAAAATTTTAAACATTGAGTTAATTCTACCTTTTACTTACGTAAAAGGGGAATCAGTCAGTCCTCCATGAGCTCCTGGAGTTCTTTCCGAAATCCGCTACAAAGGTCGGCCCCATGTATGACACCATCTGTCATGGATAAATTTACTTTCGCCCCTAAACGTTAAACTCCGTTTCCTATTTTGCAACCAACTTAAAATCAGGCACTTACGCTCCACACATTTTTTCGTCAGAACATAAAAAAAGCCCGAGCCTTCTGGCCCGAGCAAAAAAAAGGAGACTCCTTTCGGAATCTCCCTGTCCTGTATGCCGCGTCTGTGTCGCAGCTTTTGTCACTGTGCCCTGCGGTTCTCCGCAGGGGGGGCTTGTTCAGTTTGTCGTCATGCCATGACGTCCTTTACCTTACCCCATTCTTCCCAAGAATGGCCTTCGCCCTATCTATCAACTTCAGCTTAACCCATTCCGGCTCCCTTATTTCCATTTGGTCAGCATAAACCATCAGCGCCTGAATAAGTTCCTCATTGGGTATTACATCCCACTGAAACACCATATACCCATGCTTCTTCTCACCATTCTCTCCAACAATCCATCCTTTAGTCTTCTCCAACACCTGCTGACTCTGATGTATAGGCTTCGTGTCTATATACCATGCATTCGGATAATACACCTTCGCCACTACAGGCACAGGCTTCGCATCCTCCCCTTTCTTATTTGGCGACAATAAACTCACACCCACAATATTCTTAAAATACTCATCAAAGTCAAAGTCTTCATCCTTCTGGGGTATAAACCCTTTGCTGTAGGTCCGTTCTATTTGTTCTATTCTGTCTATCGGTATAACTACATACGGCATCTTCAGTTCCTGTCTTTCTTCGTGCCCTATCAGAAACCATCTGTAGTTCCACTGCCTCAACTGGTACGGGTGTACCTGCCTCACCTTTTTCGGTCTCCCGAATGGCGCGTACATAATATCTATCACCTTCTTGCCCATCACAGCCTTCAGCAACTTTCCAAACAGGTCCAGCCCTCTCAGGTACGGGTTCTGTGCAAACATCACAGTCCCCTCACTCATGCCGTCCAGTCCGAAATTCACTTTCAGCCACACCAGCACCAGTTCCAATTCTTTATAGTTTGGCAACCCCTTAAACCGCCGCAGCATCTCTATCGTTTGCTTCAGTTGCTTGGCTTCTTTTGGCGTAATATCTTTCTTATAGATACTGAAATCAGGGTCAACATAGCGATATTTCAGCTCCCTGCCAGTTTCTCCGCCCAATAAGTCTTCGCGCAGTTCTATACCATAAGTACGCTTCATGTAATTGATATCTCTTTGAATCGTACGCTTAACCACACCCTCTAGACCATACTCATTCAGAGCATCGCTCACGGCTTCTATTAGGTCATCCATAAAGTAGTCCTTACTTGTATCGCCGAAGCATTGGTCCAACACCTTATACCTCAACGCCGCTTTTCTATTCTCTGCCATAATCTTTAAACATTAATCTTTAACCATTAATCTTTAACCATCATTATTCTCCCTCATCATCATTTCATAGTGCGCCCCATGCCCTGCACGCTCAAACAATCTCTTAAATAGCTCCATATACTTCTCATTCAACTCTCGAGGATGTTCCACATAAAAATCATCCATGATGTCGTGACTCCCCTCATTAAACCACCTGTCAAAACTCCTTGCTATGGTCAGTTCATCAGAATCCTCAGAGAAATTCTCTGGTATCAGCGATTTCCTCGCCTTACCACCAAACGTCACGAAATATGTATCAATGATCCTTCGTATCGTGTTCTGCAGCGAAATACTGTCCATCTTCCCTAGGTCTTTCTGGTGGTCTCGCAACTCCTTCCACAGCAGATCATACGACCCCTTGATAGGATTCTCCATCCCACAAGCCCTAACGCTACTCACCCCGCCATACTTATACAGCAACCAGTGGTGAGTGTCCTTCCGTTTGTTCGCCCGCATATTGATAAATGCGACCTCTTTATGAAAATACACGTTATGCGTCAACACAAACAGCTGCTCCACGCCGCTCTTCGTCTCATTTTTACTTCTTATCTCCTCAATGAGTTTCCTTACCATCTCACTCACAACAAACAGCACATTGCTGTCCAGACTGCTGATAGGGTCGTCTATCACAGCAATGCGAAGATCCTTCTTCATTTCAGTCGTCTCATATCCATTCAACTGCTGCATATAATATAAAAAGGTGATAAACGTCGCCTCTCCTTCACTCAGCGTGTTCAGAGCCAGTTCACCATCACCACGCTGCACCTGATAATAGTTCTTATGCGACGAGGAAGGCTGGATGCTGAAACCCATAAAACCAAACTGCCTCAAGGCATTGTTGATGTTGTCTATCGCAGGTTGAGCACTGCTCAGACTCTCCTCCCGCTGCTCTATATCTTTCTTCGTCTGATCATACTCCTTTTTTATCGGTTTCTCCTCTTCTGTCAGTTTGTTCAGCTTCTTAGTGGTCTTTCGCACTATCTGCTCAGTTGCTTTGATGCTTTTTTCTGTTTGACTGGCCAGATACGCCCACACGTCTTCCTTCAGTCTTAATCGTGCCACCTCAATATCGGCCACCATGTTGTTGTGTTCTTTTATCACTTCACTCACAGCAATCATTTTCTCAGACAACTTCTTCTCTATGCTACTTATATCTCTAAATTCCACGGTAATCGATGGGTCTTTCAATTTAGCATCCATTATCTCTATGTTGTACGCCAGCCTGTCCTGTAGCATCTCTACCTCTGTCTCACAAAGCTCCCTGTTCAGTGCCTCCTCTCCTTCTTGACCTAGGTCTTTACGGTTTAGTATGTCCGTCAGCCCCGTCGTGATTTCCCTGGCCGTAACCTCGTAGCTCTCTTTCATCTCTTTTAAGGTTTCAATATACTGACGGTAATGTTCACTGAAATATTCGCTCATCTGATACATGAATCTACCATCCATCGTTTTTCGCTGACAGAATGGGCATACTTCCAGATGATGCTTGTCCACCAACTCCATACCTTTCTTCACCCATTCATCCGCCTGAAGCGCTGACACCATCCCCCCTATCTCTAGTCCTCCTCCAGGCAGACTCTCGTTCCACCTCTTGTCAGAGGTTACTATTTCCGCATCCGCAAAAGATAATGTAGGCAAAAACACCAGCTCTTTCCGCTTTGCATCTCTTTCTTCAAACAGCGTCCCGTATCTCCTCCTAATATCTTTAGCATGTTGTACACTCCGCTGAGAGCCATGTTCCAGAGTGTTTATTAGCTTTTTGGTAAACTCATATTTCGTCATGCCTTCGTCCAGGCATTTGCTCCACTCCGTACGCAGTTTGTTAGTATTCTCCCATACAGTTTTTACCAGTTCCAGCTGTCTTGAGTCTATCACCTTCTGTAGTTCACCTCTCCTATAATTGATGTCTCGAAGCTTCCTTGCCAGTTCCTCCAGGTGCTCCTTCAACAGGTCAATATCATTCATCGCTTCTACGGCATCTTCGCCAATAGTGAACACGCCAGGTATATTTTCTTGGAAGTTCCGTTCCTTAAAGTCCTTGTTATATACCAGCACCTTTCTTGGTGCCCCCGCCCATTCCACCTCACAGTGAGGGTAACATTTCTCTCTTATATCTTCTCTATTAACTGCATCCAGCAATCGGCTAATAGTTGTTTTCCCCGTACCATTCCCACCATATATAAAGTTCACCTTCCGAAGGTCATCTAGCACGACACCCTCAGAATCATAACTCGCCACATCCCGTATCGTTATCTTCTTAATCATACCGTTCTTCTTTGTTCCGTCTTTTGTTTGTCGTCATGCCATGACGACTCATTCCTTTTCCCCCGCAAATATACTATTTTTCCGTCATTCCACCAAAATCTAACCCCATTTTTGGTTATAATTTTTAAAAAATCACTATATTTTGTCGATTTTTATAACCTTTTGTGCTTACTTTTCGTTTTTTTTTGTAATTTTGCGCCAGAAATAAGCTAAGCAAACAAATCGTAACTTAAAACTTATGGCAAACAACAGCGAAATCGGCTCCGTCCTCAAAGACCTGCGCAACAGGATGGGCTATAGTCAGGAGCAAATCAGCTCCTATCTCGGCATCAGCCAGCCGGCATACAATCATTACGAGAGCGGCGACACCATCATTTCACAAGATTCATTGGAGAAACTGGCCGACATCTATGGCGTAGAGGAATACGACATCCTCACCTGCAACAAGCCCCAGTTGCAGGCAGATATGGCTTTCGCCTTCCGTAAAAATGGTGAAGTCAAGAACCTTGCCCAGATTGCCTCATTCCAGAGACTTGTCAAGAATTACCTAGACATGTGTGACATAGAACGCAGCCATGAATAAGCTTATACTTGAAAACCTGGCCAACGAGTTTCGCACCAAAGAGTTGCAGATTAGTTTGTTTGAACCCGTCAGCATCCACAAGGCACTTCGCACAACGGGCATATTGTGCTCCTTCCGTCCTTTAGATGACGACATCTCCGGAATGGCCATCAAAATCCAGCATGAAGGTGATAAGCAGGCGCATCGCTTCATGCTGATAAACACCAACGACATCTACTGCAAACAGCGTTTCACAGCCTGCCACGAGTTCTATCATCTGCTTTATCAGAAGAACTTCAGCAAGTCTGTCGACGACACCAATTATTCCAGCACAGACCGTGAAGAGCGTAATGCTAATATCTTCGCATCGTTCCTGCTCTTACCCGAAGCAGGCCTGCAAATGCTTGCCCCTGTCGACGAGCAGCGCAAAGACCGCATTTCACTTGCAACCATTCTGAAGTTAGAGCAGCACTTCCGTTGTTCTCGGGCAACCCTCCTGCTACGACTTAAAGAAATTGGTTGGATTAGCGAGGACTACATGAGTAAATACAGCGAAAACGTCAAGCGTTCTGCCGCTGAATACGGCTACAACACCAGCCTTTATGAACCGACCAGAAACACCGAAGTTTGTGGCGACTATAACATCAAGGCGCGTAGCCTTTTCGACAAAGGCTTGATTTCACGCTCCAAATACGTGGCCCTTATCAATGACATGGGATTAAACAAGGAGGTGTAGCAAATGGCTAAGAATAAAATCATTCTGCTTGACTCCGACGTCATCTCTCATTTCATGTCAACGGCGAAGATTGATCTTTTGCCGCATATCCTCAGTCCCCATCATCTTTTCATTGTAGCCGATGTTTATCGTGAATCTATTTACCATCCGCTTTTTGAAGACCGCAAACAGGAACTAGACGAATGGATAGCCCGACATAAAATTCAGAAAATTGATTTTCCCTGGAATAATGACAACATCAAGCTGGAGTTCTACCGCATTAAGAAGGAGTCTCCACAGCTTGGCGCAGGTGAACGTGCCTGCCTGGCTATTGCCCGTTACGAGAAAGATGTCATTGCGAGCAGCAATTTCCGCGATGTTGCCGACTACTGCGAAGAGTATTCCATCGAACATATCGGAGTGATGGACATTCTCACGATAGCCGTCCGAAGGAACATCTTTACCATTGCTGACTGCAACAAGTTCATCCACGATGCCATTGTCATTAACGATGCAAAATTCCCCGTTGCCAAGTACGAGGTCTATATCCCAGCCCGCAATGTCGACGAATTCTGTACACCATTACAATAACATAGTCCCCTTCCATTAACGCAAAAACTACGGCTCATTTTAATTTCAGCCGTAGTTTTCCCTTGTTCTGTATGTTGCGATTCCATCGCGACTATTTATACTGATTCTTTCGTTTATATTGCTCGCTCAGTCTGAGCAACTCCCTAAACTTCTCCTCCCTCTCCGGCCTCATAGCCCCATTATTGTACAGTTTCTGGTTATGTCTTAACCAGTTCCAACTATTCCGTTCTTCCGGCGCGTATTTCGATGGCCTCCTCTTATTGACCTCCATAAAGTCCATGACTTCCTGCCACTTCGCCATCCACCTTTCTTCCTGCGTCATACTCTATTAAACTATATCATTAGCCCCCAATCCAAAGCATCGGCCAATGCCAACATTTTCTTTCCCTCATCTGGTTCAATAGCCTTAACATAGAAAATCTTTCCATACAGCCATTGCCTGGCATGTCCAACTCCTGGCATTGCATATGCGAAATGTTTCCATGGTCCAAACTTCTTACAGAAATACAGATGCCTGTATATCTGTCTCTTAAACTTCTGCGGAACTCTAGGTTTATCACCATCAACCATCACACCAGTCACTTCCTGGCGACTGTTTCTGCCATACGTTCCCGTCTTCTTATGGTTAAGTTTCAGACCTTCCTCTTCCAATATTCTCATTACAAATGCCGTCTTTGGAAGTTTCGACAGGTCATCACCCGAAAAAGTCATATCATCTGCATACCGAGTATATTGAAGTCCGTTCTTGATGGCATATTTCTCCATTCGTTCATCCAGTTTTCTGCATATCAAGTTCGACAGTGCAGGACTCGTAGGTGCTCCTTGTGCCAGGACTGGGTATAGGACAGCATTAAGATGACCGAACCAGTGTTTCTTATATGGAGACATTGCCTCAAATTTCTCATCACAAATCCTAATAGTACATAGTGATGCCAAATCGTAGCTCACTGCTGGTGAATATCCAATCCCCTTAAATATGCCATAGACGCGCCTCACATCGATGCTTTCGAAAAAGTCCTTTAGGTCATACTTCCTGATATACTTCTTCCCAACATGTACCTTGGCATTACCCAATGTGCTACTCCCCTTTACAAACCCTTTACAGCAAGGATGCACATTTTCCTTTTCCAGTATCTCATCCAATATCCAACGCTGTATCATTTTCAGATTGTTGTAGGGCACAACGATTCTTCTCTTTCCTCCATTTTTCTTCTTGATAAGGAAATAAGAATAATACCCATCTCTGTAACGTATTAGCTTGCACAGGTCAAAATAGTCTGTCCCCAAATACTCTGCTAGATGTTTTAAAGAGAAAATAACAGGTACCTGTTTATTATTCAGCCTATCTATGTATTCAACAGTTTTCTGCTTGAATTCAGGCTGACAGTCTTTAATCGCTTCTATAAAAGAGTCTCTCGGGAAATCCTTCATAATAATCATTACTCTTACCAGAAACACTGCCGATAGGCAGGTAAATATGACTGCACTACGGGCAGTCATAATTATCTGTATAATGTCACTTTATTCTACACTCACAGCCATGGGGCTGTAACGATCTCAAAATCATTGTTTTTCGACCTGTCGCTAATAATATTATTTCGGGGAATCCCAAGAAACTCCATTGGCACGTATGGTTTCGCTTCATCCATAGGTAAAGGAACATCTATCACGAAATCCACTTTTTGACTTTCCTCTCTTTTTATTCTCTTGTATAGCAGCCTTCCTCCCTTAGTCACATTGCCGTTATTATCCAAAAGTCCCAAGAACTTGAAACGTGAAACCAAGAAGGCTCCTCAGCCTTCTGTGTATATCCACTATCTTGAGGGCTTAGTAGCTCATCCTTACTTATGTCCTGAGGCAGAGTCCTTCTTGTTTTATGAACGCCATCTTGCCCCTCGTGTGGTCCGTTGGCTGGGCCTCTCCTCCATTTCCCATCCAGTCCCCATGTCCGGCAACCCCTCTGGCTCTTGGTTCAATGCCCCCAGCCTGTTGATCCCTTACCGTGACATCGACGGTCGCCTCCTCTCGGTCCAAGCCCGCTATCTTGGTTCTGACAAGGACAAGCCTCGTTTTCAATTCCCGAAGGGAAGCAGATGCAGTATTTATAACCTGCCCATCTTGCGTCATCTCACTCCTGGTGAGCCCCTCTTTGTCACTGAGGGCTGTTCCGACTGCTGGTCCATACTCTCCGCCGGCCACAAAGCCATTGCGATTCCATCAGCTACCGCTCTCAACGAGTCCGACCTAAAGCCGCTGGAGAAGTATGTGGTTCACATCTATCCTGATCAGGATAAGGCTGGTGAGCAACTCTATGAACGCTTGTTACAAGCCTCCATTCATCTTGGCTTCACTCTTGTTCGCCATCAGTTGCCTCCTACCTGCAAAGACTTCAGCGATTATTATCTTCAGGCTCTAAACTGTCTTCATTAAATTATGATAATTAATGGGTAATTAGGAAAATTCGTTTCAAAAGAAAAATCCCTCATCTTTTACTGGATGTTAAATGTTAAATTGTTAAATGATAAATTTATGAATATTACAATCACAAGAAACCCTGTTCGTTATGAGTACGTTCACGGTCGTCTCACCATTGATGGCAAATTCGTTTGCCATACATTAGAGAACACTAACTCCCGTGTCCCAGCAGGTGAATACACCATCACCTTAGCTAACTGTAAACAATATGCTCGTAAGATGCCGCAGGTCAACCAAAATGCACCCTGTAGTCTGTGCCCGAAACTAATCTTCGTGTCTAACAACACAACGCTCCCATGTTACTGCCCAATGCTCAAACCCGGAAATGGCGTTCACAACCGTCTCGATGGAAGTATCTTGGTGGGTAAGTTCAACATTCGGGGCTCTCTGATCCATCCAAAGGATGCCTTCGACCCACTATTCGAACGTATCCGCAAATCCCTCTCTCGTGGAAACCAAGTAACCTTAACCGTC
>JAEEGL013241887.1_pt1 | contig 12975 bp, 5 predicted proteins | sample 9134231 | NCBI WGS metagenome assembly JAEEGL01 (sample SAMN16246548, study PRJNA631951) | gut metagenome | biome: gut microbiome; feature: rumen; material: fiber-attached | host: Bos | place: Iran: Karaj | collected 2018-10 | reverse complement strand
TTGTCCCCGCCGTAAGATGGATAGCGCTTTTCTGGCTGATATGCTACCCTATCCCCTACCTTCCCACATACCTCATAGCCCAAAAGAAGATAGAAGACACTCAGTTCCGCAGCTCTATCAATTTCGGCATACGCTTCGCTTTAAGTATTGTATATGCACTTATTATCAGTATCGTGATGGCCTGTGTCGGAGGAGCCTGGATGAGCAACCTGGCCGACCTTGGCGGCTGGTGGGGACTGATAGCATTGGCACTGATACCGATAGAATGGGCTCTTGCCGCTCCGACAATTAACAGCCTTAAAGCCATTGGCAGAAACCTGCGCTATTGGTTCCTGCGCCTCTTCAAAACCAAGAAGATGAAGGAAGTCAGAGAGACTTTTGCGAAGTTGAAAATCGAGGATTGAAGTCAATGAAATCGACTTCGGGGAAGAGAGGACGGAGATTTTCAATAAGCTCTGAGACCTCATCCCAACGTTCCCAGCAGTGCATGGGATAGAAATGGCATGTCTTTACATATCTAAGCCACTGGAAGGCGCCGCGTGCCGCCTGGCTGCCGAGACGCATGTCGAGTGGAAACATCACATGGTCAATAGAGGGATGCTCCTTGCTGATTTCACAGACCGTTGAGATGAACAAGCCCTCCATCTCGCTCAGCGAGCAGTGGATATGATCCTGCTCATCTTCAGGAAAATACCAGTTATTGTTGTCGCCGGCGTGGTAAATTGTGGTGCCGTCGGGAAGGGTTACAAGCGAGGAGATGCCGACATCGGTTGATCGGTAAGCATGGAGCGATAGAGCGTCGTCTTGATAGTCTTCGCCAGGATGGAGTATTGCCGTGGCGATGTCGCGATGGATATGACGGCGTTTGGCGGTGTCGTAAGAGACCAGCAGACGTGCACCGGGGACTTCGGCAATCTGAGGGTTGAAATGGTCCTCATGGAAGTGCGAGACTATGAAATAGAGTGGTTTGTCGCCTTTTGCAGCAATCATCCTGGCAAGGCGGTTGTCATCGGAATCCTTTGAATAGTCGAAAACAATGAGCGCGTTGTCGTAATCGACTGCGAAACAACTGTGACTTATAAACTCAACTCTCATGGAATCAATCAATTTTCATTTTTCTTTTCAGGATTTCCCTCCACCATCTTCCTGCTGTTGTCGATAGCTTCGGAGACATTGATGACATAGTCGCCAAGTTTCTCATACAGAGCGTAGAGGCTGCTGTAGGCGTTGCCTATGGCATAGTCATAGACACCCAGCTTGAGAGCGTCGAGATGCTGTGCACGGAGCTGGTCGCGGTATTTGTTGATGGCATTCTCGGCATTGTATGCGGCATCGAGGTCTATATGGTCGTAGTCGTGCAGGTTGGCATCCATCACGTTGAGAGCCTGCTGCACCAGCTCGCTCATGTGGGCCAGATTAGCGTTGAGACCGTCGTCGAAATGTACGGCATCCTCACGTTTGCTCTTGCGCGTCATGGCAATCTGATAGATGGCGTCGCCAATGCTTTCAAGGTTGTCGATGATGCGGAGCATGGAGCTGATGCGTTCAGAGGCATGCACGCTGACGTCGCCCGACCCGACCTTGGTGAGGAATTGGGTCAACTCAAGCTCCATACGGTCGGTAATGCCCTCATATTTGGCTATACGGTCCATTATGCCTTCAAACTCCTCGTCTTTCTTGGCGGTACGCAGTCCCGGCAGGAAGGTGTACATACGCAGCACACGCTTCGAGAACTCTTCAATCTCGCTCTTGGCGCTCTGCAGGTTAAGCTCAGCGGTAGAAAGCCAGTTGCCCTCAATATAAGTGAGCCGGAACTCGTCTTCGGTTTCCTCGACGGGGCTTTTCACCATCCAATCCACTATTTTAAGTATTTGCGGAATAAAGAATGCGAGGATGATGGTGTTGCAAACATTGAAGATGGTGTGGAACAACGATATTGCCAGAGGAACTGACTCGCGGTCGTAGAGTGGGCTGTCGACAGGGGTGTAGGGGCTGCAGCCGGTAATGTTCTCGGTGAGGTAGGCAATGAAATGCATAAGAGGCGAGAAGGCAATGAGTGTCAAAATAACACCCACAACATTGAAAACCAAGTGTGCACGAGCGGCCTTTTTACCAGCGGCATTGGCCACAAGTGCCGCAAGGTTGGCGGTGATTGTGGTGCCGATGTTCTGACCCATCACCAACGCCACTGCTACATCGAAACCAATCCATCCATTGTAGCACATAACAAGAGTGATAGCCATCATGGCAGCCGACGCCTGTACAAGGCAGGTAAGGAGCGCACCGATGACAATGAATATCAGAATAGACCAGAATCCGTAGTCGCTAAGAGTAGATATGGTATGAAGAAATGCAGGGTATTGGTCGAGATTGGCGAGTGGCTCTTGCAACAGTTCCATACCCACAAGCAGTAGAGCAAGTCCAATGACTGATTGACCGATAGACTTCATCTTGTCGCGTCCGGAGAAGATAAAGAACAGGCTTATGGCAGCCAACAGCATAGGCAGACTGAATCCTCCAGCACTGTCGCCAAGGCCGAAAATGGTTATTATCCACGCCGTTATGGTGGTACCTATGTTGGCACCCATAATGACTGCCACGGCGCCTGCCAGCGACAGCAAGCCAGCGTTGACAAAACCTACCACCATTACCGTTGTAGCCGACGAACTTTGGATTGCGGCGGTCACAGCAGTACCGGTCAGGATGCCACTCAGAGGACTGCCGGTTATGTGTTTCAATACGGAACGCATCTTGCTTCCTGCAATCTTCTGAAGACCTTCGCTCATAAGTTTCATGGCAAAGAGGAAAACTGCCAATGCTCCGGCCAGTTTTAAAATGACAAACAGGACTTCCCAAAAATTCATTTATTCTTATATTTATTTGTTATTTAATCTATTACACAGAACATCCTTGATTCTGCGACGGTACAAAAATACATAACAGGAAAAACATACAGCTGTTTTTCCTGTTACGTTTTTGTTACATTTTTATTTCGGCTGCCTACCTGCGCATGAAAGTGTAGTATTTTGCCGAGCCTATGAGTGGGTCATAGACGAGATTGAGTGTATTGTCATTGTCTTCGAAACTCATGTCCAACCTGCAGATGTCATACTCGTGTTCGTCGCCGTCATAGTAGTCATATTCTATCACCAATACCGAGTCCTTTGTCATATAGTATGTCCATGTGTCACACTCATAGAACGGTCTGTCGCCGCTTTTTGCATCCTCGACATACATATATCCGTTATTCTCGAAATAAAGCGTGAGGACTCCATTCTTTTCACCATTTAAGGTTTCGCCCTTGTTGCTGGTCTGGACCCAGGTTCCGACAAGAGCCTCAGGGTAATACTCATCCTCAAAAATACAGGAAGAGAAGAGCAACACTGCCGCAATAGCGGTAAAAATCAATTTTTTCATTATTGTTATCGTTTTGAATGTTTGGATTTCTTTTGTGGTTTGGATTTCTGTTTTGCTCTCCGCGGAGCTTCTTTCTTGTCCTGATGCCCTTTAGGTGCCTTTTTGCGTGGACGCTTTTCCTCGTAGCGCAGCGATGTCGGCTCCTCCTCTTCGTCATCGACAAGGACAAAGTCTATCTGCTTCTTCAACATATCGACAGCCTTCACGCGGATATAGACAGGGTCGCCGAGTTTATAGCAGCGTCCGTAGCGGCGCCCTATGACCTGATAGTTGTCCTCGTCAAGCATGTAGTAGTCGCCCTTCAGCGAACCTATGGGAATCATGCCCTCGCACTTGTTGCCCTCGATTTCTGCATAAAGGCCCCACTTGCTGACACCCGAAATATTGGCTTGGAACACCTTGCCAATCTTGTCGCTGAGGAATTCCGCCTGCTTGTATTTCACGCTGGCACGCTCGGCATCGGCGGCCTTCTTCTCCATCAGCGAGCAGTGCTTGCAGTACTCCTCGTATTCGTTGGCATTGGCACTGGCACCGCCGGCAAGATATGACTCCAGCAGGCGATGCACCATCAAGTCGGGATAGCGTCTGATTGGTGAGGTAAAGTGCGTGTAGAAAGGAAATGCAAGACCGTAGTGGCCTATGTTGTCTGTCGAATAGTAGGCTTTCGACATGGTGCGGATGGCTATGTTGTCTATCATATACTCCTCGCCGCGTCCGGCAATCTGCTCGAAGAGGCGGTTGTATGAGTCTGCCAGTGCTTTGCGGCTGCCCACCTTCATCTTGAATCCCAGCTTGGAGACAAACTCGACAAAAGTGTTGAGTTTCTCGGGATTGGGCTCGTCGTGGACACGGTAAACGAAAGTCTTGGCGTTCTGCGGTTTCTGCCCCTTCACCCTCTCCACCTTGCCTACATGTTCAGCAACGTTTCGGTTGGCGAGGAGCATGAACTCCTCAATGAGCCAGTTGGCCTCCTTCTGCTCCTTGATATAGACACCGATGGGCTTGGCGTTCTCGTCCAGCTGGAATTTCACCTCCTGGCTGTCGAAGTTGATGGCACCCTCCTTGTAGCGTGCGTCGCGAAGAATGGTGGCCAACTTGTGGAGCTCAAGAACGGCAGCATCGACATCTTCCTTGGGCATGGTGCCCTGTGCCGCATAACTGTCAATTATCTCCTGTGCCTCCTCGTAGTTATAGCGGCGGTCGCTGTTGATTACCGTCTTTCCGAACCAGCGTGAGAGCACCTCCGCCTTGTCGTTCATCTCGAATACGGCACTGAAGCAGAGCTTGTCGGCGTTGGGACTCAGCGAGCAGACCCCGTTGCAGAGCTTTTCGGGCAGCATGGGGATAGTACGGTCCACCAGATAGACACTCGTGCCGCGTTCGTAAGCCTCGCGGTCTATGGCGCTGCCGGGTTTCACATAGTAGGAGACATCGGCTATATGCACGCCCACCTCCACGTTGCCATTTTTCAGCTTGTGGTAGGAAATGGCATCGTCAAAGTCCTTGGCATCGGCAGGGTCGATGGTGAATGTCAGCACCTTGCGGAAGTCGCGGCGACCCTCGAGATCCTTTTTCATGGGCTTCTTGATTTTTTCCGCCTCACGTTCAGCCTCTTTCGGAAAGTCGAGAGGGAAGTCGTATTCTGCCAGGATGGACTGCATCTCCACATTGTTGTCGCCCGGATTGCCGAGACGTTTGATGACCTTGCCCACAGGGTTGTTCATCTGCTCAGGCCAGTCTGTCATCTCCACGACAGCCTTTTCGCCGTCCTCGGCATCGGCAAGGTCGCCGAGCGGTATAAAGATGTCCACCACCATATTGCGGTTGTCGCAAATCAGGAAGGCAAATTTGTCCATACGCTGTATGCGGCCCACGAAGCGGGTCTTGGCGCGGTGCAGTATCTCCACCACCTGGCCCTCGGGCTTGTGCATCTTGCGCTGCGGGAACATCAGCACCTTTACTGTGTCGCCGTGCAGCGCATGGCGCGTATAGTTCGGGGCAATCATCACATCCTCGCGTCCCTCCTCGTTAGGAATGACGTAGGCCTTGCCCGTCTGTTTCATATCGATAACGCCGACGAGGTAGTTTTTCGGCATCAGGTCGTCGTTGATATGTTTGGGATTTATCTTGTATTTGCCCCTCCCCTCTTCAATAAGGATTTTGTTTTCGGCCATCTCGAGCACTGTGGCCTGCACCAGCTGACGCTGAGCCTTGTCGTATGCTCCGACCTTTGAAGAGATCTGTTTGTAGTTGAAAGCTGTAAAAGGAGAGTTAGCAAAGACTTTTAGTATCTGAGTTGCAAATTTATTGTCAGTCATGGTATGGTTTTCTATATAATTTATTATTAGTGGTAGCATGTCGCTGACATGCTATTTTGGGGGTTTTGTCAAACCCCACACTGTGTTATGCATAGTGTGGGGTTTAAGATTCAGCCTCTTCGAGGCTTATTGTCAGACATCTTATTCGCCAATCTGGACGTCTGTGTTGCCAGTGACAGCGGCCTGGTTGCCACCGCCATAGACGTTGCCGCTGACGGTAGTTGTAGTGCTCTTCACAACGACCTTGGTGTTGCCGTTGACCTGTGCTTGGCTTCCGCCGCCAAAGACGTTGCCGATCACCGTTACGACATGGTTGTCAACACCGTCACCGATGGTGACCTGTGGGTTGCCCCACACTTGGGCCGTCGAACCCAAGCCGCCACCGAAGACATTGATCTTAACACAGTTGTCATCAGCATTTGAGGCATCATAAGTACCTGTGTGCTTGATGTTCACCTGTGGATAGTTGCCACGGTTGCTCTCGCTGGTGCCGTATGGGGCAAGGTTGCCGCCACCATACACATTTTCGACATGGAATGAGGGACAATATAGTGTATTTTGCTCAACATTGACGACAATATTTCCTGTAATTTGTTTGTCAGTGTTGTTTCCGCCGAAAAGGTTCTTCGTACTTCCAGCATAGAAGTTCAACTCGACATTGCCATTGACGACAGCATCGTTGCAGCCTCCAAAGATGTTCTCATAGGTGCCGCCATAGATATTCACAATAAGATTGCCCTCAATACCAGCTTCGTTACCGCCGCCGTAGAAGTTCTTGACCTTGAAGTCGCAGTCGGTAATTGTAATTGTACCGCCGGCTCCGGGAGCTCTGTTGCCGCCGCCGAATACATTGGCTATGACAGGAGCATGGTTACATGTTGTTGCATCTTTCGAAATAGTGATATTCTTGGTGCCGGTAATTGTTCCCAGGGTGTTGCTTCCACCGAACAAATAGTCGGCGATGCCACCCTTCATGGTCAATGCGATAGCGTCGCCTGTACTCGGACCTGTGACATCGGCTCCGGGGTTGCCTGTGCCTTCTCCGTTACCGCCGCCAAAGATCTTCAAGAAGCGTCCACCGTCAATAGTGACGTCGGTAGCCGGAACGCTGGCTGCGTTACCGCCGCCATATACATACTCTATGGTATTGTCGCAGTTGTGGATATAGACAACAGGAGCAGCGGCTGTAGTTGGAATATAGTTTGCCAGATTGCCGCCGCCGTAAACCTCATTTATGGCGTAGGCTGTCTGCGCAGGTATGTTCGACGGGTCGTCAGGATAAGTAGTCGGGCAGGTGTTGTTGCCGTCATGTGCAGTCTTGTACACATCGACATTAACGGTGCCCTTTGGTGTTCCTGCCAGGTTGTTGCATCCAAACACCTTGCCTGTAGCGTCGGTACCGTTGCCGAGAACAACAAAGTTTTCGCTCTGCGTGGCTGTGCCGATATTGACCTGTACATTGCCATTGACCAAGGCCTCTATTGGTGTAGTTCCGGAAACGATATAGCCGTTTGCATTAAGCTCTGCATATCCGAGGCCGCCGCCATAGACATTGCCCTTCACTGCGCCGTTGTTGATATTGACGGCAGTGGTATTGCTTACGCTGCTGTTGACGTTGCCTAATGCCGAGCCGCCATAGACATCACCCCAGACAGTGGGGCAATCAGCAAGTGCTGTTGCAGCAGCATCGCCAATATTGACCGTCACGTCGCCCGTAACAGAGGTAGTGTGACCATAGCCGCCACCAAAGACATTGGCGCTGCTTGAGCTAGTTCCGACAGCGCCACCCATAATATCGACTTGTGTAGTGGCACAGACGGGAGCGGTGACAGTGCTTAATTCCGTTGATATCAAGGTTGTCTGGTCTGTTTCATAAACACTGTTGCCATTATAGTAGTAGTTACCGTTGCCGCCGCCATAGACATTACCCACAGTACCGCCCTTCACCATAATCTGCGAGAGGCCACCAATTTCACCGCTGATGTCGCTTCCGCCATATAATGATGCCGTGCTATGGTTGCCGCCCTCAACAAGGACAAGGGTGTTTTGGGTAACGCTGTTCATGCGGCATCCGCCATAGACAGCACCGCTGACCACAGCCGAGGGTGTTACAGTGGAGCCTCCTGCCGTATATTCGCTGCGCAGATGGACCAAACTGCCAACATTGTTATAGGAGTCTCCGTCGGCATCGGTGACGGTCTGGCTTCCGGTCATACCTCCCTTGTTGCATCCGCCATAGACAGTGTTTACCTGTCCATTAAGCAGGATAATATCGGGCAGAATGTCCAACGAACCTTTATTGTTACCGCCGAAAATGACGCCTACGTCGTCGTGGTCATAGTTCGGATTCTTGACATTGAGAAACACCGTGGTTGAGCCCGTTACAGTGACGCCGTTTCCGCCGCCATAGACAGTGTCAATGCGTCCGCCATTAGCTCCGCCATCAATTCCAATATCGACAAAAGTATATGATTGGATAGGATAATCCGGTTCTGTGCCGCAGAATTTTATACCATCAACACCACCATACTTATAATCGCCGTTACCGCCACCGTAAACGGTTCCAACCTGAGGCTTGCCCGTAAGACTGATATAGGTGTTTACGTCAGATAGCGAGGTCTTTGTGTCGGAGGCAATATCATATTCATCAGGCAATACACGACTGGTCATTTGTGCCACGGTTCCTGTACGGTCGTTACCGCCATAGAGAGCGCCGCCGATGGTACCACCCGACACTTTCACTTCATTGCTGCCATAGATTGATGCCATATTGCCGCCGCCATAGACATCACCATTCACCGTGCCGCCGTCCATTATCACCGATGACAAACCCACGAACTGTGGATAAGGTCTGGTTCCCACTGTATTATTTGTAAAACCTACGCAGGCCAGGTTTCCGCCAGCATAGACATTGCGTTTGACCTCGACAGCTGTACCCGCAGTTTCATCTTTACTTACAAACACATGTGTTTCGTTATGGGTAGGTACCGGCAAACCAATATAATAATGTTCCGGGTCGTCGAAGTCAACACCATTCACGTAATTGATACCGTCGTTGCAATGGTAGTAGCCGTTGCTTCCGGCGAAAAGATCTTTATAGATAATGCCACCGGTAGCCACAACATACGTAGCGCCTTGCACTTGTTGATATTGCAAGAAATATGCCCTTCTTTCTGCTGTAGTGGCAGTTGCCTCGTCAATCGGAGTCAATGTTGTGTTTAAGCGTGTGCTGCCCACGTCACCGCTGATATTGCAGCCGCCATATACATTGCCCACATGTCCGCCTTTGATTTCAACCCAGGTGCTGTAGTCAACATTGCTACGCTGGCATCCACCATAGAGGTTATCTACCAGCATTGTAGGACTGCTCATCTCTATATGAGTACCATATTTTACAGCAACGCTGCTAATGGTGGTCGAGTTGAAGGCCAACATGTCACCTGCGTTGCCTCCGCCGTATGCAGTGCCGACACTGCCCGAGGCCAGAGTAATGTTGGGCACTTTGGACATTGATGCTTTGTTGTTACCGCCGAAGAGGGCGCGTACATTATAGATGCCCGAGAAACCGTCCCAATTGTAATTCTCTTTTATTGAAAGGGTGCTTCCTGAATAGGAACTGATAGCATCGGAATAGGTGCTGCCGAAAGTTGCGCCAGTGCCTGAGGATACAGGACATTCAACTTTAACGTTGGCGATATAAACGTCAGCGGCATTCCCTCCACCGAAGAGGGTGTCGATCTGGCCACTGGAAATCAAAATGTCGGTTGACGAGCCCTCCACCTTGTTACCGCCACCGAAGAGGTAGCGGATACCGAAATCGCGACCATAGCCAGAACTATACGTATTTGTAATACTTGTTTGAAGATCGGTCTTGGTCTGTGTCACCTCTATTTTGTGTTTGCCATATCCCTGTGTGCCGCCGTAGTTGTTGCCACCATAGACAGAAAAGATGGTGCCGCCATTGATAGTGATGGTGGAGCCATTAGTAGCATAGACATTATTCTCTCCATTCACAGCTATTACATGGGTCACAAAGGCATTTTTGGCTCCGCCAAAGAGGGAGTCGATTTTTACCAAGTCAGTGTTGACAGTGATGTCTGTAATTACAATAGATGGGAAATTCAGTATGTCTGCTGCCGAACCAGTGTTGGTCCACACCGCTGCGCCCACTTGTGACGGACTTATCAAAGACAGCACACTTTCACCTACAGCCACCGACTGTGAGGAATAGCTACTTGAAGCCGCTTGGAAGTCGGTGCCGTTGTAGGCATAGAAGCCGTTGCCGCCGCCATATACGGAGCCAATCAATATAGGATTATTGGTAGAACCACCATAGGTACTCGCGTCAGTGCTATTGACACCTATCGTGATAGTTGAACCGTCAGTACTTTTCACTGCACCTGCGATGTCGTTGCCGCCATAGACGGCGCCAATGCTATCGCAGTTGATAATAATAACCTCGGTTTTGCCTTCGACGTCGGCCATACGTCCGCCGCCATAGACAGAACCGTAAATCAGCGTACCTGGGGTGGCTTTGGTTGTAAATTCGTAGGCTGTCCCCGCTGTTGGCAGATAGGTAGTGCCGCAATAGGCAGTTACCCTGTACAGATACTTAATGCCATATTCCAAACCAGTAAAGGTATAGGTGTTTTCTGTAACATCTGTAAATACAGTTGCAGCAGTCCAATTTGCATCAACATCACTTTTCTTTATTAATTCCACCTTGTATTTATCGGCTGTACCGACCCACGAAACTATTACATTTTCGTAATTGACTGCTGGTGTTGCAGCCTGTCCCGGGTTCTGACAAGGTGTTTTGACCGTGACTGTAGTTGTAAGTTCCTGCGTGGCACCGCCTTCATAGGTTACTTTCAACTTTATTGTGGCTGTTTTATGGCCTGTAGTGTTCTCTACTCTGTAGTGGAGAGTCGGTGAAGCAGATGTCGAAGTGTTTACATCGCTTCCCGATTCAAACGAAAGGTAATTCGCACCTTCGCCCGAGATAGTCCATTCATAAGAACTAATCGTTGATGCAGATTCTGTATAACCTGTGGGAGCTGTTGTGTGAATTGCATTGCTGTAGTAGTAGTAGTTATATGATGTAGTATTTGTTTTGTCATAATAAGTATATTGAGTGTAAGCTTTAAATCTGTAGGGGGTTGTTATCGATGCAGTAAGGTTTTGGCTCTGTTCAAATACCATATCGAAATGTGAAGAGGGATTCAATGCGGTCAATCCACCTTCCATGGGTGTACTGCTCTCATTAACCGTCACTTTACGGAATCTCGCTGCATTGGTAATTATGTTATAACTTGATGCATCGGACAACTTCCATTCGCCGCCATAATATCCTACCCAATAGACCTCCCAGCACTGACCAGCTCCCCAGCTGTAATTGTGATTTGCATCTTCACATTCTCCCTGTGCGAGACCTGTATGTTGATGACCGCGGGCCACACCTGCTCCGTCTATCGGCTTGTTATCCCAGTCCCAATCATAGAAGTAATAGATCTGGTCTGTATTTCTAAGAAGGGAAATGGACGGCAGCGATGCTGACAGAGACAATGCTCCTGATGGTTCCAACGGTGCCGACAGGAAACGGTAGTTCGTCCCGTCAAAGAAATAATAGTTGTGGTTGGCACCAGTATTGTCAACGGTGTTTCCCGAATACCAGATACAGTTGGGACTGAAAGTGGTGGCATCTTGCAACTCCCACGTTCCACCATTGTTGACGTGCGCCAGATAGTGACCGTTTGCAGTCATGATGACATACGGTTCGTCGCCCTGTGCCGCCACACGGCCTGTCAAAGCCCACAGCATCAGAAAGCATGCAATCAAACCTCTATGCAGCCTCCGTTCTCTGTTAGTTCTGTTAGTTTGTTTCATTTTTGAAAGAGCCTTTGTTATATTCATGTCTTTTATGTTTTTTTTCATCATAATATCACTTTTCCTCATCGCTGTTTACCATTACGGGTTAGTGGGTTTTACACTGTCAATGATTACTTTTGTGTCGCCACTGACCTTGCCTCTGTTGCCGCCGCCATAGATATTGTGCAGCACTTTGGCCTGGTCCATGAACTTGACGAGCGTATTGAGCGTAACTTCAGCATTGTTGCCGCCACCGAAGATATTGCCGACTACCACGGCATTTTGAATTACATTGACCTCGGTGTTGCCTGTCACCTTGGCTGCGTCGCCGCCGCCAAAGACGTCGCCGTTAATGGTGGCATCTTTAATAGTCACAACAGGATTGGCTTTTACTTCGGCGGGAGTACCAAGACCTCCTCCGAAAACACTGCCAGTAATTGGCTGGGTTCTGCGCATGTGGGTAATGTTCACCTCTGGATGCAAAGTGTTTTCCGATGAGGGATAGTATCTCGCGTTCTTGCCACCTCCATAAACGTTGGTGATGTATAGCGGGCAAGTGGGGCCTTCTGCATCGTCGATGTCAATAACAATATTTCCTTTGATCTCCCCACCTTCATTGTTGCCACCGAAGACATTTACAATCGTGCCGCCGTCAATTATCAAGTGCACATTACCCGTAATTGTACCGCTGGCGTTGTTGCCTCCAAACACATTGCCATACGTGCCGCCATGGATGGTCAACGTTACATTGCCGTCAATGTCGGCTGCGTTCGAACCACCGTAGATGTTATCTATACCCTTGGTGGAGCATGAGAGTGTCATTGATGCGTCATGGCTTGACGGAGCGAGATTGTTTCCACCATAAAGGTTCTCGATATGCTCCGTTGAGCAAGTTTCGTCATGCAAAATGCTGAGGGTCTTGATGCCACTGATATCACCCCATTGGTTGCTTCCACCGAACAGGTTGTTGATATAGCCCGAATGGATAGTTGTAGTGGCATTGCCACTGACGTTGGCTCCTGGGTTGTAGTTGGGTGCGTCGGGGTTGCTGTGGTTGTTGGTCTCACTATAGCCGTTGCCGCCGCCGAAGACATAATTGAAATGACCTCCGTCGACTTCTACAGCCACATTGCTTGCGTCAGCTGCATTACCGCCGCCATAGACATAGTTTATCGTGTTGTCGCATCCGTGGACATATACCTTGGCGATTTTGCCCGAGGCGGTATAGTTGGCCTGGTTGCCGCCGCCATAGACGTTGCCGACATACCAGTCGCATGTCTCGGTCTGGTTGACATTCACCTCAATAGTACCATTGATGTTGCCGCTGTTGTTGTTGCCACCGAAGACATTCTTGATAATGCCGCCGTGGATA
>JAEEGL011642643.1_pt1 | contig 12975 bp, 7 predicted proteins | sample 9134231 | NCBI WGS metagenome assembly JAEEGL01 (sample SAMN16246548, study PRJNA631951) | gut metagenome | biome: gut microbiome; feature: rumen; material: fiber-attached | host: Bos | place: Iran: Karaj | collected 2018-10 | reverse complement strand
TTATAGATGTAATAGAATTATAGAAGATGATTATTTTGATTTGAATATTGATGAAAATAATAATATTGATTTTATAAATGAATTAGAATATAAAAATTTAAAAAGTCAATTTTTAAATTTAATAACTAAAGCTTCTAATTTATATATTGAATTTTGGTCTCAATTATTTGCATCTCATTCAAATGGAAGTGAAGATTTAACAAAATTAAATGAATGTGGAACTGAAATTAATATTGTAATAGAAGAAATAAATGAAATATTTGAAAAAATACAAAAAATAAGAAATAATGATTTTGAAATTTTGAAAATTTATACTGATTTTTTAAATGATATTTTAAATGATAAAGAAAAAGCTTTATCATATAAAAAAGTAGTTGAAGAAATTGGAGAAACTCCAGATATATCAAATGAAAATGAATTAATTGATATAAATCCAAATTCATTATCAACAAATGATAAATTTCAATATATAATTGTTTCTGCTAATAATGATAATTTTGGAATGATTAAAAATTTGTCCTTAAGTATTTCTACTATTTTTGGTTTTGAATATGGAGAATTAATTGGGAAGTCACTTGATTTAATTATGCCTGATATTTATCAAAAAGAACATAGGAAAATTTTAAAAAATAGTTTAAATGAATATAAAAAACAAGAAATGGAAAATTTTAATAAAAATAATAAAAAAATAAAAGAAATTTTTACTTTTGGAAGAAATAAATCAAAATATTTAATTGAATTGTATTTAAAAATTTTAATGATTCAAACAGAAAATAATGAATTATATTTTGTTGGATCAATATTAAAAGATTTAGCTTTTTATCATACAAATCATACAACAGAAGAAAAGAAATATTCATATATTTTAACAAATAAAAAGTTACAAATTCAAAATTTTACTGCAAATGCAGTTTTTGAATTGGGTTTATCTTCATCAATTATCAGTAATAATATTGAAATAACAATTTTTATTAAACAATTATATGAAGAATTTTTACAAATTGCAATTAAATATAATAATCAATTAACTGCTGAACAAAAAATAAATATAAAGAGAAATATTCTTGCAAAAAAATATAAAAATCCTGTTAATATAACTTGGAAAAGAAAAGAAGTATTTGAATCAAAATATTTTTCTGTTAAATTGAATATTGGAAATACAATAAATCCTGGAAATTCAAAAGGCTCTATAGTAAATGGTGATGAATATTTTAGTTTAATTGTAAATGAAGTAATTATTAATAATAAATTAATTGGATATTTATTTAGATTTGAAAAATTACTTACATATAATGTTTCATCATCAAAAATTCCTTCAACAAAAACAATTATTAAAAATCAAACTAAAAATATAAAATCAAGAATTGAAAATATAATTCCAAAGAGAAAAAATTATTCAAATGATATATATAATCCTATGAGTCAAAATGATTTTACAATTGATCCTAATTTTATTCCTACTTCAACATTCAATTTTAAATTAAATACTGAAAATTTAACTTATAATCCTAATGAAAGTATTAGTAGTCATTCTTTAAGAGAAGAAATAAAAGATTTTGTTATTAAAGAATTAGAAGAAGAAAATAAAAAAAGAGAAAAAGATAAAGAAAATGAACAGGAAAATGAAGAAGAAAATGATGAAGACGATTCTGAAACTTCATCTTATGAAGATAGTATTTATAATATTAAGAATAATAATAATTATACTAAACAAGATAATTTAATAATTGATAATAATGATGATTTTTTTGATAAAAAGAAAATTGAAAAATCTAAAAGTAATAATTTTGTAAAAAATAAAACAGAAGATGAATTTTATAAAGTTAATTTTTCTAAAATTAAATTTCTTAAATATGATTATACAAAAAATATTTTAATAGAAGTAAAAGATTGGGAAAAAATATCAAAGATAGAAATCAAAATGAAAGAAGGTCGTAAATTAAAGGAAGAAGAAAAAGAAAATAAAGAAATAAATGAATTTGATAATCCATCATCAAATAAAAGTCCTAATTTAAGTCTTATAATGGGAAATGAATACAATCAAGAAAATAATTTAACAAAAGAAATTGAATATGCATTAAAAAAGAGAGATTCTCACGAAAGTATATCATTATTAAATCACATGTCAATTTTTGTTTTTATATTAATAATGTTAATAGGTTCAATTAATTTATATTATATTATTAATACATCAGATGAAGTAAAAAAAATAGGACTTTTAATTATGAATTCATATAGATTATTAATTTTGAATAGTGTTGGTGCATATTATATAAGAGAATTAACTTTATTAAATAATGAAAATTATACTGAAATTCCTTCAAAATTTTCAAGAAATAATTATATAGAATCAACATTTAATAAAACTCTTCTTTTATTTGAAGAAATGCATCAACTTTTATCATATACAACAGGATTGACTATTACAATATCTAAGAAAAATTATAAAATATTATTTGAAGATCAATTAGAAACTCAAAATATACAGAAAGATTATACAATAGAAATAACAAAAGCAACAATGCAAAGTGCATTTATTGAATCTTGTACAGCTTTATATAATATAGTAACTAAAAATATTAGTGAAATTATTCCGACTGAACAAGATACATTTTTTTTTTTGAAAAATAGTTTAAATGTTTTATCAAATGCATATTATATTCAAGGGGAAATTTATTTAGAAGAATTAGATAGAATTATAAATAAAATTGAATTGTTTTATATAATTGGTTTTGTTGTGATGTTTATTATATTATGTATAATTTATTTTATTATTAGTTATGCTTATGATAAAGTTTCAAAAAGGAAAGAAAGTTATATTGAAGTTTTTTTTGAAATTGGTCAAAATGTTATTAAATCTTCACTTGAAAGATGTGAAAATTTTCATAAAAAATTAAGGAATGAAGAAGAAGAAGATTCATTTTTTTATTATGATGATGATTATACTGAAAAAAGTTTCAATAAATCAAATGATATTATAAAAGAAGTTCATAATCCAGTAAGTAGTTATATTGATAGAAAAAAAAGAAATTCTCAATTATCAAGAATGTTTAAGATAAGATTTGGAATTTTTTTATTTATAATATTAATATTTTTTACATTTATTTTTGCATTATTTTATTTATATTTAGAAAAAATAATAATAAGTGAAAATTACTTTAAAAACGAATTAATAATTGAAGATGCATTTTACATTATTTTCAATTGTTTAAGAGAATATTTATTTGATGTAAATTCAACAGTTCGTTTAATTGATTCTAAAACACTTTTATCAAAAGATTTAGAAGATATATATATATTAAGAAAAAAAACACATTCATATATGAGTGATCATAGAAAAGAATTACCAAATAATTTTTATCATAAATATTCATTATCAAATTCAAAAAGTCCATGTGATTATATATCAAATGAATATTTTGAAAATAAAGAAGAATGTTTAAATTATTTAAATGGAGCAACAAAATTTGGTTATTTTTTAATGAATTCATATTTTCTAGAAGAAATTAGATTTGCAAAAGATATTTCTTTAATAATAATTGATACTTCAAAACCAATGAATAACTTAACTTTAACAGGAACTGATTTAGGAAAATCACTTTGGCCAACTGATTCAGAAGAATCAAAAGCTTATATAAAAAATGATCCTATTAATTGTTTTAATTATGCAACTAGTCAAGAGTTAAATATAGTAATGAATAATTTGTATATATCATATTTTATATCATTAAAACAAATTACTATAGATGCTATATCAAAATATTTAAATGATGATTATTTTAAATTTGTTATTATGTTAAGTATATATTTATGTGTAATTTTTGTGATATTTTTATTAATTTGGGTTCCTTTTGTTAAAAATTTAAATTCTATTATTTATAAAACTAAAAATATGCTTAGAATTATTCCTAAGGAAGTTTTAGCTTCTATTTCTAATATTGATAAATTATTAAATATTGATAAAAGTGCTGCAAAAACTAATAAAAACCCAAATAACTAATTTTATAAATTCCCAACTTATTTGAAAAATATTTTTTAATAAAATAATTTTAAATTTATATATTTTGATAATTTTTTAATAAAAAAAAAATATAAAATTATCTGGAAAAATAATATAAAAACCCACAATTTTAAATATATTAATTTAAATTATTTGAAATTATTTAAAAAAAAAGTTTTGTCAAAATTAAAAAAAATCTAAAAAAAAAAAATACTAAATTTAAAAAAAAAAAAAAAGCTAAAAATTAAGCAGGGAAAACATTATCTTCAAATTCATTCATATAATTCCCAGCAGGATAATAATTAGCAACACCATAATAATACCCATCACTAGCTTGAGCATAACCAAAACCAACTTGTTTACTACCTTTCCAAACAACTTGAGTAAAATGTCCAGTCCCACTAGTAAAACCAGGTCTATTAAAATTATAAGAACTAATTTCATTATACCAATCATCAGTCATAGTCTTTCCAGTAATTTTCATCCCATAACAAGCAAATAAATTTTCTCCCAAAGGATTCCCATTATAAGTATTACTAGAATGAGCAAAATTACCACTTCTAGCTAAACTTTCAGCATATTTCTGAGCAATATTACATAAATCTTTACTTAAAACTAAATTACCAACATGATGTTTCTGTCTATATTTATTATGAGTATCTAAAGCATTTTGTTGGAAATCATTACCAGAAATAATTTCAACTTTCTTTTCACTTTCTTTTTTTTTATTACTACCACTATCACCCCAATCATAACCCCATTGACTAATATTTTTATTATTATTACTACCACCAATATCACCCCATTCATAACCCCATTGATTAGTATTTTTTTTATTATTATTATTACTAATATCACCCCAATCATAACCCCATTGACTAGTATTTTTTTTATTATTATTATTATTATTTGTATTTGATTCCCATTGATATGACCATCCACCTCCACCGTAATTTTGCATATTTTTATTCATTTGATTTATTTGATCATTCCACATTTTATTTATGTCATCATCATTACCAAAACCCCAATTTGAGAAATAGTTATTATTTGATGTTCCTTTATTTTTATTTGTATTTCCACTACTACCTATTGTTTCTATTTTTGTATTTGTACTTGTTGAATTTCCTTTTGTTGTTATTGTTGTTGTTTTTTTTTGATTACCATTTATTTCTACTATTGTTCTTACTATTGAACCATCTGGTTTTCTTTCTGTTGATTCTGTCTTTGATGAACCACTTCCTGTTTCTAATGTAAATGGTTGATTTCTTTGTATTCTACTTCGAAAATTTTTTTTTACTCCTCCTCTTAATTTTACTGGATCTTCTTCTTTTATTTCTTCTTGGCCTTCGTCTCCTATTTCACCTGTTATTATTTCTTCATCTGGTTTTTCTCTTACTAATGGAACGTTTGGAACTGTTTTTTTGATTATCATTTCTTTTTTTTTTATTTATAATTTTTTTATTTTGGTTTTGATTAAATAATTTTTTTTTTTTTTTCTTGTTTTATTTTTATATATTTATTTTATATGAAAAATATTTTATTTTTTTTTTTTTTTGAGATTATTTTTTAAATAAGTATGTTGTTTAATTTTTTTTTATTAAATCTAATAATATCATTTAATATATTTAGATAAATTTACTATTGAAAATTATTTTGAGAAATTTATATTTTAAAATAAAAATAAAAGAAAAAAAAATAAATAATAAATATGAATGATTCTGATACCTTAGAAAGAATAAGTACAAAATAAAAAATATAAAATTTATAGATTTTACAATATCACATTCATCAATAAAACTTCAAAAACTATTATTTTTTGATAGAATATATTCAGTTTTATTTTTTCTTTTTGAACTTGTATTATATACTTTTAAAGGTTCACTTTTGCCTTTCCCACCAAAAATTTTAGCAACTGAAATTATTGGATTAGTATTTTATATTATTCTTCAAATGGTTAAATTAAGAATTCAATCAATGGGAAATAAAACAGAAATTAAAATATATTTAGTATATTCAACTGGATTTTCTCTTCCAGTTTTAGGAATTTATCTTTTTTATTTTCTTTTTCAAATATATCCTATGATTTTTGATTTTATTAGTTGTATTATTGGAGCTGTTTTTTGTATTCTTGAGATTATAATTTGTCTTTATTTAGTTTTTACTATTCCTGGATATGAAGATAATATTTAAATACTTTTATATTTTTTTTAATTTTTTTAAATAAAAAATAAGAAAAATACAATTTTATTTATTTATATTCATAAAAGCTATCTATAATAAAGTTATTTCTTTAGAATTACATAATTAAAAATATCTTTAAGATATAAGAAAATATAATTATAAAGATAAAAAAATAATAAATACAATTCATTAATTTATTCCTAAAAATTACATAAATCACCATCAATATTATTAAATATAAATTTTAAATTTTCATATTATATTTTATTCTTTTAGATAATTAAAAAATTTTTGTTTTTTCATCATTTTAAAGTTCAAAACTTGAAATATCACTTAAACTATCTAAATCTTCGTCAAATTTACCTGTAATTTCATTTGAATAATTAGTAAATGATGAAAATTTTGAATCATTTGAATGATTAGATTCTTTTCTTTTTGAATGAAAAAGGATTTTTGCAATTGGTCTTTTTTGAAAATTATTTTCTAAGATTTTTGAATTAATATTTTCGTTTTCTTTTTGCATTTTTTTATTAATCAAATAAACTTTATAATTATAATAATAATAATAATAATAATAATAAAAAAATTTTTTAAAAATTTTATCAGAAAATATATTATACATAAATTAAATAAACCTATAATAAATCTATATATATTTATAAATGGTGGAAATAATCATAATTTAAATCTTAAACATTATTTATACTATTGAATGAGATGAAGATTAAATAAGTAAAAAAAATCTTAGTCATCTTATTCACTTAAAAAAAAATTATAATTATTCTTTAAAAAACAAAATTGACTTTTATTATTTAAAAAAAACTTTTGTTGTTGTAAAAGTGTAAAATTAAAATTATTACTCATTTGGATTGAATTACAACTTTTATTAGTAAACCAAAAATAATCATAACAAGGGAAAATACTACAATTAATATCATTTCCTTTAATATCTTTTTCATTTATTCCTGCAATTTCTAAATAATGTCCACTATTATTTCCTGTTTTAAATTTATAAACAATTTCAAAAGAAAATGAATTAAATTTATCATATTCAATGCAATTATATTTTGGATCAGCAAAGGATTTTATAGGAGTCCAAATTAAACTAAAATATGAATCACATCCAATATCACTTAATTCCAATTCCTCAATTTCAGAATAATTTTTTTTTATATTTTGTAATTGTTCAGTATAACATTTCATATTATAAATTTCTTTTGTATTTTCTTTAAAATAAATAACTTGTTTTTGTAAAAAAGTTGATTTATTACTTAAAAAACTACCATCTAAAGTTGTATTATTAGATGTTATTGAAGTATTATTGTTTAAAGTATTAATATAAACTGAATTTAATTTAGGGAAATATCTAATATTAGTAAATGTTTTGAAATCAATTTTAAATAAACAATTTATTCCAAATAATGAAGCCTTAGTTAATGACTCTAAAATATCAATTACTTTTAAATCTTCTGATTCATATATAAATGGTGTTGTATTTGTCATTAATGAATGAAAATTACAAAAGTTTTGTATTGGAGATGTATTGTAATTATTATTAATATGATTATAATTATTATAATTACAATTATTATTATTAAAATTATTATTATTATTCAAACTCATTTGATTTTGCATTTGAATTTCATTTGTAAATACTGTTAATGGAAGGAAATAATTTATGAATAATTTTTTAATTCTTACATTATCTTCAAAAATAGAAAAACTTCTTGAATTTATATTTTTAATAATATTGTTTTTGGAAATAACAAATCCAACACCAATTGAACATTGAATATTATTAAAAATATAATTTTCATAATATAATTCATGATTTGTCATTTTATTAATTTTATCCAATTTAAGACTATTAATTTTATTATGAATTGCTTTCATAATATCAAATCCTTTAACTTGAAAATTAACATTTTCTTTTAGAATTTTAATGCTTTTATTATGAGATAAAAATCCATTGAATTCAATTCCAAATAATGTATTTGAATATTCAGGATTTATTTTAAGAAAAAATTCATTTTTTTTTCTTAAACTATCATCATTAAAATCAAATGATATTAATAAAGGAATTTTTGGAATATTTTTATCAAGAGCAAATCTCTGATTTGCTCTCATATCAATTGGGAAATAACTTGTTAATTCATTTTGAATATTAAAATTTTCTTTTAGAAAGAAATTTTTAATATTCTTTTCATTAATTCCTCCAATTAAATCATTTGAAAATGATTTTTTATTTTTTGATTCTACCTTTGACAAATTAAGTTCCCATATGGAACATTTTTGTAAACAAATAAAATCATAATTATGATTTATTTTTATATTTCTTAAGATATCTTTATTTGAATTATAGTTATTTTGTTTTTTAGAATAATAATGTGAACTGTTCGAAGGAAATGTTTTTTTATTGTTGATGGGAAATTTTTTTGAATTTGGAAACATTTATAAATTATTTTTATTTTTTGAGCTTATATATAAAATAAAAAAAAGAGTTATAACTTTTTCTAGAAGTTATTTAATTAATTTTAATTGTAAAATTTCATTTTTCTAGATAAAAAGATTGATAAAATTTATTTTTTAATTTTATTATTTATTTATTTATTTAATATTTGATTAATTAATTAGAAATACTCCCTTCCTCTTTTTCATAAAAATATTCATCACTATATTTTCTTTTTTTATATTTTATATAACTTCTACTTTTACTACTATTTAAACTTTTACTTCTACTTCTACTTATATTTCTTTCTCTTTTTTCTCTTCTTTCTCTCCTTTCTCTTCTTTCATTTTTTTTTTTATGATTATGTCTATGAATACGTTCTTTTCTTTTATTTAATAATAATAATTTTTTTTTCTTTTTTTCTCTTTCTTCTTTTTCTTTTTCTTGTAACTCAATATCAAAAGCATAACCTAATTGATAATCATCTTTAATATTTAAAGCATTTTTAATTTTATTAATTTGTTCATTTTTCATTTGTCCTCTTTGATGAGTATCTCTATTATCAACATAAAATTCTTTTTTTCTAATAATATCTTTATACATTTCTTTTCTTTTTTGATTTATTTTTTCTTCAATTTCTTTTTCATTTAAACTACCTTCTTTTTTTAATTTTTCTGATAAATCATATAATTCTGATTCAATTTTATATTTCATTTCATGTTCTATTATTTCATTATTTATTTTCCTTTTTGTTGGTGCTGGTTTTTCTTTAAATTTTTCTATTATTGATTTATATCCTCCTGGTTGATATTCTTTTTTTTTTATATATGCTAATGATTTTTGAATGTAACCATTTGTTCCTGAACCTTTTGTTGTTTCTAATCCTACATATTGATACATTCTTATTTTCTAATTTTTTTTATATTTTATTTTATTTTTTGATTTGTTTTATTTTATTTTAATTTTATTTTTTTTTTAAAATTTAAATATTTTTTAAATGAAAAATAAAGATAATAATGATATTAATTCAAAAAATATTTTTCAGGATATTAATTTGAATGAAAGAGGATGGAGTCATACTCAATTATATAATAATCCAAATTATAATTGTTCTCCAATGATTAATTTAAATTCTGAAAATCAAACAAGTCAAAAAATAACATCTAATATTTCATATCAAAAAAAAGATGAAAATATTGATAGTGAAATTTTGAAGAATAAAAATAAACAATTAAAACAAATGAAAAAATATATTGAATATTTAAAAAATGAATTAAATTTATCATATAAAGGAACTCAAGAAATAGATAATCAATTAAATTTAATTAAAAAAAAATCAGAAGATGTTCTTAATGAAAGAGAAAATATAAAAAATAAAATTGAAATAGAAAAAAAATTAAGAGATGAAATTTTAAAAGAAAATGAGATGTTAAAAATTAATTTTTTAAATTGTTTAGCAAATTCAAAAAATCACATAATAATATATCAAAATAAAATAAATGAAATAAATAAATTAATTCAAATTCAAGGAGGCAAAAATTTAGATTATGAAAAAAGAAATGAAGAATTAAGAAAAACAATAGAAAACAAAGAAAAATTAGTATCTGAGTTACAGGAAAAAATTAAAAAAATGAATATTTCTAAATGATTTTTTAAATAAATATTATATTATATTTAAAATATTTTATTTTATCTTATTATATTAATAATTATAATATTTTCTTTTTTATGATATAATAAAAAGGAGTATTCTAATTATTGAAACATATTTATTAATTCAAATAAAAATATATTTTATACATTTAAAAAATATTTATTTATATATTTTTTTCAAATATTGATTATATAGGTATATATTTTTTGTACAAAAATTTCATTATATTACTTTTTAGATAAATTTCTTTAAATTATTTTAATTTAATCAATTTTTGTTTTTTATTCATAATTATTATTTTTTTAATTTAAATTTAATTATGGAAGATTTAATAATTCAAAGTAGGAATAATTTATTTAAAGAAAAAAATATTTCTTTAAATGAAGAAAGAGAAAAAAATATTTTAACATTAAGGAAAAAAAAATTAGATACTTTTTTATTAAAAAAAAGATTAAATAACTCAAATCAAAACAATTTATTAGTTGAAATGAATTTAAATATAATTCCAGAATTATTAAATATACCAAATCAATCACAAATAAATTTTAATGTATTAAATGAAAGAGTCATAAAAATAATTGTTAATTATTTAACATCTCAAAATTTAAATTTTATAAAATATGCAATTCATTTATTCAAAGAATATTCAGTGAATAATAATTTCACAACTGAAGATATTGAACTAATAAACCATTATAAAATACTAGAAATTTTAGGTTTAATCCTTCAAACATATTATAATGATATCCAAATTGTAAATGAAATTATTTGGATTTTTATAAATGTTCAAATTAATGATAGTATTGAAAAAGATTTTTTATCAAGTATTGTCACAGAAAAATTGTTAATAATATATTCTCATCTATTAGATTCTAATTATGACAAAATAGTAATATCTGTTCTTTGGATGTTAAATAATTTGGTTATATATCAAGAATTCAAAAATATTATTTATAATAATGCAATTATTGAAAAAATAATAGAATTGTCAAATTTAGAAATTTGTGATGTAGAATTAACTGAATTTTGTTTACAATTTTTTTATTTATTATTACATAGATTTAAATTTGATGAAAATAATAAAAGAATAAGAAAAATATTAATAGAAATAATTAAAATAGGATGTATTAATTTATTTAATAAAAACCAAACATCATTACTATTAGCTTATAAAATATTATCAAATATTAGTGAAATATCAGATAATGATTTATTAGAAAAAATTGAGGAAGAAGGTGCAGTTGTTAAAATTTTAAAAACAAAATATAAAAGTGATAATTTGGATTTAGCAATTAATGGTGTTAAAATAATTTCAAATCTATTTTGTGGAAATAATAAATTAATTGAAGATTTAATCAATATGAGAGTTATTGATTTTTATGAAAATATATTAAAAGAATTTCATAATAATAAACAAATTATTTTATATTGCTTATTTGGTTTATTTAATCTTTCAAGTTCTAAATACCAATATAAAAAACATTTAATGAATTGCATAATTTTTAATGAAGAAAGTTTTAATTATTTAATTGAATCATGTGATAATTTTATTCATGAGAAAATATGTGATATAATGTATAATTTATGTTCAACTAAAAAGTTTGAAATGCTAAAATTTCTATATGATAAAAAATGTATTTTGAAAATTATATCTTTGTTATATTCAGAAAAAAATAGTAAAGATACAATTATAAAATATCTTCAAATAATTGAACGTTATATCAATTCTTTCTCTGAAAAAGAAAGAAATTGTATAGAATATAAAAATGTTGAAGAATTATATAAAAATATTCTAAGTAATAGTTCAAATATATTAGAATTACTAGATTCAGATACCTTTAATTTATTTTCAGAAAATTTACGAAATAATTTAAATTAGTCTATACTTTTATAAATTAAAAAAATTAATAATAACTTTAAATAAATATTAATTTTTTAATCATTTAATAAACTTATATAAGATAATTTTCATTTAATAAAATTATTATTATCAATAATTTATTACCTCTAAAAAATGATTAACCATTTTCTTTAATATTATTAATAAATACAAACTTATATAAAAATACTACATAATATAAATCTATACTTTCCAATTTATTTTTACAAAATTTACAATTCATTTATTTCATTATCAAAATTCTCTCCCGTTGATAAACTTGAGGTAGAGGATGATTTAATTTGACAATAATTAAAATAAAAATCAATAATATATTGAATATTGATTGAATTATTTTCATCAAAATCTTCGATTTCATTATTACTACTATTTTTTTTACAGTGTCCATCAATTAATTTATTTATATTTACATCTTCTGTAAAAAAATATTTAGTATCATAATTACTTTTTACTTTAGGAATAAATGGTGCTTTTATTCTTTTATTTATCAAATCATCCCAATTAAAACCAGTAAAAAATTCACTATTTTTTATTTCATCTAATGATAATCTATTATCTTCATCAGTGATTAATCCTTTTAATAATTTTTTAGCTGAATCACTAATAAAAAAAGGAAAATCAATATTTTTATAATTATCACAAATTTCCTTATAAATTTCCTCAGTTATATTACTATCAAAAGGACATACACCAACTAATAATTGATAGAAAATAATACCAAGACTCCAAATATCATTTTTAAAGCTTAATTTATTTTCTTTTATTAATTCTGGAGACATATATTGTGG
>JAEEGL011215877.1_pt1 | contig 12975 bp, 3 predicted proteins | sample 9134231 | NCBI WGS metagenome assembly JAEEGL01 (sample SAMN16246548, study PRJNA631951) | gut metagenome | biome: gut microbiome; feature: rumen; material: fiber-attached | host: Bos | place: Iran: Karaj | collected 2018-10 | reverse complement strand
TCCGGCAAGGGATCCGCCCCGGCAACCCCACCGCCATTCCGCCCCACCCCCTTCCGTCCCCGGCCACGGCACACCGCACCCGTGTGGCGGAATCCCGGACGACACCCACACCGTGACGAATCTTTCACCTTCTCCGCAAAAGAAAAGGACGTTGAAACCGGCCTATCTTACTTTGGCTCACGGTATTACAGCAGCGACCTGAGCGTTTGGCTGAGCGTGGATCCGCAGAGTGACAAATATCCTTCGCTTTCGCCTTACACGTATTGCGCGGATAACCCGGTGAAGTTGGTGGATCCGAATGGGGAGGAAGTGTGTGATGGTGGAGAGCCATCCAAAAGATTTAATAATTTTTTTGATAAAAAAATAAGAACGCCATTGATAAAAATGTTTGAAGATGGTGCTAGTTTTGACGAGTTGGAGGCCGCAGCCGATTACTTGTGCAATAAATATCAAAAAAGACTTCTAAGGGGATGCCGTACTGTAACCGGTATGGGACGCATAGAAAAGATAGATGTTAAAGTGTTTAGTGAAACAGAAGAAAAAATCGAAATTGAGAGTCGACCTGACAATCAAGAAATGATAGTATGTGGAGAACTCCCTATTGGTGCAAATGTCTATGCCGCCGAAATTGATTTTAATCCGTATGGTGTAGAAAATTACGCCACATTCATTGCCGCAAATAAAGTAGAAACAGGATGGATTAGTTCCTCTGAAGGAAATTCTTTCTCTTATGATTTGGAAGTTGATGGTGCAAGTTCAATGACGTATTGCATACAAAACAGACTCGCCGATAAAAGACAAGATAATTGGAGTTTTTCAGTAACATTGCGATCAAGAAGATTAGATATAAGACCTGAGTTGAGGGTTTCTAATTGTCGTACTCGCAAAAAAATTGTTCGCAAGAGATGAATCAATTGGAGAAAAGCAAACAGAATATGAAGAAATTATTGTTTGTTTTGGTATGCTTCCCAACTCTGTTGTTCGGGCAACCTGTGACTGGACTGCAGGATGCCCACAACCAACTTGTGGGCGGGTTACCGCATGGGAGTTGGTTCGTGATCTCCAAGAAGGTTGATAATGATACTATTTTGGTGAAAAAGACGGTGTACGAGATGGGTTACAAGCTGTCCGATACCAGCTATCATTTCAAGACAGGTAAGCTCGTTCAAACCATCAGCTACAGAGATGGTTTGGAGGAGGGAGTTTCAAAAGAATATTGGCCTAACGGCCGATTGCGCGGAGAGGTCTCCTACAGACAGGGCGTTGTGGATGGGGTGGTTAGAAGCTATTCTGCAGGAGGAGAACTGTTAACACGACTTCTCTACGTGAAAGGCGAAGAAGACCTGAACTATCCGGACAGGTATCTCTCGAACACAGTTGAATATGACACCTCCTACGTGGGCTTTAACCAGCCCATTTGGAAGTATTATGCAAAATACGACACCTTAATAGACTCCGCTTATTGCCTGGCAGACAGCTTGGTCCAATACTATAAAAACAACACCTTGTACAAAGAAAACTTTTACAACCATCAAAGGATACTCGAAACTACAACAATATATTCCAATGGTCTGAAAGACACAGTGTACACTTTCTATACGAAAAAGAATTACAACGGTCTTCAAAGCATCCATTATTATCAGGCGGGCAAACTGACCAAAACAGTCTATTATGACACAAAAGGGAGAGTTTTCAAAAACCAGAAACGTGGTGAAAGAAAAGCCCTTGGTTGGAGTACATATAGGTTCATGAGAAAATGGAGAAGGAAACAGAACAGCGATACTAAAAGCGAAAATTCTATCTTGTAAAGGTCAATTGCTTTTTTTCGTACTTTCGCGCCAACAAACCCGCTATGCCCACCACCCTCGCATATAGCCCGCTGACCCCGCAGAACACCGCAAAACGCCTTTCTCCAATCAAAAAACCGAAATTTCCAACTCTAACCTAACTCTAACTTTTCCCTAAGGTATGCTTGAAAAAATAAAAATTAATTTTGACGGGCGCAAAAGAAGAAAAATCCTATCTTCGCGGCGGATATATTAAAACGTCAAATATGAAGAAATTATACGCTTTTGTGCTCTGCACCATCATTTGCGGGATGGCCGCCGCCCAGAATGTGACCCCGCAGGAAGCCGCTACCGTGGCGCAACGCTTCCTCGAAAGCCAAGGGAAAACATTGGTGCGCTGCGCCAAAGTGATGGACAACGGGCGGGACAACCTGCTCTACATCTTCAACGCGGAAAACGCCTTCGTGGTGGTTTCCGGCGACCGAAGCGCACAACCCGTGCTGGCCTATATCGACCATCAACTCTACAATGAGAGCGATGTGGTGGCGCCGTTCCAGATGTGGATCGACCACTACGCCAACCAGATCGCGCAGCTCAAACGGGAGCACGTCGTGCAACCGCAGCCGGCAGCCCAGTGGGAGGCCATTCTCACAGACGGCTCCTCGTTCCGCACGGGTGACAGTATCGCACCGCTGATGCTGTCGAGATGGGACCAGGGCAGCTATTACAACTACTACTGTCCGCGCGACCCAGCAGGACAAAACGGTCGTGTGGTGACCGGCTGCGTGGCCACAGCAATGGCGCAGCTTATGTACTACTTCCGCTTCCCTGAATCCGGCGTTGGAAGCTACTCCTACACCGACGAGAACTACGGGGTGCAATCGGTCGACTACGGCAACGCCCACTACGACTACAACGCCATGTGCGACGTGCCCACCTGCCTCAACCCCGAGATTTCGAAGCTCATCTACCATTGCGGTGTGGGCGTCGATATGCACTACGGTCCCAACGGTTCCGGTATGACCAACCACAGTGCGGCACAGGTTATGCGCACCTACTTCAAATACTCCCCCGAAACTGAATACCTCTTCCGCGATTCCACCGACCTCAACTGGGACAGCGTGATTGTCAGCCACTTGCAACGCCGCATCCCGATGTACTACGCTGGCTGGAGTCTTCCCAACATCAACGGACACGGTTTCATCTGCGACGGTTACAAGACGGTGAACGACGCCTACTACTTCCACTTCAACTTCGGCTGGAGTGGCTATATGGACGGCTATTTCTACACCAACTCGCTCTATGTCGGCTCCTCGAACTTCAACCTGGCGCAGGAGCTCATCATCAACGCCTACCCCGACACCACGCAATACACCTACCCCACCCCGCAGCCGCTGACCGGCAGCACGACCCTGACCGCACGCGAGGGCACCTTCACCGACGGCGGTCTGGACTACGAGAACTGTCCGGCCGGAATGAACTACACCTGGCACATCGCACCCGCTGTGAGCAACCTCACCCACGTCACCCTCACTCTCCACTATGACCTTGCCGCAGGTGACACGCTGTGGATCACCAACCCCAACGTGAACACTTTCCAGATGCGCACTGCCGACACGGGCACGCTGAATGTCAATTGGGGCACCTCTGAACTGACGGTAAACCTCATTACTCATTCGGCGGAAAGCGCCGGATTCAGGGCACATTACACCGCCTATCAGGAGACTTTCTGTTCGAAAACAAAGACTTTCAGCAGTGTTACAGGGCATATTGAGGACGGCAGCGGTTCCGCCGACTACAACGACCTCTCATTCTGCAAATTCAAGATTATTTTAGGTCAATTCACCGCCATTTCCGTTCATATCAACTCCCTTGACCTTGAAGAAGGCCAAGATTTCCTGAGTTTCTATGACAACTCCATCAGCGAGGCCAACCATTATCTCACCCTGACAGGTCAACTCACCGACACCGATATCGTGTTCGACACCAGACGGTTGTTGATCTATTTGGAGACGAACGAGTCGGTCACCGGTGACGGATTCAGTCTGGACTACGAAGGCGGGCAGGTAGGGATTGACGGCCACGACAATGCGCTGAGCCTCTACCCCAATCCCGCTAACGACCGCGTGGTGCTCGACTGTGCCGAGCCGATCCGGAGTGTGGAGATCCGCAACGCGGAGGGTCGCATCGTCTATGCAGGCACACCCGAGGCTGACCGCGCCGAAATCCGTATCGGGCAGCTGCCCGCCGGCATCTATCTGCTGACCGCGCGCACTGAAACGAGCGTCATCACCAAAAAAGTCGTCAAGATTTAGGCATAAACACCTCCCCGGCAATCCCTCTCCAAAGAAAACAATTTATGGACAGAAGCAGAAAGAGCTTTCAGGAGAACTTGCGCCGGCATTTTGGCTTTGAGCCGACCGGCAGCCAGGCGGAAGCCATGGACCAGCTCGCCGATTTCATCTACGGCAAAGGCGACCACTTCCTGTTCCAGCTCACTGGTTATGCCGGCACCGGCAAAACCAGCTTGGTGAGTGCCCTCGTGAAGGCGCTGACCGACATCGGCGTGCACATCGTGATGCTCGCGCCCACAGGCCGCGCCGCCAAGGTGCTTTCGCAATACGCCGGGCGCAAAGCCTACACCATCCACAAATGGATTTACCGCGTGTCGAGCAAGGAGGGCGTCCGCCGGTTTGTGCGACGAGAGAACAAAGACAGCCACACCCTCTTCATCGTGGACGAAGCCTCGATGATTTCCGCTCAGGGGAGTCTTAACGACTTGATTGGCAACAGCTTGTTGGACGACCTGATGGAGTTCGTCTATCTCGGAGACAGCAACCGGATGCTCTTTGTGGGCGACGACGCGCAGCTGCCGCCCGTGCATGCGGACGAGAGTCCCGCCCTCGACGCCGACTACCTCCGCAACGCCTACGACGTGCAGGTCTTCGGAGCGCGGCTTACCGACGTGGTGCGGCAGTCGCTCGACTCCGGCATCCTTTTCAACGCCACGCTGGTGCGCGACAAACTCAACGCCGGCGACTACAGTTTCCCGTTGTTCAGCGGACGCAAGTTCGAGGATTTCCGGCGGATTGACGGCGGCGAGATGGAGGAGATGCTCAACCGGCTCTACAACGACCACGACAGCGACGAAATCGTGTTGGTGACACGCTCCAACAAGCGGGCGTTCCTTTTCAACAACGCCGTGCGCAGCCGGGTGCTGTTCCGCGAAAACGTCATTGCCACAGGCGATTACATCATGGCCGTGAAGAACAATTACTACTGGCTCGACGAACTTTCGGAGGCCGGTTTCTTAGCCAACGGCGACATCATGGAAATCATGTCCATCAACAAACAGCAGGAGCTCCACGGCTTCCACTTCGCCGACATCACCGCGCGTCTGTGCGACTATCCCGAGCATCCTTACGTCGATATGAAAATCATCCTGGAGTGTTTGGACTGCGACGGCCCGTCTTTGTCGCACGAAGCCGACCAAAAGCTCTATCAATCTGTGGCAGAAGACTATATGGACATCGTCAATCCGAAGGCGAGATTCATGAAAATCAAGGAAGACCCCTACCTGAACGCCGTGCAGGTGAAGTTCGCCTACGCGCTGACCTGCCACAAGACGCAGGGCGGCCAGTGGGCGCACGTGCTCATCGACCAAGGCTTCCTTCCCGACAACACCATCGACAAAGAATACCTCCGCTGGATGTACACTGCCGTCACCAGAAGTACACAAAATCTCTATTTGCTGAATTTTTGCGACGAAGCGTTTGGGGATGCATAAGGCATCCTAATAAGCCGCGGCCTAATGTGAATATGACTTTGACCATGACTTTGAGAGAGCACTTATTAAAAGTTATGAACATCGGGATTTAAAGAAATTTAAATCGTATTTTTGCGGCTGTTTCGCGTTTTAGAATTCGATTTCAGACTTTAATATTTATTCAAATAATCACCAAGTATGAAAAAGCATTTATTTTTTATGCTGGCTTTGTTTGCACTCTGTTTCACAGCAGTGCCATTGTCGGCGCAGACCATTTGGGACGGCACCGCGGACGTTTCGTGGTATGACGCCTCCGAGACCTCTTTCGACATCTACACGCCGGAGCAGTTGGCTGGCGTGGCGCAGTTGGTGAACAACGGCACCACCTCTTTCAGCGGCAAGACGTTGAATCTGGCGAATGACCTCTGGCTGAACAGCACGGGCGACTCCACCAACAACTGGACACCCATCGGCGGCGGTTCACCCACGGCCGAGTCGCCGAGCACCGGCAACGCCTTCAAAGGCAACTTCAACGGCCACGGCCACGCCATCCACAACCTCTACTGCGACAAGGGGAGCACCTTCCACGCCGGACTTTTCTGTGCACTGGAAAACCCCTGCAAGATCGACTCTTTGGTGCTTTACAACCCTGTGCTGAAGTCGCGCGGCATGATGGGCTGCATCACGGGCTTCACCCGAGGCAGCAGCTCGGTTTATATCCGTCACTGTCTGGTGGTGAACATCCGCATGGAGGGTGAGAACAGCACGGGCAGCAACAACATCGGCGGCATCTGCGGTGCCACCTATCCGAACAGCGGCAACACCTATGTCGAGAACTGCGGTGTGACGGGCGCGATCACCGGCCACTACCCCGCCGGCATGGCAGGCAACGCCGATCGGGCCTACATCTCCAACGCCTATTACGCAGGCACACTCTTCGCCTACAGCACGAACTACGGCGGCATGACCGCACACGGCGGCAACCGCTCAAACTGCTACTCTTACACCGAAGTGCTGAGCACCACCACCCAATCCACCGCCTCCTCTGACGGCAATTCCGTCTCGCAAGCCGAGATGCAGTCCGACAGCATGATCACACTCCTCGGCGACGCCTTCACCTTGGATCCGGGCGTGAACAACGGCTACCCCGTGCTCTCCTACATGTTCGGCATCAACCCCTCTTCCGACATCTTATGCGCGGGCGAATCGGTCACGCTGACCGCCTTCGGCTACGACTCCTACGTTTGGAATAACGGTTCCGCCTCTGAATCCATCACGGATTTCCCGACCACCACGACCACCTACAGCGTCACGGGCACGCTCGGGTCCTTGACTCACACACACGAAGTCACCGTCACCGTCTATCCGCAAGCCGTGATCAACACGACAGTGACGGCATCCGCGGACGGGCAGACACATGCCACTGTCTCCCCCGAGACCACCACGGTGCCTTGCGGCAGCAGCAATGACGTAACGCTGACCGTTTATCCGGACGAGCACTGGCGCGTGGCCAGCGTCTATGTGAATGGAGTGCAGGCGTATGGGGAGTTCTCCTACGGTCCCGCCACCGTCACGGTCACCCCTGGCGGCACCATCACCGACGTGGTGGTCAACCTCACGGATGCGCTCACCTGCACCCATGTCCACAACCTCTCCGTCTCCAACATCAACGGCACCAACGCCACCGTCACCTGGACTCCCCAAGACAACGGCGAGCTTTCCGAATACCATGTCATCTTGCGTGAGAACGTCACTGGAACCGAAACGGAATTCACCACCGTCGAGCTCAGCTACCTGCTGACGGGATTATCGGAGCACACCGCCTACACTGTCGGCATATACACCTTCTGCACAGACGGTTACGGCAGCGACACGGTGTACAAGAACTTCGTCACGCCGTGCAACTCGCCGGTCTCCGTAACCGTGGGAGGAGGGACCTCCAGCACCCAGGGCAACTATTTCCCGACCCAGACCTACTACAACTACTCTTACACACAGCAGATCATCCCTGCTTCTCAACTGAACAACGAAGCCCAGGAGTTCAGCTCGTTGGCTTTCCAATACTTCCTTTCCAGCTCGCTGACCCGCAATCTGGACATCTATCTGGCTCATGTGCCCGACACTTTGGACCTCTCCGACGGATGGGTACTTCCTTCCGCCGACAACAACATCACCTTCACGCAGGTATTTTCCGGACAAGTGGCGCTGAACAATTCCGGGACCGACTACTGGTTCGAATTCCCGTTCAGCCAGAGCTTCACCTACAACGGCAGCGACAACATCCTTGTCGCCGTGTTGGACCATACGGGCAGCTATTCCAACAGTAGCAGCAAATTCTACACGCACAGCGACGCCAACACGGTCAACATGTCACGTTACGTGTACCGCGACGCCTCTTCCTACGACCCGTTAGCACCCGACCAGGCCGGCACACTCTCCAGCAATGTCAACAACATCCGTTTCATCTATTGCGACATGAGCAGCTGCATTCGTCCGAACACCTTGGCTGTGGGCAATCTGGACGCTTCGTCCGCCGAGATTTCATGGTTCAACCCCAACTCCTCGCAAAGTGCCGAGATCGAATACAAGTCCGACAGCGATGAAGACTGGACCTCCACGGGTTCTTTCAACGGTTCCGCTTACACCCTTTACGGTTTGGATGCCAACACGGTTTACCAGGTCCGCGTGCGCGCCCTCTGCGGCGGCAACGAGACGAGCCTTTGGACCGACCCCGTCACTTTCCGCACCGAATGCGAAGCGATTTGGGAGCTGCCTTACACCCAGAACTTCGACGGCAACGACCACTATGGATCCGGCGAGGATGCCTACGTCTTTTGCTGGGACCGCTACACCAACAACCCGAGCAGCCCTGTCTATTACAGCACCAGTTCGTCCGCCCACTCTTTGTCGGGCATGTTGAGATTCGACGACGGCTCCAGTGTCACCAACATCGCCATCATGCCGAAAGTCGATGAGAGCATCAGCGTGAGCGAGCTGCAGGTCTCCTTCTGGGTGAAAAACACTTCCGCCTCCTCCCCGGCCGTCCTCGAACTCGGTGTGATGACCGACAAAACGGACCCCACCACGTTCGAGACCCTCGACACCATCCATCCCCAGGTCGTCAACCAATACAACCTTATTGAATATTCTCTGGCGAACTACACGGGTTACGGTCAGTACATCGCTTTCCGCGCCAGCAACGGCAACGGCGGCAACAACCTCCGTCTGGACGACGTGACGTTGGACTACATCCCGATGTGCCAGCACCCGGTTGGCCTTGTGGTGGATGCAACGACTTCCGAGTCGGCGGACATCCATTGGACTGAAACCGGTTACGCCACCTCCTGGTATGTGGAATACGGCCCTGCCGGCTTCACTCCCGGCGAAGGTTCCGTGGAAACGGCTTTCGACACTTCCTACACCCTTTACGGTTTGACACCGAACACCGAATATGACGTCTATGTCTGGTCCGACTGCGGCGGCATGGAAAGCACGAGCATCGACGCCTCCTTCCGCACCGACTGCGGCCCGATCGTGGCACTTCCTTATAACGAGGATTTCGAGACCGGCATTTACGCCACTTCACAAAACAACTACATCCTCTGTTGGAGCCGTTTCGCTTCCGATCCGGCACACTACGTCTATGTTCCCAGCAACAGTTACGCCCACAGCGGCACACATTTCCTCGACTTCCATCACACCACCAACTGCTACAACATCGCCATCACGCCAGAGTTGGACCAAAGCTTTGACGTGAGCCAGCTGATGGTGAACTTCTGGGCTTGCAGAACCGGTTCGAGCGGCACATTGGAAGTGGGCGTTATGACCGACAAAGATGTGGACTCCACCTTCGTGCCGATGGACACCATCGACCTCTCCGCCATGAACACCTACGCCTACGCCGAGCAGTTCGTGAGCTTCGGCAACTACCAAGGAACGGGCAAGTACATCGCCTTCCGCGTCTCCAACGCCGCCAGCTGCGGTTACTACGTTGACGATGTGGTCATCGACTATGCGCCCGACTGCTCGCCTGTCAACAGCCTGGCCGTTTCCGACATCACCGGCACTACCGCGCAAGTGACTTGGACGCCCGGACATTTCGGCACTGTCGATAGCTACACGCTCGAATACTCCGAAGCCGACATGGAGAACTGGATGTCGATCGACAACATCACCGGAACCTCCTATCTGCTGAGCGGTCTGGACTACTCCACGGATTACGACCTGCGTGTGAAGCCGAACTGCGACGACCTTTCCTCCGGCGATTGGACGACAGTCTCTTTCCACACCCAATGTTTGGTGGGCGGCGATGTCACGATTGGCGACGGCACGACCACCAATAACTACCTGCCGTCATACAGCTATTACAAATATTCTTACAGCCAACAATTGTTCCTCGCTTCCGAAATCGGCTCTCCGAGAAGCATAGAATCTGTGACGTTCGACTTGGCGAACTATGCGGCTAACCGCACTTATCAGATTTACCTGATGCATACCACCGAGACTTCCGTTTCCAGCTGGATTGATGCCACCAATGCGCAACTTGTATTCGACTCCGTGCAACCGTTGCATGCCGGTTTGAACACCTTCACGTTCTCCCAGCCTTTCGAATACAATGGTGCCGACAACCTGTTGTTGATCACGTTGGATGTGACGGGCAGCTACCAAAGCAGTCCTTACAACAGCTGGCGCACGCACACGGCATTCTCCAATGCTTCCCGCTATGTCTATCAAGACGGCAGTGCTTACAGCATCTCTTCTGTGCCGGCTTCCGGCGGCACCGGCACCACCAGCCGGAACAACGTCGTCTTCGGTGCGGCTTGCGGCACTTCCACCTGCGCGGTCCCGGTCGTTTCCGTCAGCGACATCACCAGCGACGGCGCGACTGTGACCTGGGTGCCCGGCTATCAGGAATCCGCCTGGGAGATGGAATACAGACCTGTTTCCGACACCAACTGGGTCAGCATGGGCACGGTGACCTCCATGACGGAAATCATCACCGGCTTGACCCCCAACACCGCCTACAAAGTGCGTATGCGTTCTGTCTGCGACGGCGGCGAATACAGCTATTGGGCTGAGACCAACTTCACCACGGCCTGCGGTGCCATCACGGTCACCCAGGACAACCCGTGGTTCGAGAATCTCGAGAACAACACCACGATGGCCTGCTTCGATATTCCGGTCACCTATACGAATGGCAGCAACACCTATCCCAAGACGTTAAGTTATGGCGATGCCGCCCACTCCGCGCCCTACACCATCGAATTCAAGGGCACAAGCAACATGTTGGTGCTTCCTGAATTCACCAACGACATCCACGACCTGCGCATGTCCTTCTGGGCTACCAGTTGGGGTGTGACCACCACTGCGACGGTCGGTGTGATCACTGACCTCAATGACCCGGCCTCCTTCGTAGTGTTGGGTGACGCCGGCACTCCCGGACCGCGCGGCGGCTCTGGCGGCGGCAACGGCGCCTTCATGGGTCCGTTCGACTTCAACGGCGTTCAGGCCACCTCTGGCCGTATTGCCATCCTCTTCACCGGAACAACCGCCAGCGATGCCGGATGGAACCTCGACGACTTCACCGTGGAACTCATTCCGTCATGTTCCGCTCCTGTACACACCTCTCTCACGGTCAGCAACGTGACCGCCAACAGCGCCGAGGTCTCTTTCCTTGACGACGATGTCAACCACAACGATTGGGTCATCTACTACGGTGAGACGGGTACCTCCACCGACACTTGGAGCAGCATGAATGTCACCACCAATTTTGGCAACATCCTCACCGGCCTCAACTCCAACACGAACTATTCGGTGTATGTAATGACGTTGTGCGGCGGTGTACCTGGCGATGACCAAACCAACACCGTGAACTTCACCACAACCACGGTCCCGGCTTCCCTGCCTTACACCACCGACTTCGAAGATGCCACCGACAATCTGCAGTGGGGCATTCTCAACGGCACACAGGCCAACAAATGGCACATCGGCGAGCCCACTGACGGCATCAGCGATGTGAACACCACCATCGGCGGCACGAACGGCCTCTACATCTCCAAGGACGGCGGTGTCTCGAACACCTACCAAGGCACCGAAAGCCGCGTATATGCCTACAGGGACATCCTCGTTCCCGACGGCACCACCGAACTGGTGCTCTCCTTCGATTGGAAGGCGCAAGGTGGCCTTTACAACTACGAATTCCTCCGCGTTTACTGGCTGGATCCCACTGTGGTGAGCCTCACTGCCGGCAACAATCCGCCGACGGTCAACGGGGTCAACTACGACGCCGCCGGCCAGCCCGGCAACTACGGTCCCAATGCCACTGAGCACTGGCTTTCACAGCAAAACACCTGGCAACACCAGGAGATGGTCATCACCTCCGACCAGTTCCCGGAGATGGGCACTGGCGACAGAATCTACCGTCTGGTATTCCATTGGAGAAACACCAGCTACAACAGCCAACCGCCCGCCGCAGTCGATAACATTGAGCTGCACGCCATCACATGCGCAACCCCGACGGCTCTCAGCGCGAGCAATGTGGGCGAGAACGACGCCACTGTGTCCTGGATCGGCAACGCCGACACCTACGGTGTCACCGTCACCTCCCCGACGGGTACGGATTACCAGACCACTTCTTCAAACTCCTTGACATTGACGGGACTGACTCCCAGCACCACCTACCAGGTGACGGTCAGAGCCTACTGCGGCGCAGACTCCTCAATGGCCTCCCAGACGTACAGCTTCACCACCGCTTGCGGCGCGATTTCCGTGGCCACGGCGCCGTGGACCAGTGGCTTCGAAGGCACTGACGCGGAACTGCTCAACTGTTGGGTTTCTGTGGCCACAGGTTACTATAATGGCAACACCTTCCCGCATATTACAAACGCTTCCATTATCGCCCACACCGGTTCCAGCGCTTTGGAAGTGGCCTTCGGCGACATTGTGACTGCCCTGCCGCTCTTCGTGGAAAACCTCAGCGACCTGCAGGTCTCCTTCTGGGCCAAGACCAACAACTACAGTAGTGACAACCCCACAATGGAACTGGGTTATATGACAGATCCTTATGATATCACGACTTTCGTCTCATTAGAAACGTTGTCAGGATCGACCTACGCACAGACGACGAGAACTTTCTCTGATCTGGCTGGTTTGAGCTTGCCGAACACCACACGTATCGCTTTCCGTTATGTTCGTCCGACCAGCTCGTCACTCAGCTCTTGGTATGTTGACGATATTGTGGTAGAGTATGCCGGCAGCGGCCCTGTCATCACCAATCCTACTGTGACCACCACGGCCGCCACGGGCGTCCAGCAGACCACTGCCACCCTGAACGGCACCATCACCAACCCCGACGGCGTGACCATCACGGCCAAGGGCTTCGAGTGGAAGGCCACCGCAGGCGGCACCTACACTCCTGTGACC
>JAEEGL011143594.1_pt1 | contig 12975 bp, 7 predicted proteins | sample 9134231 | NCBI WGS metagenome assembly JAEEGL01 (sample SAMN16246548, study PRJNA631951) | gut metagenome | biome: gut microbiome; feature: rumen; material: fiber-attached | host: Bos | place: Iran: Karaj | collected 2018-10 | reverse complement strand
GGCATCATCACGTCAAGAATACATAAGTCGTACTTGTTGGAACAGAATGCGTTATAGCCTTCCTCACCGTCAACACACAAGTCGGCCTGGAATCCTTTTGCTTCCAAGTACTCACGAAGAAGCATTCCTAAGTTCTCGTCGTCTTCACATAAGAGAATCTTTACGTCATCAAATTTTTCTTCCATAATTACTCGTTTTAATAATTTATTGTTTTATTCATTTATTTTGTTCTCAACTTATTTGTCTTTTTCAAAAGCTAAATATCCATTGCAATTTTATTGTCAACTCAAATCCCTCTCAACTAACCTCACTCTCAACTCTAATCTCTTTAAACTTTAAACCTTAAACTTTAAACTTTTAACTAATCTCACTCTAAACTCTCAACTCTAAACTCTCAACTAAAATCTCTTTAAACCTTAAACTAAACTCACTCTCAACTATTAAGTAACGGCAATTTGATAGTGAAGGTCGTACCAATGCCATAGTCGCTCTCAGCACTCACTGTTCCCTTATGGTCGGTCACAATTTTCTTCACATAAGCTAAACCAAGACCGAAACCTTTGATGTCGTGGCGGTTGCCTGTACTTACACGGTAGAACTTCTCAAATATTTTTTTCAAATTTTCTTTCTTGATGCCTATTCCGTTGTCACGGATTTTAATATATAGGTATTTTGAGTCGTTCTTGGTAGATATGGTCAGTTCCAACTGACAGTCTTGACGCTTATATTTCACGGCATTGTCCATCAAGTTGAATATCACGTTAGTGATGTGCATCTCGTCTGCCAGAATCACGGAGTCTTGTGCGTTCAGATGTGACACAATCTTGCCGCCGTTCTTCTCTACTTTCAATGTGAAGGTCTTTACGATTCCGATAATCAGTTCGTTCACGTTCAACTCTACCATGTTCAGATTTGCTTTCTGATTCTCATACATTGACAGTTGAAGCACCTTTTCCACTTGGAATCGCAGGCGTTTGGTCTCGTCGTTAATAGTGTTGACCAAACGTTCCAGCATCTTGGGTGATTTTGGTACGCTGTCGTCACCTAACATCTGAGCGGCAAGCGAGATGGATGATATCGGGGTTTTGAACTCATGAGTCATGTTGTTGATGAAATCGTTCTTTATCTCCGATAGTTTCTTCTGACGGAATACCAGTATCATCGTAATGATGAAAGTCAGCAGCAGAATAAGGGTGAACACAATGGACGGTATCATAAAACCGAGCGAGCGGAACATGTGTTGACGTGCGTCGGGGAACACCACCGTCAGTACTCCTTGCTGATCAACTGGGTCGTATTTGAACAGACTTTGGGAGAATTTCTGACTGCCGGCATCCTCTGCATAGTCTGAACATTTATAAATCAACTTTCCGTTGCTGTTGTAGACGGCAAAGTGATAGTCCAGTTCGATGGCATGGTTTGCCAGTTCATACCGGATGTTCTGGTCTAAACGCCCGAAATCGATTCGGTCCTCCAAAGGACGGTCGTTGGCGGAGTAGAGCATCAGCAGAATCAGTGAGTCCATCAAGTTCTGGTTATAGACATAACGTCTTAGAAGAGTTGAGTCTGCGGTAATTGCACGGTTAGAGCGGCGGGTTATCAATGTCTTGTTGAATTCCGAAGTCTGACGGCCTTTTTTGTTGTCTTGATCTATGTGGATTGTCCGGTCACTCTCTTGAAGAATTGAGTCGTTCTGCTCCAACACCGAGTCTGCTACTGCGGTAATACCACTGAACTTGTCCTCCATGTATTGGGCTGTCTCGATAACCTCCATGTTGTGACTCACACTGTTCAGCGCACGCTCAACACTCTCTTCGAAATGAACACGACGGGTCGTCACTATCTCCTCCACATAACCAAACTGCATCAACAGTAAGCTGATGAAGGAGATGCCCATCACGATGGCCAAGATGATGATTGTTCGTCTTTTCATCCTATTTCTGTTTTTTCTTGAGCCGTTAGTGTTTCTTTTCTTTTGTTATCTTTAGCAAAATAACGGAAAAGATTTCGTTTATTATAATATTTGATAACTTTTTTACTTAAAAATATAAAAAAAATCAGCAAATTTAACATTTGCTGATTTTTTAATTGATGTTTTAATAAGTAAGATTGGCTGATTTATTGAAAATATCTAATATCGGAATAATGTTTTATGAATATCTTATGCTGAGTTTGATATTAAAAATATTCATATAAATCACTCAGTCGTCAATTCCGTTAGTCTTCATCCTTATTCTGAGCCTCAAACTCCTTGATGAGCTGGTTCTGAACGTCTGTAGGAACAAGCTCATAGTTTGAGAACTTCATTGAGAATGAACCACGGGCACCTGTGATGGCGGAGAGGGAAGTGGAGTAGTTGGCGAGACCCTTCAATGGCACCTTGGCCTGAAGTTTCTCATAGCCGCTCTCGCTGGATGAGCCCATAATCATACCACGACGACCTTGGATATCACTCATCACGTCTCCCATCTTGTCGCTTGGAACAAGTACTTCCACATCATAAATAGGCTCCAACAGTTTTGGACCGGCCTGCTTGAATGCGTCGCTGAACGCGTTGCGGCCTGCGAGCATGAATGAAAGCTCGTTGGAATCTACCGGGTGCATCTTACCATCGTATACTACTACACGAACATCACGTGCATAACTGCCGGTCAGTGGACCTTGCTCCATTCTGCCCATGATTCCTTTCAGGATGGCTGGCATGAAACGGGTGTCGATGGCACCACCGACAACTGAGTTGATGAAAACAAGCTTGCCGCCCCATTCCAGGTCAATCTCTTCCTTGCTCTTGCAGTTAATCTTGAATTCCTGACCATTGAACTTGTAGCTTACTGGATCTGGATCACCTTCATTGTATGGCTCTACAATCAGGTGTACTTCACCGAATTGGCCGGCACCTCCTGACTGCTTCTTGTGACGGTAGTCGGCACGGGCAGCCTTGGTGATGGTCTCACGATATGGAATCTTCTGCTCATCGTAGATGATGTTGATTTTCTCATTGTTTTCCATGCGCCATTTCAGTGTGCGAAGATGGAACTCGCCCTGACCTTTAATCAAGGTCTGACGTAATTCCTTGCTCTGCTCAAGCACCCATGTCGGATCTTCCTGAGCCATCTTCTGGATAGCGCTCATCATCTTCTCACTGTCGCTCTCGTTCTCCGGACGTACTGAGCGGATATAGCGTGGAGCCGGGTATTTCACAAGGTCGAAACTGTAGTCGCAGTCCTTGCCTACGAGGGTGTTGCCTGTGCGAACATCCTTCAACTTCACAGAACAACCGATATCGCCGGCTACGAGCTCTTCCACTTTCGTACGGTTTGCACCGGAGCATACATAAAGCTGGGCAATGCGCTCCTTGGAGCCACGGTCTATATTCTGAAGATCATCACCTTCATGAACCTTACCGCTCATTACCTTGAAATACTGAACACCTCCGATATGAGGCTCGTTGGCAGTCTTGAAGAAATATAGGGCTGTAGGACCATTGCTGTCAGGAGTCACCTCTTCGCCGTTGCGGGTTACTGCGGCTGGCATTTCGTCTACAAACGGAACAACATTGCCAAGGAACTCCATCAGGCGGTGTACGCCCATGTTCTTGGCTGCGCATACGCAGAAGACAGGGAACATGCCGCGGGCTGCTAAACCCTTGCGGATGCCTTCACGCATTTCGTCGATGGTCAGGACTTCTTCTTCGAAGAACTTCTCCATCAGGGCTTCGTCGTTCTCGGCAGCTGCCTCTACCAATGCGTGATGCAGTTCTGTGGCTTTGTCAAGCTCGCTGGCTGGGATGTCCTCGATAATTGGAGCACCGCCTTCGGCCTTCCAACTCAATTTCTTCATTAAGAGAACATCTATCATCGAGTTGAAATCTGGACCTTCGTTCAGAGGATACTGAATCTGAATAACCTTCTGGCCGTAAAGTTCACGGAGCTTCTCCACGCACTGATTGTAGTCGCACTTCTCGGAGTCAAGCTGGTTAATCAGGAATATTACAGGCTTGTTCAAGTTGGCGGTGTAGCGGAAATGGTTCTGAGTTCCTACTTCAGGACCATACTGACCATTAATCAGCAGGATAGCCGTGTCGGTCACGGTCATTGCGGTCAGGGCGGCGCCACAGAAGTCGTCACTTCCCGGACAGTCAATAATGTTCAGTTTCTTTCCATTGTATTCTACGTGGAATACGGTTGAGAATACCGAATAGCCATACTCATGTTCTACTGGGAAATAGTCACTGACGGTATTCTTCTGAGTGATTCGACCTTTACGCTGGATCTGGCCAGCTTCGAAGAGCAAGGACTCGGTCAAAGTGGTCTTGCCCGCACCGTCATTGCCAAGCAATGCGATGTTTTTAATCTCTTTAGACTGATAAATTTTCATAATGATTAGGACTTATGTTAATTAAATTATTTGGTTCATAAGTGTTATTTCGCTTTCGCGTATAATGCTTACAAATTTACAAGTTTTTTACGATATTAGAACTCTATGCTTTTATGTTGTATAACATATTTCATATATGAAAAGAACCCCGCAGAATTATCTGCGGGATTCTTGAATGTTTTGTCTGGGATAGTTGCTTGTGAAGTAGAAGTTGGAATACACTTTCTCTTCGAGGAACTATCTGAAATCACTTAGAACTCCAGTTGTTTACTTTATTAACACTTTTTTGCCGTCAACGATGTAGACGAAGCGTGAAGTGGGCTTCGTTACTCGCTGACCGCTTAAGTTAAAAACCTCTTTGCCTTTCAGTGCGTCAGCGTTGATTGTCTCTATGGCGGTGGCGTCTGAGATAATCGTGCGTGATTTGTCACTTACTTTCAAACTCTTACCTTTCATCGTTGACTGTGATTGGTTAATCACATGTACTGTCGACTCGCCATTAAAGTTTGTAGAGGCACGCAAGGTCAAAGTGGCTACGGCACCACTATTACCGCTCAGAGGTGACAGGCTGGTACTGAACGCGATGATCGTGTACTCATTGCTGTTCTCGCTGTTGCGGAATACTTGGAGCGAATACTTTGGAGAGTGACGGTCTGAAAGCTTTACGGCATAGGAAGTTCCTTTGCGAACAAGGTCAATTCCTTCTGGCAATACAACTTTTGCTTGCCATGCACATACTTCTTCTTCGTTGTCCATGCTGATGTCCATGGTGAATGTCTCACCGGGAACCACCTTGATGTCTTGTGCCAGCACGTTCAGTGAGGCAAAAAGAGCGAAAGCAATAAATAATAGTTTCTTTCTCATAATTGTAGGTTTTTAAGATTATAAATAAGGTGTTATTACTGTCGTTCTAAGAAAGAGTAGGGAAATGTTCTGTCCGTGGATTGAATCCTGCGGACAGAACATGTAAGTATTGGATTATTGACCGGCAATGATGTTAATCACTGCAACAATGTCGGAGATATCAACATTGCCGTCGCCATTCACATCTGCGTTTGCATAAGTGGCGGTACCGGCAATCTGGTTGATGATTGCCACGATGTCGGAAATGTCAATATTCTTATCCTGGTTTACATCACCCTTTTGGAAGGTCTCTGCGCTGTCGTAGCTCAGGCGGAAGTTGTCGGCTTTGAACCAGTTCGGACTTGATGCCTTGATGACAACATCGCTTTCCTCGCTGATGGAGAAGGTCAGGCTGCCGTCGGTGGCGATTGTCTTTTCGTTCTCCATTGTGAATGCCTGAGATGCGCCGGCTGCGCTCAGTGTAATCACATTGCTCGTGTCGGATGCGAGAAGAGCCTGGAGTGTGTAAGTACCTGCTGGCAGGCAGTACAAGGTCTGGCTTACGTAGAAGCCGTCGGTTGGAGCACTTCCGTTCCATGTGTTGAACACGTAAATACCGTCTACATTAGAAACATAATATGTGCTACCTTCCTCACCGCTTTCCTTGACACCGGTGTCGCTGCCTGCATAGACGGTCCAACCAGTCAGGTCGCCCATTTCAAAGCTGTTATTGTTAATCACCTGGGTGAAGTCTACTGGAGGATTCGAGTAATCTGGAATCTTCAGACGAGCGGCTGCCTTGTTGAACTCTTCTGTAGCGGCCTCAAGCTCAGCGGTGGTCATGTTGTCACCGTCGGTGTCGCTGAGAAGTGATTCGGCTGCTGGAGCTGATGGAGAGTCTGGGTATTCTGAGATAGTGTTGCTCAGATTGTCGTATGCTGTACCGAATGCTTCGTATGCTACGACATTAGCCTGGGCGTCTGCAAGAGTTGACTTCAGGGATGTGATAGCGGCGCTCTTCTCGTCGTTTGTGCCACTGCTCTGAGTGCCTTTCGCTTTGTCTACTACATCGTTGGCGGCACTGCTTACTACACTGCTCATGTTTGAACTGTTCTCGTTGAGATAGTCTTCTACTTCTTTGATTACAGCAGCAAGTTCCTCGTCTACGAGATTTGAGTCTACTGATGGATTGTAGAGAAGCTCGAATGTGTACCATACTACCCATGCGTTGCCCTGCATCTGCTCGGCAGTTACACCAAAGGTGAGGTCGCCCTTATCAGTCAATACAGTTTGCACACTCTTCAGTGTGGTTTCGTCATAGTCTTTGTATTTGTTCTCAAACACATTGTAAGCTGCCTGCTGGCTGTTTGGTACGTATATGTCGTTGTTGTCGCCCACTACAGAGTTACTTGCAGAGAACTCTTCTGGATCGCTTGAGGCGATTTCTGCGATATTGGCAAGTGGTGTCTTAAGGTTGCCGGCAAATACGTAAGCATAGTCTGCTGGAGATGCGGTATATTCAGCATAGTTCGTTACTTGGTCTGAGGTACGGTAGAATGCGCGGGTGCGGAGGGTGTAAGTTCCGGCTGGCATGTCTGTCATGGTCTGGCTAACGGTGAACGGACTCTGGTTCCATACTTCCATGGTTCCGTACTGAGTCTTGAAGTTGCCTGCGTCACCATAGTTCCACTGCTTGTCTACCACGCTGGTGCCCTGCAGGGCGCTGGTGCTGTATGTGGCTCCAAGAAGGTCGCCGTAAAGGATGGAGATATCGATGTCGCCATCGCTCTCACCGGTCTCAACAGCCTTGTCAAACTGTTCCTGAACATATTCCTTGATAATACCAGGAAGTGATGCCATACACTCGTTAATTTCGTCAACACTCCAAGTCGGCTCGTCGTCAACCTGGCCTTGAATTTCGTCGCTCATGTCATCGAGCTTGCTCTTCAGGCTTGTTCCTTCATATTGTTCATATACATCTGCAAATTCACCATCGAAGAATTCGCGGAGTGTATTGAATGCCTCGATGCTGGCGTTCACGTCGCCGGTCAGAGAGCTTATGGCCTGAGCGGCTGCTATGTTGGCATCGGTGTCTTTGCTTTCAGAGTCTATGAGAGCCTGACCTTTGTTAATAGCATCTTGGAGTTGTTCTTTTAATGTGTTTTGGAAATATTCTTCAACAAGTGAATTACCAGTATTTACAGCTGAAACAAGTGCCATCATGTCAGGTTGGATATCTTTGCCAACATAAACTAAAGAAATACCATCTGTAAAGAAATGGGGCATATTGCCTGAGCCTGTGTTAACGGCTTCATATCCTAAAGTGAAATAACCTGATGTTTCTTCAGTCAACGTAAACTCTACTTTGTCTGTTGTCCATGTTCCAACAGGGAATGTTTTGGATTCTGCTAAATGTTCTGTGCCGTTGTCCTCAATGAAACCAATTAAGTTTTTATTGATGGCTGTAGTTCCTCCGGTATTAAAATATGACATGGACAATGTGTAAGTACCTGCAGGTAATGACGTGTTTTGGGTGTATTGGATTTTCTTGCTCCAGCAGGTCACCATACCAAGCACTTTGCCGCTGGTCGAACCGTCGGACATCGTGTTAGGAACAATGTAGGCGGTGCCGCCAAGGAATGCGCCACTGCCGATTTCGTATACACCAGATGCACGGCCGTCTTCAGGATCATCAGCACTACTTATATAGGTGTTGTTGCTCTGACGGAATGTAACCCATCCGGTTAGTGGCTGAGAACCATAGAAATTCACGGAGTTTGTTTCCATGTCATGGTCGTAGGTGCAGATACCGCCCGTTATGGCTTCATCGCTGTTGAAGTGTGGGTTGTTGATGAAATAAGGAGACAGGTCGGTCACGCCTGATTCGTTAATTTCTTTCTGTTTCTCAATCTGATTGTTCACCTGCTCGAGGGTGGCATTAGGATTGTTAATTACTGCCTGTGATTCACTGGTATCAACGTTGTATGCCTTGCCGATTTCTACAAGTCTGGCAAGTTCTTCTTTTGCCTCGTCTATCTCGGCCTGAATCATCTCCTGTTCGTCTATCTGATACAACTTCACGTTGTCAATGAACAAGTGGGGAGCCGAACCGGAACCGCCACTGTGGCTGAAACCTAACTGGATTTTTCCTGTTGTGCTTTCTGTCAGACGGAATTTGATTTGGTCGGTTGTCCAGGCAGTAGCATCGTAAGTCTCTTTGTCTGAAAGGAATGTTTTGCCCTCTCCGCCGTCGAAACCAATATAGTTCTTGATGGTACCGGTTCCTGATGCGTTGTGAAGCGTCACTTCAATCATATAGGCTCCTGCACTCAAGGTCACATCTTGTGAATAGATTGCAGTGCCATCCCATACTGCTACGATACCAAGTGCATTGGTGGTTGTTGTAATTCCATCATTGATGAAAGGTGCCCAATAATTGCCACCTAAACCAATCGTGTTGACTGTTTCTTGGCTGTCGTCTTCGTAGGCGAACAAACCAGCCGCTTTGCGATTGGCATCATCTTCACGAGGGGGATCCTGGTCACTTTGCATCACCTTTATGTTATCTGAAGGTGTGTTGGCAGTCCATCCTGGAACGGCCTGCATACCGAACAGGTCTTCACCGCCTGCTCCTGCACCGTCATCTGCCATTCCGTAGTCATAAGTACGGATGGTATGGGTTACAGGACTGCCTTGTGTGAAATCGGCATTTGTCAACTTAGATGTCAGGTCAGCCGTAATTGTCTGAGCACTGGCTCCAAGTGCCATCCCACCGAAAAGAAGTGAGAATAGTAATCGATGTTTCATAAGTCAGTAATTTTTTAATGGTTAATAAATGTAGTTAATAAAATATTTTGTTAGTGCTTGAATATGTTGGTTCAATTTTCTTAGTTAAATACAATGTGCAAATTTATACATTTATTTTTACTTTTCAAACTTTTTTCTACATTAATTTATGAAGAATAGCAAAAAACTTTCTCAACTTTTTCAGAAAGACAATATTTGTACGTCCTATGGTATATACGTCTTTGAAAGAAGGTGCCAAATTCATGCTGCAAACCACAATCATCATAGGCCTGCCACTTTCTTCTCAAACTCCTCTTTTTCGTATTTTGAATTGTTTCGAATTCTGCTACGGTAATTATAAACCGTCGCAGTAGAGTAATTCAAAAAATGGGCTATTGCTCCGGTGTCAGTCACACCTAACCTGATTAATGCAAATATTCGCAACTCCGGAGGCATCAGTTCTCCACGTTGAACCTTGATTTGCTTATCTTCCTCCAACAGTGCGTTGAATCGCTCTACAAAGTTGGGATGGATATTCAGGAAGGCTTCGTCGAAATCTTTGTAGAAACGCTGCTGTTCCTCATCCATCACTTCTGAGGAATTCAAACGTTTCAGCAACTCTTCATGCTGACGGCTCTTGGCAAGCTTCAGGAGGTCTCGGCGGTATTTTTGAAGTGCTTCAAGATAACCCCGGCACTTGTCCAGGTAGAATGCGATATAATCTTCTTTAACCTTATCTGTCTTCTCCAATGCGCTATTCGATTCTGTCAAATGCTCGTTTGCCTCCAGCAGGCTCTGGCGGGTTGCCACAAGTTTGTGGTTCTGTTTCCTAAGCAGTATCAAAAGACCGATCAGCAGCAAGGCAAATAACACCATGGCATAGGTCAGTATGCGCTCCATGCGCCGCTGACTCTGTTCTTGATTCTTGTATGCTTTGTCGATAATTGGGAAGAATTGGCTCGACTCTAAAGCACGAAGTCGGGCCTTACAGGCACTTGCGTCTTCCATTGTGCATGTCAGATAACGGTAGGCTCGTTCATAATCGCCATGTTCATAGCAGTATAAAGCAAGCTTCGGGAGTGCCATATATTCGCGAACACCGCTGCGAATGTCATCGATTGAAGTTAAGGCCAGATAATATCCGTATTGGTATTCATCACCTTTCTGACGATAGGCTTCTGCCATGTTTGTATAGATATATCGTTTGTTGGCTGATGTCGCAGATGGGAGAACTTCCTTACAATATTGCAGAGCGCGTTCTGGATTTCCGCTTTTCAATTGTTTGTCAGCTAATACAATGTGGCGGCTGATACTGTCATGGTCATAAAGCAGGATGGAGTCACGATATTGGCTTGTCAATGCTTCGTACTTTTCTTTAAGGACATTGCTTGAGACATAATCGCTCAACCAGCCATAGATTGTGCGAAACGCATGGTAATATCGGGTTAGCATTTCGTCTCCAAGTCCTTTTGTATCTATGCTTTTCAATATCTCAATAGAAGACATGTAAAGACCGCTCACGCCATAGATGTCGGCCTGGCTGATTTGAATTAGGGAAGCCAGTTCTTTGTCATTCTGAACCTCCGGCAATTGGCTCAATGTGTTCAAATAATATTGAGCAGAGTCTGTCTGAACTCGACGGTAGCGGTCCATAACGTTCCAATAAGCTTTCAGGCGGTTCATACCGCTTTGATGAAGGGCGGATATTTTCATACTGTCGGTTGCCGATGTCCATGCTCTGGCGTATTCTTCCTTATGCTCAATGACTTCGTCCAACGAATCCAACGATTCTTGAAAACTTTTCTTTTCGATTTTATCGTTCTGACCGAACGAACTCATGCATAATATTAATGCTGAGATTGCCAATATTGTTCGTCTGATGTACATTTCGGTGAGTTTTTGTATGTCTTTAAGAAGCATTTGTCGAAGACACAGTCTTCCTCTTTTTTACTTTCTGATCTTTCTGATTAATTTTTAATTTTTGCTGTCAATTATTATTCACCAAAATTACATTTTTTTCTTGAAAGTACCAAAACTAATCAAAAATTTCTTATAAATGAGTTTATATTTTTTACTACTGTTGAAATGTTTAATTTTTTGAAAACCAATATTATAATGATTATTTAAATTTATATTTTTTTTTTATGAAGATTTTTTTATTATTTTTTGTTATATCTTTGCAATTGATTTCCTATCAATCTGTATTTTTACAATTATTCTCTTCTATTGAACATCACCGGCAAATATGCCTCTCTGAACCCTGCACCTGCCATCTCGGTTTTGATTTTTATTTCATCAATTTATCTTCGTGTCGGGTGTTTTTTCTACTAACTTAATATAACTATCAACTATCTATTGACATGCAACGTATAAGTTTTTTCATGATTGTTGTGGTTTCCATTCTCGCTGCTACAACTGCAAAGGCTAACAAAAAAGATGTGATTGATCTTGTACATCCTCTTTGCTGGTACAGCGGAATGGAAAACCATGTTTTTCAGTTACTTATTCATGGAGATAATATCTCTGATATGACTCCTTCTCTTGATAATGCGCAAAACGTATCAATTGAAGAGGTGGTCAAAGTGGAAAACCCTAACTATCTTATTCTTTATTTAAATACTACAGGCGCTGCTCCTCAACAGTTCCAGGTGAAGCTTGTTAATGGAAAGCGAAAGGCTGTTTTCGATTACGAGTTGAAGCAGAAGATTCCCTTTGAACGCAAGTCGTTTGATGCCTCAGATGTAGTTTACCTTTTAATGCCAGATCGTTTTTCTAACGGAACTACTAATAACGATGTTATTAAAGGTATGAGAGAAACTATTTGTGACAGCAATATCCCGATGGCTCGTCATGGGGGTGACCTTAAAGGCATGTCTGATCGTCTCGGCTACCTTGCTGACCTTGGGGTTACGGCAATCTGGCCTACACCTGTCATGGAAAACGATATGGAGGTGGAGTCTTATCATGGATATGCCATCACCAATTACTATAAAGTGGATCCTCGTTTTGGTTCTAATGAGGATTATCGTAATTTTGTTGCTCAAGCACATCAGCATGGAATCAAGGTCATCAAGGATCTTGTTTTCAACCACTGCGGAAGTTTCAACATCCTTTTCACTGATATGCCACAAAAGGACTGGTTTAATTTTGATGGACAATATGTGCAGAGCAGTTACCGAACTGCAGCAGTGGCCGATGTCAATGCATCCAATTTCGACCTCTCACGGACTGTCGATGGATGGTTTGTCAAGACTATGCCCGATTGGAACCAGAAAAACCGGCTTGTTAAAGACTATCTTATACAAACAAGTATTTGGTGGATTGAATATGCCCAAATCGACGGTATTCGACAGGACACCTACCCGTATTGTGATTTCGATGCTATGGTGGAGTGGTGTGAGCGCATTGAGCGGGAGTACCCGGGATTCAATATTGTGGGTGAGGCATGGATTAACAATAACGTAGGCGTGTCTGTATGGCAAAAGGACAGCAAGCTCGCTCCACGCAATACAAAATTGCCATCTGTCATGGATTTTCCTCTCATGTCGCTACTTAATTACGTTTGCGACGAGAACACCGATGCGTGGGACCATGGTTTTGCTCGACTCTATGAATATCTCACACAGGATGGTGTATTCGCTGATACCAGTCACCTCCTTACTTTCCTTGACAACCATGATACCGACCGTTTCCAAAAAAATGCTGACATGGCGAACGACACGATAAGGTACAAGCAGGCATTATCACTATTGCTTACTCTTCGTGGAATTCCGCAACTCTATTATGGCAATGAGGTTGGTATGGCGGCTAACAAGTCGAATGGTGATGGCGCTTTGAGACAGAATTTCCCTGGGGGATGGCCTGGTGACACCAATGATGCGTTTTCGCCACAATCAAGAACCGAACTTCAAAGTTGGTATTATAATACCACGCGCAACCTCCTGCAATGGAGAAAGACCAATGAGGCGG
>JAEEGL016967345.1_pt1 | contig 12976 bp, 9 predicted proteins | sample 9134231 | NCBI WGS metagenome assembly JAEEGL01 (sample SAMN16246548, study PRJNA631951) | gut metagenome | biome: gut microbiome; feature: rumen; material: fiber-attached | host: Bos | place: Iran: Karaj | collected 2018-10 | reverse complement strand
ATGTGAGTGGAAGAGTGGAAAAGTGGAAGAGTGGAATGGTGGAAAAGTGGAAAGGTTAGGCACAACTCCACTACTCCACCACTCCCTACCCCACCAATGGGGTCAGACCCTGCGGCGTTATGCGCGGAGACCCGACGCCCAACCGCGACAACGAGGAGCTCTTCAAGCGCAAGATGCGCGGACTCCACCAGAAGATAGGAGCCGGGCGGATGCACGAGCTCGGACACGGCACGCGCGAGCAATTCGCCGACGCCCAGGCGAAGCTCGTATACGGCTCGTTGCCGGAGTCTGCCGCATCGTGCGGCGCGGCATCTCAGGAAACCGAGTCGAACTGATGCAACGAGCGGCGCGCGCCCGGTTCCGCCCATCGTCGGCGCGCGCCAGATTCCATAGCAACACTGGGGCTTTGCCCCAGCCCCCATCAGGGGGACTTGAGTCCCCCTGAACCCCGCAGAGCGCGGATGGATACATCCGCGCTAGTGCCCGCGTTCACTTCCATGCAAAGTTTTTTCACTTTCCCCCTTGACGCAATACATACTTGACCCCACATTGTTTCCGGAAAACTTGCGGTACTTGGGATAGACAACGATCCGTATGTCTGCGACAGCGGTTCGCCCGCCCTGTCCAGCATCGAGCCGGACTTCCATGCAGAGGGCGCGGCGGCTGCGGAACTTCTCGACAAGATGATGCAGAGCCGCATGCCGAAAAGTGCGCGGCATCTCTTCTTCGGCGTAAAGCGAGTCGTCATGCGGGAGTCCATGCCGCGCATGCCGCTGGCGGAAAGTCTCGTTGCAAGAGCCAAGGAGTTCATCGACAAGCACGCAACGGACGGCATATCGCCCGGAGACGTCGCATCCCACCTCGGCGTCTCGCGTCCCCTTCTCGACCTTCGCTTCCGCGAGACGCAGAATACCTCGGTGGGACGCCTCATCACGGAAACAAGACTTTCAGAAGTCGCCCGAAAGCTGCGCGAGACAAGGCTTTCCATCGCCACCATCCAGGAAACGTGCGGGTTCAAGAACGCAAACGCGCTCAAGAACCTCTTCAAGCGCCGCTACAACATGTCCATGCGCGAATACCGCGACTCCTGTAGAGGTTCTGCAAGCGGTACGGCGTGAGTGGCAAACAATGGAGGGCGGGGACAGACCCTCCCATCCTTACGCCAATAAGGTCCCTTTTACCTGGCGGATTGACGACGCAGCAGATAAGTCGGCAGGATCAGTCCCGGATCAGTCCCCACAGGCGCTTTCTTGATGTCCGGCAGTTCGTATATGTTTCCAGAGGCCAAATCGACATACGCATAGTCCTTGCGTATGGACATCAGCGAAGAAAGGTCGATTTCCATGTTCGCAAGCATAAGCAATCCCGTCTGGCGGACAACCAGGACCGGAGTGGACTCGCGCTCGTACTTCACGTATGCGATGCGACGTCCGGCGATATGCTTCTCGCCCTTCTCAAGCTTATGGACATCTCCGTCGAAGAAAGTGTAAGCCCTACCCCATACGTCATGGTCAAAGCGCACATTGTCAACCGACCAGTCCCTGGATGCAGAGCCTACCGGCTCGCCTGTTTCGAACTTGCCGAGACATCTTACCGCCGGTGTTTTGATTACAGGGTCTGGCTCCCTCAGGAACTGACTAAGCGCAGCGGCGAACCCCCGCCCGAACTCCCGGGCTGTGTCGACCGTCACCGGCGCAAACGGGCCGTTCACGCTCTCGGCCGTGTGAGCGAAAGGTATCTCCCATGTCGTAGCCAGGCGTGTCTCGAAATTCGCCAACACCCACTGCGGAAAGGTTTGCCCAGCACGCATGTAACCCGTGCAATTCCAAGGCGTGTTCCAGGCGACGTCATTCTTCGGGAGATACTTGAGTCCCAGGCAGTTCTCATATACGATCTGGGCCATACGACGCTGCCGCACCTCGTTTTTCCCAGGAGCAAGTAGAATCTGATGCATCAGAGAATTGTTGTAGTGAGGGCAGTGGATGTCAAGCGCAACGTCAATACGCCCCTTCCACTCATTCCTAATCCAGTCGCGCAACGCACCAGTCGACGGGTATATCCAGTTGCAATAGTCACGCGCCGGATCGTGCGGGAAGCGGTTCTTGCCCTGATCGCCGTCGACGACGCCGTCCAGATCGACGAACGGGACCAACAGCACCTCGACATTTTCGCGGAACCAGCGACCGGTCTCCGTATCGGCAAGGATCTCGTCAACAAGTCCCTCATGCATATAGCTGGCGATATTCTCGGCGGCGTGGTGGCGTGCAGTCGTCACTATCCGAAACCTCCCGCGGCCGTCTATGCGTCCCAGCCGCGCGAATGGAACCGAACGGCCTTTCTTCGTCTGGCAGAGCGTACCGACGCGGAAATGCCCCGCGTCATCGGCATGACGTGCTACAAGTGCGTTCCATTCACGCAGGCCATGCGGCAGGCACATGGCGAACCAGACCTCTTTCTCACCTTTGCCGAAAGTGTAGGTGAACTCGCTCGGCGTGAAGGGTTCTTTTTCGGTATAGCTCCATGTCTCCCCACAATCGGTCGAGACGACCGCGCCGCGATTAGAGACATATTCCCGCCAGCCCGTCAGCGGATCGGGGCGGAACTTGAACTTGAGCGTCCGGCCCTCCGCGCCCCGAACTCGGAACGCCCACCAGAACCACCATCCGACCGTATCGCGTACTTCGTTGTGCAGTTCGACAGTATCGCCCTTGATCCCCGCAACGAAAATGTTGCCCTGCGGAATTCTGTTGTCGACGATCAGTCCTGCAGCGCCTCTCCGGACAAGCGCGCTAGCCTTAGCACCCACGCGTATCGTACCGTCTGGCAGACTGAAATCAACGTCAATCTTTCCATCCATGAGTTTCCACGAGACGGAAATGCGGCCCTTCGGGGTGTCGAGCCATCCCGACGCCGAGGTTACGCCTGGAATCGGCTGAGGGTCGATGCGTACCTTGTCGCATCCAACGGCATCATCGCAGATCGATATCCCAAGCACATGCCTAATCAACCACTCGTCCACCGAGCCGAACATCGGATGGCAGTTGCTGCTGACACTCTGGCACTTTTCCGCTGACCACTGCTGCCAGAGCGTCGTCGCGCCGCAATCCAGCATGTTAAACCAGCCCGGAAATCCATCGTGCATCACCACGCGCGCCGCAAGCGCCGCGTCGCCGTGCAACGGCAGGTATTCAAGCATGTACTTGGTCGCAAATATGCCGGTCGTCAGCGCATCGCCGTTCACGCGCACGTCCTTCTTCAGCAGCTCGTACGCCGCCGGCACGTCCCCGGGCTCAATCAGACCGTGGTAGAGCGCGAAAAGCTGCTCCCCCTGAAGGCCGGAACCGACCCGCCCGCCTTCATGCACATAGTCGGCGCGGAACTTGGCGGCGATTCGCCCTGCAAGTTCCGTCAGCCTCTCGGCATCGGCCGTCTTTCCAAGAATACGCGCGAACTTCACCGTGAGCGCCACGAACTGGTGCCAATGCGCAAGACTCGTCAGCTTCCAATAGTGCTTCTCCCCCGCCACGGCGACATGGTCGCCCAGACATTCTGGGATGTCATTCGAGGGATAGCGTTTCGCGACAAGATCGATGTAGCGGACGAGCGCCGGATATGCAAGGCGCGCGGAATCGAGGTCGCCATCATAGCGCACAAGCGAATCGACGAGGACTGGCACACCGACGGCCCAGCCGATCGACCCTGCGCGAGTACCACCCTCGGCTATTATCGAATTCGGCATCTGTCCGGCGGCGGGATAAACGGACTTGGAGGCGATGCCAACATACGGCGCCGTCTCCGTGAAAAGCCCGTCGTCCTCCGCTTCGTCCAGAAAGTCATGAAGCGTCTTTCGGTAGAATTCCGCCATGTCGTAGTTCAGCCAGAAAGCGTCGGCGGTACAGGCTATGTCGCCGCCGTAGCCGAACTTCTCGCGGCCCGGACAGTCAGACTGCACGCTCTGAAGATTCGCGCGGAACGTGCGACGGCACACTTCGTGCAGCTTGTTGAGCTTTTCGTTCGAGCACGTGAAATGCGAACGCTCCTTCACGTCCGCCGACCACGCGCACATCTCGAAATCCTCCGACCGCGGCGCGGCGCACGGCCCCTCCACCTGCACGTAGCGGAAGACGTGGAACGTGAAGTGCGGCTCGAAGACGAACTCCGGCGAACCGTCGCCGATCACGCTGTCGCGCTGCTCGGCTATCGCGAAAAGCGGCCCCTTCTTGGGATCCTTTATCTGCCCCGCAACGGATGTCATAACATTGACGGTTCCGTCCGGCCATACGCGCTCACCCTGTCTAAAACGCACCTTTTCCCCTTTTGGAACGCCGCGAAGCCTGGCCTTGAGCGTGCCCGTAGCATTGACGCCCATGTCGACGAGCCAGACGTTGTTCGACAACTGCGTCACGCTCTTCGCCGTCCACTTGTCGTATATGACGACCTTCGGAAACGCACCAGACGGCACGACTTTCCCTTGCGGTCCCTTGACGACACGGGCTTTCTGCGTGAAGTCCATTGAAAGCCGCCGATCCTCCACCACGCCAAGGTAGATGCTGTTGTGGACGACCTGCCCCCGCGCCGCTCGCCACGATCCGTCGGTCATCACCGTCTCACGCACTCCGTCCGCATACGCGATCTCCAGAGTCGCCTTGACGCACGGCGTGCCAATGGCCAAATGGTCGCGCAAATTGTATCTGTCGACATACCACATCTTCAGCGGCAGAGGATTGTACCAGCCGTTCCCAAGTTCGACGCGCAGTAGATTGTCCGCCCCCTTCCGCACTTGCGCCGTAACGTCGAACGACTCCTCGAGAACTCGCTTGCGGTACGGCGTAAACGGCGGCAGGGCGGTCGGCGACACGCGTTCGCCGTTCACGAAAAGGTCGCGCATCCCCGGCGCGGCCACGCGCCATACCGCGCTGGATATCTCGACGTCGCGCGTTCTGAACTCACGCTCCACGACGTCGTTTCGCGCCGGCGCGAAAAACGCTTCTGTGTCCGATTCAGCCGGCGGCACGTACGATCCGGCGATCCATTCCGCTGCAAAGCTCGCAAACGACACCGCGCAGGCAAACACGACGACAAATGCCTTTCTTACTTCCTGCATATCAGTCTCCTCATCCGCAGTGGGCGGCGGTGAGTTGCATCTCGCTCTTCACCGTCATGTTTTCGTCTCTGGCATCCAGAAAGGACAGCGAATAGCTCTCGCCGCCGGGCGGCACGGAAAGGACAATGTGCGCCCCTTCGTACACTGCCTCCGGCACATCCTTCATCCATGCCCTTCCGCTTTCCGCGCGGCGACGCTCCTCCGTCATCACGCCGGGGCAGATCAGCCGGTCGTCTGGATACGCGGTGCGGTCAGCAATCCGCGTCATCGTGTCGTCCATTACATGCAGCTGATCCCAGATACATGCAACATAGACCCTCGCCGCGAGGTCGCGTACACACTCGAACGGCATGGAGTGGCATCCGTGGTGGTTGATCTTCGCAACATCCACCTTTCCGGCCGCCGCGCCTATCGCCTTCTCCACCTCGGGGAATTCCGGCGGACCGGAGAAGTCGCCGGCCGTGTAGAAGCGGAACTTCCCATACGAGAACACCATGCCAAGGCTCATCATGTTTTCGAGGTAACTGTGGGTGATGCGCCCGCTACCATCAAAATTGAGACGTCCCAGGCTTTCGCATACGCGGCTCTCGCCGCAGACGTCGCGGATGCGTCCATCGGGGTACGCGATGCGTCCGTTCGCGCAAAGGTTGCGCACCGAGAACCCTTCCGCCGCAGCAGGATTGTGCAGCGGAACGAACTGGTCCGTGGCGCCAAGGCGGAACTTTTCAATCGAGAGACCGTCGCGCTTCGCGAGATAGGCGTAGATGCGCTTCATGTGCTCAAGCGGCTTCCAGTCGTTGTCAACGAACGGGATCGGGTCGTCGTAGTTCGGCCAGCCGCGATCCACAGCATTATGGAAATGAAGATGCTCTATTGCGAGGCCGAAGCCACTGCGCCAGCAACCTGTGCTTTTCTCTCCATCCTTCAGCACCCTGCGCGACTGCCAGCACGGAGTGCCCGTGTGGTCCTGGTGGAAATGCGACGTAACCATGTAGTCCACCTTGTCGCCGTTTGGGTTCACGCGACGGATATAGCGCCCCACCCAGTCGCCTGCGAGACGCCCTGGATTCGGAAGAACCGGCACGGCGAGATCGAGCCGCGTGACAGCGGCGTGGTCGCCGCAGTCGAGAAGCATCGTCGTAGAATCGGGGAAGATGATGAACATCGACTCCCCGACGCCCGTGTAGATGAAATGCACTTGGAAATCCCCTGCATTCCATCCTTTCCATGCCTTGCCGACGGCCTCGTTTCTCGTTCCGGCGGCGAACGCCGCCTTCCAGTTCCCCATTGCCGACGCACCCGCCGCGCCTGCTGCAAATGTGATGAATGACTTTCTGTTCATGTTCATGGCTTTCATCGCTTCTATATCTCCTACCGCAACCTGTGGCGCTCAATCACTTCGTCCTGCCAGCGCTTCGAAAGCGGACGAATCGGATTCCGCCGGGCGGCACGACGGCTTCACGCGTTTCGCCGGTGGAAAGCTGCCTCACCCTCACCTTCGAGGCCTTCGACTGGTCGAACTGCTCGTCCTCCAGCGAGAACTTCGTCACGCCGTCGTTGTTGAACAACCACACGAGCCACCCCTCTTTCGTGCGATTTACGCCCCACTGGACATCCCCTTCCACCGCCACCGGCAACGTCTCATCCTGCACACGCAAGAGCAGGCGGCGTATCAGCTCGAACGTCCGCGTTCCCGAGGTGATTCCGCACATCACCTTGTTCCGCAGCTGCAAGTCGTTATCGCGCAGTATCTTCCGCGAAGCGTCCTCGTACTCGGCCGGCATCATCAGACGGCACGCGACGGTAAAGACGCGCCCCCTGCCGACATCGTTCGCGAACACAGCCACGTTCCCCTTCTCGTCGCGCCATGCCGGACGTGCCGCGCCGCCGGGCTGCGGCTTCATCCACGAGTACGCGTCCTTGAGCGGGAAACGTCCGCCGCGGTCATCCAGCAGATACTCGCCGGACGGCTCCCGCTCAGTTCCGAACGCGACGCCGCTCAGCGATTCCGGCACGATTCCCGCCGACACCTGATCGGCCGAAACGAACAGAGTGCCACCGCCTCGGACGTACGCCTCAAACGCGGACACGTCGACGTCCTGTTTGCGGTACACCCCGGCAAGGAACGCGCACTTGTACGGCGAAAGCGCCTTGGCAAAGCGCTCCGTGGAAAGGCGCGAGTCACCCGCAAGGACATCGTAGAACTCGCCGAATTCGGAATTGAACAGGCAGCTCTGGAGCCCGCGCCGCCGCAGGTCGCGCTGAAGCACGTCCGCCGAATAGATAGGCGCGAGCGTGTAGAAGAACGAATTGAGCGCGAACGGCTCGCCGCCGAACACCATGACTCCGCTCGCCAGGTATAGCTCCGACAACGGGAACAAAATCGCGCACGGCGAGTACACAACCCCGCGCCAGGAATTGGACGACGACAGGTAGAGGTCGTTCAGGTCGTGCGCGTAGCCCGATGGCTTCGTCGGCGGCTTGGAATCGTCATCCCGGCAATAGTGCGTGCGGTAGTAGCCCTCGGTCTCGATGAACGAAGTACCGATGAGATAGGCGTAGTTGATCTGGCGGTACGTCGAGTTTCGCCCAGCACCCATGAGCGGGCGGTGCATCTTGTCCGCCATCGCGGGCATAGAGTTGGCGCAGTGCGTCATCTCCCCGTCGCGCGTGAAGCCAGTGCACCAGGTGGCTGTGTACCAGCCCATCGGCACAGAGAACTGGCGGCACGCGCCGCGCAGGAACGCGCCGGCGATCTGCCAGCGTCCGCACTGCTCCGACGTCGCCTCGTAGAAGAGCCCCGCCGCCCCCGCGTCCGCCATCTGGTGGGCTGTGGAAAAACTGGCGGAATGCATCGTCCAGAAGTTCGTCTCGCCGAAACGGAGCGCCTCGGACTGCTTAACCTGGCGACGCGCTATATCCAGCCAGTCGTACTGCGTCTTGGGCGGAGGGAACTTGGCGTCGATCTCCGCGGCAAGTACGGGATCGGCCTTCTCGCGGGCCTCCCGGCGCGCCTTCTGGTTGTACTGGTGGAAGTCGTTGTCGACCTCCGCCATGCAGCGCAGTCCCACGAAGTTCGTGTGCGCGGCCTTCCATGCGGCGTAGTCAGCCAAGTCGAGGTCGTACTTGTCCTTGAGCAGAAACGCGGGACGTGCGTTCTGGATTTCGAGAAACACGGGCTTGTCAGGCCGTGGGTTGGAATAGAGAGTCTTCTTCCGCGCCGGGCGTTCGAAGAAGTCGCCAAGCTTCACAGGCTTCCTGTAGTCGCCTGGCCCGCGCTTCAACACGAACCCGGGCTCGCGAACGACTTCGTTCAGTATGCGCTTCACGCCGTCGTGCATCAGGCCCGATTCGGAGTAAAGCGGCAGGGGCGGATCCTCGAGCCCCAACGGATTCGCCGCCCATTCAGGGGCGTCTGGACACGACCAGTGGTCCGGCTTGAACAGCGGATGGAAGTCGCGCCCAAGGAACTTGGGCAGCGTCCACGCAGCCGGCACGTCGTAGTCCGTCCGAACCACAAGTCTTTTCGCGGGGGACACAGGAGTACACGCGTAGACACACGCCATCACGCCGGCGGCTGCAGCCAAAAGATTGCAGTTCATGGCTTTCAGTGGAATATAAGGATGCAGCCCTTCATTGACTTCGACTTTAGATATACGTCGCCGCCATCAACTATGATCGAGCATTTCTCCGGCAACGAACAAGCCTTCAACCGATTGGCCGTAGCTTCGTTGATCGACCTTGCGTGTATGAGATGCAACTTTCCGCCGGTGTGGGCGACGAACTCGTTGCAATCGATCTCAAGGCTGGCGGTGGAGTTAAAAGCAAGCTGGCACGACAAGTCGAACGGAACGTAGTCCGCGGCGTAACCGTCGCGGGGTATCTCGAATCGTAGTTTTGCGCCGTCGCCGAACACGCATGAATAGCCGGTTGCCGCGCTCTTCACCTTGGGTGTCTGGCCCTTCATCACAAGCATGCAGTTCGTAGTATAGGCATCGTATCCGACGCGGAGGCCCGCCGTGTCGTTGGCAAGATTTAGCGTTGCGTTTGAGATGCAGATTTCGTTGGCGATTCCGGTTATCAGCAGCTGCTTCGCGTTGAACGTCGCCCCGTCGAGTATCGCAAGGCGGTTGCTGATGCAGCTCGTCTGACGGGCGTTGCTTCCCTTGTATCCCAGGCAGAAAGACGAATCGTTGGTGCTGTACAGAGTTGTGCCGGCACCGATCAACTGGAACGTCGAATTGTGCGAGGTCGCCATCATCACGTCTCGGTTTCCGCAGTCCAATTTCACGCCGCCTTCCAGCGAAACGGTGTTCCAGCGCCCCGTCACCGTCATGCTGTTGTTCCAGGATCCGAAAAGATCAGACCGAGTCGCCAGCTGCGACGTCGTCGTTGGCATTGGCAAATTCAGCACCGTGTCAGACCCGTAGGCCCGGAAAAGGTTGTTTGACGCAGAATTAGCAAAGGCAAGATAGAATCCAGACCCGGCCGTGAAAGTGGCGTTCGACACGATTACGCTATTGTCATGCCCCCTGTATCGTACTATCGGAACTATCCCTGTCGCGCAGTTGTCTATCAAAAGACAGTTGTCGACCGACGAGGTGCCGTTGCCAAGCGCAATGCCGGTTTTTAACTTCAAGAGGCCACGGTCGTAAACATGGATAAGATTGGAACGCCGCTGAAAACCCCAATATAGCAGATCTCCGTTTGCATGGTCCAGAACAGAGCCTGCGCCATGTATCAGAAGGCGTTCCCCGCCATACGCCCCATACGTATCCTCCGTTTCGGAGTGGGCGGATCCTGAAACGTGAAGTTCGCCGCCGCTGTGGATTTCAAGCGTGTTGTCATGCCCCATGTTGCGATTGACCACCAAGCCCGTCGCATACACTTTCGTCCCGCCCGCAATCTCCGTCCACGAATCGGCTGACGTATGCGCCACGTACATGTAGTTTGCATTGGTAATGACGCAGCCGTTGGTGAAAATGGTGTGAATCCCGTTGGCATTGTACGCGCCACGGCAGTCGGCTGTTCCCGAAAGATTGAAAATGCCGCCCGTGAAGAGCACTTTCGCATTGGCGGTGATAACGGCGAGGCCATAGCTGCCATTAGGAGCCGTCGCCGTCAACTTGTGGCTTCCAAACGCCACAGTGGACTTCGTGTTCTCCACGCGAAAAGAAAGGAATGTCTTGTCTCCCGACAGCGTATAGGTGCCTTGTTTGTTGACGCTGACGGAATCCGACTGCGTCGGCATCCCCGCCTCGCCCCATTCCGCCGCGCTAGCGATGTCGCCTCCTTCGCCTGGGAAATAGCGACTGGCGGCATTTGCGGCTATCACCGCTGAAACACTCGCAAAGAGAGTGACTAGTTCCCTCCTCGCCGTTTCGTGCATAACATTGAACTTCATTGTCTTGTTCTCCTTGTTTGTTTTGTCAGTCTTGTTAACACTTCTTCTGCCAATTGCGTTCGCCTTTGCCGCGAACGGGACCGCCGACAGAATCGCCCCAGCAATTGTTCCGCATAGAATTCTCATTCTTGTCATGCAGCCTCCTTGTATGTGCGGTAAGAGACGTTGCACCTTTTGGTGTAATACCAAATGGTGTAATACCAAACGGTGCAATCGCGTACTGGTTCGAAGGCGACTACCGGTTCGTCAATCCATTTTTCCGCGAGTGGCTGCTGCGGCAGAGGTATAACGCGCATCACGTAGCCCCCTTCCTGAACACTGGCGAAATCGCCGCGTCGATGCGCTCCGTGCGCGACTCCAAAAATTCGATGGTCCGCCGCGCAATCTCCTCGCCCTGCGCGAACCAGTCCCACTCAATCCGTGTCAGCTCCTGCCACCAGACCGGCTCGAAGCCCTTGGTCGCAAGCGACACGAAGCGGGTATCATCCGGGAATCTCACGCCGTGCCGCGCAAACGAGATGAGCGCACCGGCAGCAAGATAGTCGTCGTTGAAGTAGATGAGATCAGGCAGCGCGCCCTTCCCGTCCGCAAGCAGCTTCTCGGCGGCGGCAAGCCCGGCGCGCTGGACGTGGCCGCTGAAGCGGAAGTCCGGCGTCTCGCGTATCTTGAGCCGCGAAACCTCCACGCCCGCCCGACGAAGCGCGGGCGCGGCGGACACGGCATCCTTCGCAAAACAGACTTCAAGCGCACTGCGCACACCCGCTGCTTTGCAATGCGCGGCGAAATCGGCTATCGCGGCGCGGTAATCCGAGGAGACCACGCCTCGGCACGAGCCGTGAAGTTCGCTGCCGGACAACTTCGCGTCACCATTCAGCACAACGTAGTCAACCCCAGCCTTCGCGATTTCCGCAATCGCCTGCGGTCGTGCGTGCAGCAGTACGACCAGCTTCGGACGCGATGCGAGCGCCGCCGAAAGCCGCGCGGCGTCCGCCCGCCCGATAAAGCGAGACGGCATGTCAATGGACGTAAACAGGAAACCCGCCGCCACAAGCCTTTCGCGCAGTGTCGAGACAATGATGCCCACATTTGCAGAGAACGTTCCGCCAGTGTTCACGAACAAAACCGTGTCGCGCCACGCCGTCGATTCCTGCGGCACCACAAAGCTTCCCGAATGCGGACGCGAACGGATCAGTCCTTCGCGCCCCAGCTGCTTCACGACGGCGGCGGAGACGATCATCGACACGCCGAACTCGTCGCATATCTCGCGGCACGTCGGAAACCGGTCGCCCCCGCCGAGGCGACCGTCCGCAATGGCAGACCTGTATCCGTCGCATATCTGTTTCGTCAGCGACTTCGTCATCAGCCTGTCTATCTCGAAAAGCCTCTTCATCTACCTGATATCTCCATCGCCGCGTATTATATAAAATATGTATAAACTGTGTCAAGGGGGGGGGAGATCAAACATTTGAAGCGCTCCGTTTCAAGAAACAATCCAGGGTGTCAGACCCCAATGCGAACTGCATTTTGCCGCGCTTGCGCCTGGTTCTGCGAAGACATCCACCGCTCGTTCGCGCCAGCCCTTCATCCCCGCCTCTTCCGCCCCGCTCTACTACGTCTGAACCTCCTGAACCTTTTCGCGTGATTTCGTGCGCCGCGAATGCGGCGTTTCGTGTGCGGCGTGGCGAAGAGGCCCGCAGAGCTGGCGATGGAGGGCTTGCGCCGCCCGACGAAGTCGAGGCAAGGCGCCAAGCCCAACAGCGCCAAGCCTACGCAAGTCGGCTCTTCGACACGCCGCCTTTCGTGTATCGCGCGTCAGCGCCTCCCAATCCTGTCAATCCTGTCACATTCCACACCTCACCCGCAACCTCCACATTTATATAAATGCGGTGGTAGCCATGCGGCAAACAACGAGGGGCCCCGAACCGAACTTCATTTTGCCGCGATTGAGCCTTGCTCTGCGAAGACATCCGCCGCGCGTTCGCGCCAGCCCTTCATCCCCGCCTCCTTCGCCCCGCACGAAACCAGCCGCGAGGAGCGCCAGTCTTATTGCGAACGCGAAAAACCGACCTTTCTATGGCACTCTATGGCTTCAAGCAACCTAGTGGGCAGACAACAACGCCATCATCCCTTCGATAGGCGAAGTCGCCCGTCGCCGTCAGCAGCATCAAGAAAGACGGCGACGACATCTTTACTGTATCTATTCTAGCGGTAAGCTTCTTAAGGGTTGCGACGCCCTTTTCGATCAACTCCTTCCCGCCAAGCTTTATCTCGACAAGGCCATACTTTCCGTTTCTCATGTGGGCAACCGCATCGCACTCAAGCCCGCTCGCGTCAAGATAGTGGGAGACCGACCCGAACAATGCATCCATGTAAACACGCAAATCCCGCACCGCCATCGTCTCGAAAAGAAGGCCATACGTCGTTAGATCGTTTATGAGATCATCCGGCCCAAGCCCCAGTGCCGCCGT
>JAEEGL015661549.1_pt1 | contig 12976 bp, 14 predicted proteins | sample 9134231 | NCBI WGS metagenome assembly JAEEGL01 (sample SAMN16246548, study PRJNA631951) | gut metagenome | biome: gut microbiome; feature: rumen; material: fiber-attached | host: Bos | place: Iran: Karaj | collected 2018-10 | reverse complement strand
TTAGGGTGTAACAACTACCTTAGCCTTGACCTTATACTTTCCAAAAGCGATCACCACCGTTGCCTTGCCCTCTCCCAGCACCTTAAAGGTACCGTCAGGGTTCATGCTTATAGCTCCGCCTTTGGCTGAATACGTGGCCTTGACATCTGATGTGTTCTCCACATACTGTGACATATCATAAACCTTGTCATAATCCAGCCTTACAGCCATAGGGTTCTTTGTGGAAACCTTGACCGTGGGCTTGTACACTGTAAGCTCTACGCTTTCTCCGTCTTCCCATTTTTTGCTTGCGGAGTCTACGTACCTTCTGGTGATCTTGACCTTTCCGGCCTTTTTCCCTGTAACTAAGACTTTGCCGGTCTTTTTACTATACTTGACCGAAGCGCATTTCTTATCCGAAGATATGTACTTTACCTTGCCGGATATCTCAGAAAAGTATCCGGTGATATCTGTAGGCGTCTTGGGAACTATCACCAGATTTGAAGAAACCGTTTTCTCTCTTTTGAAATACTTATCCAGATAGCCATCTCCATAATTGTCCTGGATTTCCTTGGCCTCTTTTACACTTGGTATATCTACCCATTTACGGAAGCCGTTATCATAACCCCACTGCTTTAAGTATTCATACACGTAAGGATCTTCAAGCTCAAGCACCTTGCCATAGAGGACCGGGTCAGAGGGCGAAAGCAGCCCGCCTATATCATCGTCTGATATCTTCAGTCTGTCTCCTACGGGGGTGACTATGTTATACCATGGATTCATAGGGTCCGGACCGTTGCTCATCGTTGTCACGAAATACCATTGCCCGTTTTCGTGCTTAAGAGTGGCGCCTTGCGTTAATTCATCCGGCATTTTTATCGTAGAAGCAGCCGAAGTTGACATAAGCCTTAAATGAAGCTTAATATCATTTCCCGAGACATCCATAGAGTAAAGCAGAATGAAGCCAATGCTATCGTATATGCGGGAATCGCTTGATTCATTAAACCAAGAGCCAACACCATAACGAGGTTCTATCCATACCCTGCCATCGATAACATCAACATAAGCCGGGTCAGGATCTTCACTGTACCCTAACGTTCTTGCGACATCCATAATGAATGTACCCTTGTAATACTGCCCTTCTACGACATCTTTTATTCCGGGTATCCGTACGATTGCTGAAGGATGAGCTTTCCCGTAGCTGGCCCAGCTATCTGTATTATCATACGCAGGTATGCTCATAAGCCCATACCATGCATCAGTAGCTTCATCATAGCCGCCAAAGGGTTTAAACAGTGAAGGATCTTCGGTGCGGCCGAAATTATCATCTCCGTATCTGGTCCAGCATATGACATCTACTTCATCGCCACATTTAAGATCAGCATATCTTGAACGGTAATTCGACCAGCCTTCGGCTTCAAGTGCGCCACCTACTACATCTTCTTCCGATACCTCTTCATTTTCCTCAAAAAAATAAGAGGTATCTTCCTCTTCCGCGACATCAGCCTCGTCACCCTCAGCCGTCTCTTCTTCAGATACGACATCCGTCACTTCTTCCTCTGTAACTTCCTCAAAGGAAGCTTCCCCGGCCTCATCGAGCTCATCCTCAGATGCCTCGTCCATCACAGTCTCCTCAGCTGCATGTGTCTTCTCCTCAAGACGAGGATATACGAACACCTGCATGATAAGGTTGTTTACGACCAGGATCGCGATCAGGATGATCGCAAACGTCTTGTTGTTTATTCTATCTTTCATATCGTTCACCTATTCTTTCTGTCCATGAGGGACAATCTGTTTTAGGATACCCGCATGGTGCCATGTTTTTCTTACAGGAACTATTATACCACACTTTTTTATTTTGGCATCCCATGGAACAAAATTTTTCCCTCTTGGCAGTGGGGATTGGGTCATCCATACGTCTGCCCCTTTATGGGGCAGCGATCGACGCAATATGCGCTGGATTTCCGCACCCCGTAAAGGGGACTGTTAGTTTCTTTTCTTCACCGCTTACTTACCCCGCCTTTCTTACGGTACTTAAGGCTGCTTTCCGGGCAATGCGCTCTGCTCTTTCAGCCTTGGTACGCATCAAGTTCTGCCTGCGTCTCATGCCGGCGAGCTTCCTGTCTGCGTTGCTGTCGGAGTATTCCTCGTACCCGTCAAATGCAGCAGACTTGTAGGCATTTTCGGCCTCGACCTTTGCCTCAGCTTCTGCCTGTTTCTGCTCCATGGCGGTAAATACCATGCCTACGGCGATTACGCCGATAAGGACAAGAGTTGTTCCCATGAGAGCCTTCGAGAGGCCCAAGTTTGAGAATGCTGTTACGTCCTGGGCTATGGTTAAAATTGCGGTAAGTATAATCGTTATTCCCTTCTTCATACTATCATTCCTTTCCTGCCCTTATAAGGGCTCTGTTTCCTAATCTGCCTGCCGGTTCGATGCCTCATGGGCTCTGATGGCGTTTATCTGGCAGACTCTTCCTGTTTCCTCCGTCTTGGCGCATCTTTATCTGTGATCGCTCAGGAAAGGTTGTACATGCATTGTAAGGCGCCGCACTGCAGCTCCTTATCAGTACAAAGTCCCCACTTAAAGGATGGGAACGAATGAATCCCATCCGGGATACCTGCACTTTACTATTCAGTTCTTTCATCCCTGCATATGATGAACATATCAGAGACATCCCGCCTGGGACCGTCAATATATTGCAATACCTGCCTCCTATCAGGATTTTTCGCTGGTGTAGCTCGCCTGCGTACTGCAATTTCCGGTCTTTAAGGATTCAGGGACAGGCTGGCGGTGAATGGTCACCGGCATTTAAACATTCAAAGATGTCCCGTCCCTTTCTTTTTCTTCCATTTTGCGTTGATTAACAAGGCTCTCAAACTATATTTTCAACGCGTCTTCATCATTTCCGTTCTGTTTTTCTGTTTTTTCAGTCCTTTTTCTTTTATTTTTCCATGATGCTGACGCGGTTACAAAAGTAAAAGCGCCAACCCTCAAGATTGCCGCTGTAAAAGATGCCACCCGCTTAAATGCGGCAGGCTATATATTAAACAGCGGAATCCGTTTCAAACCTGTCAATGGTTTGATGTTATCGCTGGTATATATAGTATGTATGAAAGGGGATTGAGAAAAAAAAAGATGAAAGGAGGGACTTGCTGATGTTGATGTTAGAAGGACTTATTGCAGTGATCATTCTTGCGCTGACTGCGTTCGGTCTCGATTACGCCATCGGACGCAGCAAAAAGACAAAAGGATAGCCGCCCCGGCCAACGAACCTTGGGTAGCTAATCTTTTAAAATGATACTTATTGAACACAGTTCACCGCAGAGGACGTCAACGGCTTAACTGCTCTGTAATAACGTCTATCATCCCTTCAAACTGGCTCTGGTCATATGCATTATCAAAATAGCCGGGCTCATTTTCTGAAACGACACCGGGGTATCTGTTCCCTGATACCGCCGTCTTTCCCTCGTCTTTAATATCTTCTTGTTTTATCTCGTTTTTGTAGTTATCTGCGGCTTTATTTACATCATATAGTTCATATCCGCCGTTTATTTCCTGTATATTATCGCCTGCATCGGGCATGTCCGGCGTTTCTTTTATGATCTCCTCAGTTGCAGGCTCTTCATTATCTTTCTTATTACAGCCGGTAGCATCCATAAAGACAAATGTCATACAAGATGTAATGTATATGGCTTTTTTTATCTTAAATAAATATGAATGTTTCATTGCACATCAGTTCCTTTCCAATAGCGTACAAGTGTTGTGTTTTCTGATATATTATCTGCGAATACAAATTCGACCTTAGCCGTGTTATCGTTTAATATATCTTTTATTCCAAAAAGTCTGCCATATTGCCTTGCTTCTTCATCCGTTCCGTCAAAACGGTAGATATTGACCGTAATATCGCCTGCCAGTACAGGATTAAATTCAGGCTTAAATGACTCCGCGTCTGCTCGGAAAAGTATTTCTGCCTCAACAGAGTGAGCTACGACAAAATCAGAATACTCTTCCAGATACTCCGCCCTTGGAGCTTCCCTGCCGTCAAATGTCAGATACAGACCATCTTCCATGACATTATTAAGCTGATCATCCCACCCGGATGCATCCTGTGATATTTTTTTGTATCCTGCTGCCATAAGTGACAGGAATTTCTGGGCAGCCCTTTCATATGGCACATAAGTTTTTATATTGCTATTCTGGGAGTTATCTGTTTCTTTGTGTTCGCTATCGGAAAAATCCATGGAATCCACAGCCATAGTATCGGGTCCTGTCCTGTTTTTGCCATCCTGGGTGAAACTGCCTGCGATAAGCGAAGTTATTATAAACAGTATCCCTGTCATTATGGATGCTGCACCAAGTACATATTTTAATATATCCGGCATATTTGTACCTCTTTACCATACTTTTTGCTTTTAACCATATATAGATAATATGTCTGAAATCGATATATGCGTACTTATCCATGACATAGCCTGATATCGTCATCGTGATTATTCCATATTATATATGGATTCTTATATGATGAATATGAAAGAAAATAAAGGAAGGAGAATATATAATGAGAATATCGGAAGTGATAGACTATGGAGAACCTGCTGATGTCTGTGATGCCCTCGGCATTGAGATGCGTAAAAGCGGTAGCCATATATTTATAAGATGCCCCTCTCATATGCGTATACTCGGCAAGGAAGATAAAAAGCCTACCAACTGCATTCTCACACGGAAAGGCTATAAATGCTATGCCTGCGGCGCATCCGGTGACTGGCTAAGGATGAGCGCTGATTTTTTGGAGATGCCTTATGAGACCTGGCATGATAAATATAATGTGGCTATAGCCGTAGCAAAAAAAGCATATCCTGAGCTTATACCCAAGCTTACAAGCCGTAATGACGGTGACAAGGCAGACTTTTTCCTTACCCATAAAGAGCTGTCATTGATAGGGCTTGCTCCGGAAAAGAAAAGTGATCCCATCAAAGAGGCATTCCGGTATGATGGCGTCGATCCTGAAATACGCCGGAAATATTCAGACACCAACAAGATATCCCTGACAGAATTCATTGAAGATGATCCGGAACATAATTTTATCATGATAATTCCGAGGATATATATCCGCAAGAAGCAGGCAGAGGATGTCCTTTCAATGGATAAGGAAGAACTCAAGGAGCGGTTCCCCTATAGATGGAGCGAACTGATCCTTCGGGCATCGGATATGATAGAGACAATGGATGCCATGATAGCTAAGATCAAGGTTTATCTTAAAACGAAAGGCCTTGACTACGATAAAGTGGCAAGAGAATGCCTTGAATTCAACAAGGAGCTTACCGGGCAGGACATACCATTCCCTCCCGATGAAGGAAACACAGAAAAACAGGCGGTTTAAACCGCCTGTTTTTTTGCTTGCTCTCAAACTGATAGAAGATTCCTATTTTTGAGGAGAGGCCACCATCATCTCATCGCTACCGTCGTCATTTAAAAGGAAATCGGTTGAAGACTCCATTTCCTGCTCGTTCAGCCTTGCTACAGACCCAGCAGAAATATCATCCTTTTCGGGATTATATGCCGGGGTGGTCTCACGGTACATCTGGCGCATTTTTTTAAGCGCCGAGGTGTGAAGCTTTTTAACTCTGGACTCTTTGATGCCGAGCTTTTTCGCTGTGTCAACGAGAGTGTGGTCCTGTCCATCCATGAACGAATATACGCAATGGATTATATCCCTCTCTTCGTCTGTCAGCCTGTTATTGCTCCTGCCGCCGTTCTCGATGAGCTGGTGAAGCTTTTCATCACGCTCCTTGATAAGATAAGCCTCCTCGGGGAGGATCTGCTTATCATGGATCTGATTTGCGAGAACAGGGTTAGCCTGCAACGAAACCGAATTGTTAGCTTTATCTGTCAGATTGATCTTCTTAATTGTCTTCTCTGACACCCTGGTCATGATGACTAAGTCAGCGTTGTCAGGCTCTTTCCCGCTGGCCCTGAAGATGGCTGTCGCTTTTGCTAACTTCTTCCGGGACATTTCGAAGTGGGAAGTGCTTCCCCTTAATCCATTAATATAAAGCTGGATTTCATGCTTCATAAACCTTGAAAACCAGGTAGTCGGCGCGCCCTTTGTGGGATCAAAACCTTCCATGCCTTCCATAATACCGAGAAAGCACAGCTGCCTCATATCCTCTTCATGCTTGATAAAATATGTGGGATAAAAATTATGCAGAATATGAGTTGTGTAGGGCGACAATACCTGGCACATGATCTCATAGCATTCTGTTTTCTTTGTCCGGTCGCCGGTGTGAAAATCCTGCATGAGAGCTATCAGCTCAGGCTTGGTCATTACGCGTCTGGGTAAGAGCAGCCTATTGGAGCCGACATATTCACCGTTCTCATCTGCGGTGATATTTGATACTCCTTCGAGATCGTCGGTGATAGGGTTTCCGTTTTCGTCGTAGAACACTTCATCTTCGTCGAAGCTGTTCGGCTCATCGTCCAAAAGATCAAGGGATCTGTTATACTCTTCGCCATATCCTTCATACTCATCGCTAAAGGAAGGGTCGTCGTCATATTCGTCTCTATATTCGTCTATCTTCATTTTATACTCTCCTTCTGATCTCGTTTATGTAAGATTGAGCTTCGTGACCAATCCTGCGTCTAAACGATGCGTGTGTTGTGATGTTTTCATTTGTGATGCTGCGAGATTTCATTTCCGTCAGAATAGCGTTGTAACACCGATGTTTTAATTCTGTTTTGTGCTTTGAATCCGAGTAATAACTTGGATATATTCGCTGCAGCGAGTAATCGATGTAACTCGAAAAATAATCACACATAAGTTTGATGCATTCTTTTTTGGTACTTTCGTCGCCATTTTCATACGATTTTAAAATCGCATTAAATTTATCTGTGCTCATGAGTGACGGCGTGGATGGTGACTTGTTACGGTCATTTGTACTGCCCGTTCCCAGGCAGGTATTGTTGTTATTGGGATTCATCTTTTCTTTTCCTCCTTATCTTTTTCGAAATACAATTGGTTTATAGTAGCGATGGCGTTTTTTGCGATGCCTGGCATCTCTTTTGAGATGTCGCCTGATAAGGAGGCCTTGTCTAATAAGATGTGAACAAAATTATGTAAACTATTCATATTTTGTTTACAGTTTTTTCACAATTAAAATGCCATTTGTTAAAATGTAGCATACTTTTAGTCGAATATCAATGCTATTTTATACTTTTGGTATATTTAATCAAATTTTAATAACTTTTTATGTATATTTGCTATACAACCTGTTTTCAAATCCTAAAATTTTGTGATATCATTTACCTTTAGTAGTAAAAGCACTAAGAGGAATTTTGTTTATGAAAACCAATCATATAAGAAATGTTAATATAGGCGAAACATTACGGGCATTAAGACTTAATGCCGGAATGAATATCGAAGATGTCCTTTACTATATGAAAGAATGCGGTATCAAATTATCAAAATCCTCATTATATGCTTATGAAAACAACCATAAGCTGCCCAGTATCGAAGTATTCTTTGCATTTTGTAAAATTTATAATATCGAAAACGTATTAACTACGTTTAATCTTAAATATGGGGAAAATCAATCTGGCGTAATGAAAGCTTCAGACAAAGAAGCTGATCTTATTCGCGCGTATAGGAAAATGGATGATAAGACACGCCAAATTATTTCGTTTATCGTCTCACAGTATACCTGAACATTTGTTCTAAGTCAAGCGATATTTATTATTTTTTTATATTTTGCAAATGTGTGAATTAGTTAGGAAATTATGGGGAAAAGTTAGGAAATCCAATCCGTCCGGATCCATTTTCTGGAGAAAAAAATCCCACGGCAAAAGCCGTGGGAATGTAAGCTGATACTATCTGTTCCGGTTCTGTCTGCCGCCGTGTTCCTGTCCCCTGTCCTGCCTGCGGCTGCTCTCCCTGTTCTTTTCGTCATTGATGGCTATGTCTGCACGCAGCTGCATGAGATCCTTCTGGGTCCTTGTGTTATGCAGCATATAAACAGCTACGTCCTGATAATCTATGGGGCTTACCGACATATTCTTCTGCTCACCGTCAAGGTAGTTTTCTTCCACCTCGTTGTTAAGTACAGTAAATCCCGGTATTGTTTCTTTTGCCGGATCCAGAACGTTTATTGCTATCTGCTTTGCGACATCTATATCATATGCTTTCTCATTCACAAGATATTCTGCAAACATAGATGCTGCCTTTTTAGGACTATCTATGATCTCCCCGTATGCGGTCGTCAGTGCTTTTGTCCCTTTATATGCCGCTCCTGCTGACTGGGTTATTACGTAATCCGTAAAGGTTTCGATAAGTGAGGCTTTGCTTATTCCTTCGCGTGCTTCTTCGGGCGTAGCCAATATATCTGCAGGCGTGCCATCAGGAGTGACCAGGGACAAAGGGGTGTCTCCTTCTTTGACTGGGATGGCTGACAGGTTAAGCCCATACGAGCCGATTTCCCTGCGAAGCATCGAGACTGCATCATAGTCTGTATCATATATGCTTACATCCCAGCCGTCGCTGTCTATGGTCATCCCTACTCTTTTTTCAAACTTAACGGATGCAGCAGCTACAAAGCTCTGGTTTTCTTCTGTTCCGGGTACATATTTAGTAAATCCGGTCTTATCTGTCACGATATATTCTTTTACCTTCCCGGATGAGGGGTCGATATTTGCGATCATCATGCCGCCGGGCTCTGCTTCACCGCTTGTCCTCCTTAATGGTTCAAACACGGCCTCATTTATACTGTTAAGCGATGCTGCGTGCCTGCCTATGGCAAGCCCCAGGGACGGGTCCTTACGTGATGATGCAGTAAGGATAGCGGCCTTAAGGATAGATGCGTTGCATTTTGCCCTTTCCTTTCCTGTCATTGATACATCTATGATATGTTTCCCATACTCTTCGTCATAATCTTCTATATATGGATGCATGCCATAGGACGATGATTGCAAGCAGAATGCGGCAAAAGCCTCATCCTTCATGCGGAACCTGCTGTATTCTCCTTTATCGCTTCCGTTTATCAAAGAGTCGGCTACGCAGCCCACATTGAATGCTGCCCTGCTTTCGGGGCTTTTATATATATTGCACTCCCTGACAGCTTTTGCGGCAAGCAGGCCTATGTTCTTTTCCTCAATGGACGGAGCCAGTACAAGCATCCTGTTGCTTCCTTTTATAGGGATGCCTATATATTTGGTTCCTTTCTCATCGAGGGATTCCTTCATCTTCTGGTAGACTGAATGCTCCATGACAGCGCATACATATCCGCCTTCATCCATCGTGCCAAGCAGATTCGAAAGGACTTCGTTTTTATATTTGTTGACAGACTCAAGGCACAGCCTTTTTATCTCATCTGAAAGATCGCTCTGCTTTATGGTATTGCCAAGGGCGTCGATCCCGTCTTCGCTCCATGCATTGCCTGTCTTTTCCCTTGCGCTGTTATGCTCTACAGGGGATTTCTGCAGCACTATCGCATGGTAACGGTCAAGTTCGGCCTTGAGCTTAAGGCACTTTTCATCACCATATGCCACGCAGATATTTGATAGGTCGCGCAGCAGGTTTGCTACACTGTCCCTGTTTTTATCTACATACACCTTGGCAAGTGTCATCTGCTCGCTGATGGTCATTTTTTTTACCATTTCTTTTTGTTTTGCCGCATATGAGTTATACAGTTTTTTGGTTTCTTTGGCCAGCCGGCTTTTATCAATGTCTCCGTACCGGTCACGTACCTTATCCTCGATGATCTTTTTCTGGGCTTGAGTGAATTCCTTGTCTTTAAGTTGTACCGTCTTGATCACTTCTACGCAGGCCCTTATCATATTCAGATAGCCGTAATCCTTGGTATTCTTTCTTACTCTCTCACCGCTGTCCTGCCTGCCTGTTGTTTTTTGTCCTGCCATATGGCACCTCCTGTTTTATATTTTTATAATTTTTTAATGAACGCCCATATCCGCGGGCACTTTTTATTTTTTTACCTGTTTATAATATGTATTATTTTTCCCGCGCTTTCACGGCAGCTTTTCTGACATTATATAAGTACAGGAATATAAACTGAAAATCTGAAAAACCATGCATGGAATGAATATAAAGAAAGGAGAAGATATCATGAAAAATGCGGTAACAGGCCTTAAAACCGTAAAGAAGATATCAACACAGGAAGAAGGCAAATATTATGTAGTGCTTGAGGGTGCTACAGAAGAAGAAATGGCGAAGATCATGAAAGCAGTAAGCATGATCATGCTCTGCGGACAGGAAGACATCGCATTTGAAGATCTTGTGCCTCAGAAGACAGCTACAGACATAGCGTCAGAAGAAGTGGTGCAGGCGGATGAAATAGCCACAGAACAGGCTGAACAGGTTGAGCAGATAACTGAACAGACAGCCGAGCCAAACAGCTATAATGATGAAACCGTAAATGCTTCGGATAAGGCAAATACAGCCGATACAGCAGATCCGGCAGTTTCGGCAGATACGTCAAGCAACCAGGATCCTCAGAATGCGCCGCTTTCCTTGAAGCTCTGGTTTCAGGATGCCCAAAGTCCCCGGAATGACTATGCTGCCGAAGTAAAAAATCTCTATTTCAAGCTTATGAGCAAGGAAAAGAGCGTTGACATACTGAAATCGCTTGAAGAAACTATAATCAATAACGATTCCAGGATAGTCAGGACAGCAGGTGCTATTGCTTTATGCGACATCCTCTTAAGGGAAAAGAACATGGAATATAGCAGCCAGATCTTTTCGATATGCCCGCAGTTTGCATGGCGAGTGGTCTTTAACATGAAAGACGAGGCTCCGGATTCATTGGCAATATGCCAGAGCTTCAAGGCAAACCCCGAAAAGTGCATGAACTATGCAAAGAGGCTCTGTGAAAAGGTTGAAGCATCCTGCAGGAAATATGTATCATGATCTTATCGGTCTTTGCATGTCAGAAAAACAAGAAAACCGCCCCGGTAATCGGGGCGGTTCTTTTTCTATAATTTTCCTCTTTATGCGGCCGGGCCGGCTTAATCCTCGTTTGAAAGGGTTTCCATGAGGGCTACGATAGCCTTGATGTCAGCATACAGTACTACATTGTCGCCGGTCTTCGCTGCCATTGAAGGAGCCTTTCTGAGGCCGAACTTCTGGATGAGCTTGAGGGTGTCGCCATCTTCGACGTAATGGATCTCAGGAGTGATCCCGACATTATTGAGTCTTTCCATAAGGCTCTTGAAGTTCTTATAGTCCTTGCGCAGGAAGAGATGATATACAGTAGGCTCGGGTGCGTCGTCATCATCGTCGCCGAAATCGAAATCGATATCATCAAAGCTTGCGAAGTCTTCATCCTCTTCTGCGTCTGAGGGAGCGTCTGCTTCTTCCTTATCCGTATCTTCTTCATCTCCGAACGTATCGGCGCCAAAGTCGATATCCGGGAAGCTATCAGTATCTTCATCCTCTTCAGGAACCTCAGGTTCCGGTGCGGGCTCCGGAGCTTTCTTCTCCTTGCGCTTTGCGGGCTTTGGCTGCTTTGCAGGCTTTTCTTCCTTTGCTTCTTTTGGTTCATCTGCTTCCTTTACGGAGCTTGCCGGTGCTGCTGCACTGCCCAGATATGCTGCTTCAAAGCCTTCCTTAATCAGGACTACGTCACTTGCCTTGCCGGCAGATGCTCCTGACAATGCCATCAAAGCTGCTGTCTTAGCCATGAGGCTGGGCAGGGATTCCTCAAAGATATCCGTATCTTCACTGATGTTCCTTAATCTGTCGATCAGATGTCTGCGTATCTCGCTTTTGTTAGCTATCATCTTTTTTAACCTCCATATCTATTACGTGAATATTACCATTTATTACAGAGCATCATGGGATGCACCGTTTTTTCTATTCATAATCGCCGTCATCATCACCATCCATGACTATATCTGACAAATCGAAGTCATTCCCATGCTCTTTATAGATAGTATCGAATCCGTTGACCACATTTATAAACCTTGCAAAACGTTTATCAAAATGTCCTGCTTCAACTACCTGAGGAAGAAGACCATCAGCCATCAGAACCTCGCCTCTGGCCATTTTACTTATCCTGTCGAGGGGCAGGTCAAGAATATTTGATTCTATCGCCATGCCGCTTTCGCTTTCGCTTCCATCATCGGTTAGATCGAAATCATCCTCATCATCCTGCATGTCTGCCATGCCTATTTTTGCGTCCCTGTCCCACTCATCGAAACCGAATGCTGCAAAAAACGGGATTCCATATGTATTGCAGTACGAGTATATTCTGTATATAAGGGGCTTGATCTTTCCCATGTAGATGATCTGCTGCTCGCTTAAGCCAGCGTTCTTCTTATCGCTACTTGCAGACTTTGCTGCTTTTCCCCGTCTTGACCCTTTGGGCTGATTCTTTTTGTCCTTTTCATCCTGGGCACTTATCTCCTCGCTCTGGGGGATATCTGTATTTTTATCATTTTCCGGACTTTTTTTTGATCTTTTCCCCCGGGGCTTTGCTGCAGATTTACTTTCTAACTGTTCTGCCTTGGATGTATCTTCCTGTGTTACTGTTTTTGTACTCTTTCTTGCCATTTTGATTCCCCCTTAACCGGTTACCGGCCCATCTGGCTGTCAATGAGCCCGAACAGATCGAACTCTTCTTCGCCTCCGCCGATACCCTCTATGTCTGTAGATTCTTCATATTCAAAGGATATCTTTTCTTTTTCCGGCTCTGGAGCAGGATAGCTTTTACGCTCCGGATCTTCTTTCATCCGATTTTCTTGTTCCCTTTGCCTGCCCTGACCTTCCTGCCTGTCATATGATGCAGACGGTTTTTGTTTGGCAGGTACCCTATCTTTAATATGTAAGTTTTCTTTTATCTCGTCACTTATCAAGGCTTTGGGGGTATTTGGGGTGTCTTCTGTTACGGTATTTGCAGCTGCAGCTGTGTTTTGATCATCCCATTTAGGAGCACGCTTGCCTTCTTTATACCTGCCGTAAAAATCATGCCTTGGCATCGCATCCGCCCC
>JAEEGL014948710.1_pt1 | contig 12976 bp, 15 predicted proteins | sample 9134231 | NCBI WGS metagenome assembly JAEEGL01 (sample SAMN16246548, study PRJNA631951) | gut metagenome | biome: gut microbiome; feature: rumen; material: fiber-attached | host: Bos | place: Iran: Karaj | collected 2018-10 | reverse complement strand
CCGCTGCGTCCCGACCACGGCATCACGTCATGCCCGCGATAAATCAGGCCCTTCTCATAACATTTCTTCAAAAATGCCCAAATTGTATAATTGTTCTCCTCGGACATCGTGAAATAGGAATTGTCCCAATCCATCCAGTAGCCGAGCCGAATCGACTGGTCGGTGATGCGCTTGGCGCATTTATTCACGCGGTCTTTGCAATCCTGCACGAACTTATCGATGCCATACTCGCGCACCTGCTGCTTCGACGTAAAGCCGTGCTCCTTCTCGACCTCGACCTCGACCCACAGGCCCTGGCAGTCAAAGCCGTTCTGGTAACGCAGCTCGCAGCCGTTCATCGCATGATACCGCTGGAACGCGTCCTTGAGCGACCGCCCCCATGCATGGTGCACACCCATCGGGTTGTTCGCCGTCATCGGCCCGTCCAAAAACGACCATTTTTTGCCGCCCTTGTTCTGCGCGCGCAGCTTGTTAAAAATGTCCGCATTCTTCCAGAAATCAAGCACCTCGTGCTCGTTCTTCACGATATCAATCCACGTATCGACTTTTTTAAAATTCGACTGTTTTTTTGCCATAAATATCCTCAATGGGCTAAATTTTACCCAGTGTTTGTGCGAATTTCCGCACATTTCAAGAATTCGCCCCTTATGGGGGCACACAAAACCGTCGCTGCTTATACGCCATTTTTCTTTATTTTAAAAGGGGTTCGCGGGCTTGTTCGGGCGACCACATTGGGTCGCCCATACTGCGCCCGCGTTTCGGGCTATGCGCCTGCGGCGCATACGCCCTTTTGGCCGCCCGCTATGCAGAGACGCGCGGACCGTGCGTCTCTGGATACGCGGGCGGCGTCGGAATAATTTTCTCGCCATCACCACATTCGATCGCTATACTGCAAATGGTATCTGCGTCCGGCTTTGGACAAAATGCCACCCGATATGCCTAAACGTGACAGGAGATATCGTTATGACAAGAGAAGCAATATTACAAGAAATACACACATTGCCAGATAATGTGCTAGAAGCGCTGTGGAGAATGATTATTCTTTCACAAAAAGACGCAGACGTGATAAACCAAATGACGAATTCTTTTGGTTCAGATATGGAAGTTGATGATTTTTGGGAAGAAGCAAAATCATATACATCAAAAGATCATCCTGAACTTAACAATTTGGCTGTATTACCGAATCCCCAACCAGGCATTGCAAAAGGCGAATTTTGGATGGCCGATGATTTTGATGAACCCATACATTATTTAAGAGGATAGGGATTAAGCAATGTATAACAAAATCAAACAGGACATTTCAGAACCGTACTACTTGGATAATTATTCCAATGACGGACAAAGGTTTATTGCATGGTATCTACGAAACATACATAACTTAGACCAGGATGAAGCGCTAGAGTGCATTACCGATGGAGCAAAAGACAAACAAATTGATGCAATTTATATAGATAATGACAATCAGACTGTTTATGTTATTCAAGGGAAATTTAAGCAAGAATGCATCGACACGATCACATTGAATGAGTGTACTGCTATTTTAGATCATATTAAAAACTTAGAAACGCTTCAATACTGCGCCAACGATAAGCTGAAGAGAAAAGTTAAAGAAATGGCAGATGCGAAAAATGCCGACTATGACTTTGTCTTCGAATTTGTTACAACCGCAAAATTATCTGATGATGCCTATACTTCTAGTCTGATGTATCAAAATAAATTCAGAGAAGAAGACAGATTGAATGCGACTCTGGATGTCGTCGACACTAATTCATTGATAATTAGATATGAGCAGGCCATAAATAAGCCAAGGCCATTTGTTAATTGTGATTTAAAATTAATTCCTGGAAAGTACATGGTACTGGATATTGCAGAAACAAAAGCAATTATTGCAACGGTTCCATTGAGTGCGTGTCTGAATATTGATGGAATTAAAGACGGCCGCTTGTTCAGAAAAAACGTCAGGCACTCTTTAGGAAACAACAAAGTAAATAAAGAAATTGCCAGCACGATCAAAAAAGCACCTGATCATTTTTATTTTTTACACAATGGAATTACAGCGCTATGTTCTAAAATGGAGATAGACAATGATGTATTACACCTAACAGATTTTAATGTGATTAATGGATGCCAGTCATTAAGCACTATATATTCCTGCAGTGAAACTGTAAGAAAGGCTAGCAATGCTTATATTATGTTTAAAATATATGCAATATCCAACACAGAGCTTTCGGATGAAATTAGTAGGTCAACAAATACTCAGTCCACAGTTAAAACCAGAGATTTGAGGAGTAATGAAAAATGCATCCTAAAACTTAAAAAGTCTTTTGAGCAGTATTTCCCAGACGGATATATGATAACAAAGCGCGGTGAAAAGGCCCCACAAAACAAGAATCGCGATCTTGTTGTAGACATTGAAGAATTAGGCAGCTTTATTGCAAGCTGGTATGTACAGCGCCCCACGAAGTCATATAGCTCTGCTATAGTTTTTAAAGATTATTTCGATGTTATGTTTAGAGATAGAGATTATTCACCTAAACAAATAATTGCATTAACACAGATATTCCGCTCAATAGATGATTACTGGAATAATAAAGATGAAGTCAAAACAGACAAGGACTTAAGTCGTGGAAAATCCGTTTTGCGATATCATCATCTATACGCATTATCAATTGTAATGTGCTGCTTTAATAACGTAGCCTTTTCTATGGTTCCAAATCCAGACATAGTCTATACATTGTTATCTAACAACAATTTGCTAGATGAAATTATCGATCTATCCTACGAAATTTTAACCAGCGCATTAAAAACAGCAAGAGACGAATCAGTTGATGCATTAAAAGACGACGCAAATAGTAATCTCATGAACTTTTTTGTTATGAATTGGTTAAAAAACCTTGACTCAATCCGAGCAATCAACAAATCAGCCCGTGCTGTGATAGCAGCTGGAAAAATGTTTAAGAAAGACTTTTTCGATGTTTGCTACAGAGTACTATACATGCCAAATATGTTTATAAATCGGTTGCCAGTCGGGGGTGAATTGAAAGACTCTTAATATCAAAACACACCTTAACACTTTCCCAACCTTCTTCCCCTCCCTCGCAGTCATCCGAATACCCAAATTCGCCATAATCCAGCTTCAAATACTCAGGGAGGGACAGCCGAACAACGGACATCGTCTACACGGCCTTGCTTAAAGGGATTAGCACTAAACATCCCCATCAGCTCCAGAAAGTGATCAGCTTGCCCCTTCATTTGTGGGGCAAGCCCCTTCAAAAGAGCTTACCATAAATGCGCATCTAATTAAAGAACTTCGCGACATATCGAAATCTCCTTGGAACTTGCCAACGGCTCATCTTCACTCAAAATATCCTCTCTCCTCAATTCTGCGTCGTTCCTGTTCGATATGATGTTTCAATTCCTCTTCGGTTGGCAGCGTTAATTGATACTTGGAGGCAAATAACTGCTTGCTGTCATTCAATATTGAATACTTAACAATCGTCTCATTTTTCTCTGCACACAGTATCAGTCCAATCGTCGGATTATCCCCGTCTACACGCTGTAAATCATCATAAATCCGTACATAAGTATCCATCTGCCCAATATCCTGATGCGTAAGTTTGTCGGTTTTGATATCGATAAGAACAAAGCATTTGAGCAGAAAGTTATAAAACACCAAATCGATATAAAAATGTTCACCCTCCAAATCGAGATGCTTTTGCCTCGCTACAAAGGCAAATCCTCGCCCGAGTTCGAGCATGAATCGCTCCATTTCGTTAATCAATGCCGATTCGAGGTCTTTCTCATAGACATTGGGATTCTGCTTAATTCCCACAAATTCCACCAGCACATATGGGTCTTTGATAAAGTCTTCGGGCGTGCTGGACGGCTCTTTTCTTAGAACTTCGCTAACAACCGCATCTTTGTCCCGGCTCGATAAAACGCGCTCGTAGCAAAAGCTGTTGATCTGCCGTTCGAGCTGGCGAGTACTCCAATTCCCTTTGGCACATTCCTCCATGTAATAAGCGCGAGCATCTGGGTTTTCGACCTTAATCAACATTCGGTAATGCGTCCAACTCAATTCGGAACGCACTGCGTTCCAAATTGGAAATGCCTGATAAAAGGCACGCATATAGCGTAAGTTCCTGTCATCAAACCCTTTTCCGAACTCTGCAGTCAGCCTTTTAGACAGGTTTTGCATCACAGCCTTGCCATACTCGGCACGCACATTGCCAGCCTGCTCATACTCGACGATGCACCGGCCGATATTCCAGTAAGCTTGCACCATTTCGGCATTCGCCGCAGAATAGACTCTATGACGAGCGGACAGAAGAATCTCTCGAATGCTGTCGTATAAGGCGTTGTCTTTAGTGGTGATTTCGTTCATGGCTATACTCCTTCAATGTATTTACACAGACGCACCATCGCGTCATCCGCACCATCACTCGCTTAAAAAAGCGAGTCAAGCGTTTTGTGAAAATATTTTCAGTAAACATAATTTAAGTGAACACAAATAAACAATCGTCAATAATAACAATCATTAGGGATGTTTTTAGTGGTGGGCGTGGGTGTTTCGAGCTATCTCAAAATGAACGCCCATACGCTCGCAATACCCTCTTTCCGACCGTTATATGCACTTACCGGTTGCGACGTCGGAATGATGCAGATTCCAGAAAGCCAGGCGGTGCCGCAGAGAGCGAATTATAGTACATGACCGACGGCGACAACACAGCTGACGAAGAAGATGCACATTCCAACGAGCGCTAAAACGTGGGCTGCGCTTGAATTATTTTCTCGCCATCACCGTATTCAAGCGCTATACTGCAATTGGCATTTGCGTCCGGCTTTGGACAAAATGCCACCCGATATGCCCATATGTGACAAGAGATATCGTTATGACAAGAGAAGCTCTAATTCAGGAAATCAAAGAATTACCAGACAGTTCCATCATCTTACTTGAGAATATTTTTAAAGTCGCAAACAGGTACAACCGTTTCTAACGAAACTCTCACTACATCTTCAAAGAAATATCGTACAACCGGTGGATTTGAAGGATGTATTCACATCGCCGAAGATTTCGATGCACCAAATGATCTTGTGATTAAACCAGTCAGCATTTAGACAACTTTTGGAGGACTTATATGAAAAAAATCATCGTAATGGCATTGATGATTTGTGTGTTTTGCTGTTGTCACAAAAATAAAAATTCTGATGTGGCTCCCACAGACAATAAAGTTATCATAGATGATGTAGCTCCCACAGACAATAAAGTTATCATAGATGATGTGGCTCCCACAGACAATAAAGTTATCATAGATGGCGTAAATAAGTGTCTTTTTGAGAGTCATGTACACCTGAACTTCGACAGTCCGTCTATAAACATTATCGTTCATCCGAATGATAATATAAGTTTTGAAGATAGCTTGTTGATAAGCAAACATAACAATGCATCAAATGTGATCGCATTTAAAAGATGTATTAAGCAAAAGATTAGCAAATGGCATTTACCAGGAATTAATAAGCCACAAGACAGAAGCATAGAGTTCGAGCTTCCAATAAATGACGCTCCAAAGACAGATGCTTTAGAACAGGAATCCTTATTGTCATTATTGTCGGAGGACCAAAAAGCGGATTTATTTTTAAAAATACGCCCATGTTACCAGAAATGCATGAATACAGATGACTTTATGGACTCTTGTCACGAAGACTTACAATTTAAAATAGCACTAAATAATAGCGTTCGTCCAAAGTCTGTTGAGATTGACGAAGAACTGTCAATTTATGAAGAAAAGAATGAAGACCTGTACGAAACATCTCAAGGGTACAGAGATGACTACGATTCATACCAAAGCATAAAAACGTGTGCAACAAATGCACTTGAACAGTTTAAGTATCCAAATAATATAACGGGCGTTTACGATTTTTCAGTTTCAAACCCCTCTTTGATTTCATTTGGAGAAGAAGAACCGGCTTTACATTCAAAAGTTCAGAATTGCTATGAGAATAATCTCGATGAAATATCACTCGATAATAACATAAAACTTGGCTGGACTATTGATGAAATTGGGAAAGCCCACAATTTTATTCCACAAGCTGAGAAAAGGTATGATAAAGTTGTTGAATGTATAGTCAGTGAACTAAGTATATATCAATTTTCAAAGCTATCATTTAATACGCAAAGATCATTTGAAATCGGCTATGACATGTATGGTTTTAAAGGTGAATTTCAACCAGCCATCAATGCGTGTTTTGAGTCAGATAAAAACAATTCAGATAAAAAACTAAAATTAAAGTGGACAATAGACAGAGACGGCGCCGTCTCCGTCATTAAAGTAATTGAATCAACGACAAATGATCAAATTGATAGCTGCGTAAAAGATGTTATTAAAAAAATAGTTTTTGTAGACCCATTTAGCGGTCATAATGTAACTTTTTCTTCTACATTTCATCTTGATTATCACGATTATCTCTACTATTGACATCAGTCCCCTCACCGTTATCCGAATCCCCGCGTTCAGCCATAATCTGCTTCAAATACTGGGGGGGGGCAGCCGAACAACGGACATCGTCGACACGGTCTTGCTTAAAGAGATTGGCACTAAACATCCCCATCAGTTCCAGAAAGTGATCGGCTTGCCCCATCGTTTGTGGGGTAAACCTCTCCAAATAGAGCTTACCATAAATGCGCAGCTGATTAATGAACCTCGCAATATATCGAAAATCTACCTAGTGTTTGCCAATTTCCTCATCGTCAATCCAAGCGAACTAGATGATGATGAGTGATGAATCTGCTTAAGTCTGACAAGGGAGTAGTCGGCGACGATGCAGGTGACGAAGAAGATGCACATTCCGGCGAGCGCAAATACGCAGTCAGCGTCTGTTTTTGCACAATGAGACGGTTGCAACGAGGAACACGAGATGGTACAATGACAATCTGTTGGATGTGGTAATTGTCACAACAACACTCAGCATGAACTGGAGGCTTTAAATAAATATGTTCTTCAAACACATCATTAATCACAATCTTCTAATCATTGCAGGTTCATTGATTTCACTGATGGTATCCGGATGTGATAAATCCGAATCAACACCAGTTAATCCAAGTACAGCACAACAGATTCAGAACATACAGGAGAACACATCTGCCGAGGATAATGCACAATCCCAACCAATTCAGGAAAAAGCAAATCCAAAAGACGAACAAACTACAGATTCTACGGACAACAATATGCCAGCAGCTCCTGTCCCTGATGAAACACCTGAAGATCAGCAAGGCGATCCGCAAAACAAAGAACTCGGTCGAGACAATCCCGAACACGTCAATACCATAGCCACTGAAACGCAAAAAGCATATGACAAGCTGAAGTCACTTTCATCTGCGTTTGCCTCGTGTCATCGCAACGCACAAAGTGAATGTAATAACAAAGGACAGCGTCCATACCGTCAAACAGAATTATCCTATAGCTTAGAATATGATGAGTATGGTTATATTTATTACATAGAAGATACTTTTTCAAGAAACTACAAAAAATGGGACGGATGTGAATCCGTCTATGACAGTTGCTTTAGAAAAGCACTTCCCAAATCATTCAACTTTGACCTTTCGGATATCGTTAAGAATTATCCAGATAATGTTCAAAGATTTGGCCGAATCAAATTGGTATTCAATACAAATACAAATAAAGTATCTATTACCGATTATTCAAAACCAATTGGAACCGTTCTTCAAAACAATGTTGGTAATTTTGGTGAACCATATGATAAACATTACAAAAAATGGTTACAACGACGCGGGAAATAGGCTCTTTTCTTAGAACTTCGGCAACAACCGCTTCTAATTCTGGTTCGTTAAACGCGCTCATAGCTGAAGCGGTTAATCTGCCGTTCGAGCTAGCGAATACTCCAGTTCCCTTAGGCACATTCCTCCATGTAATAAGCGCGAGCATCCGGATTTTCGACCTTCATCAGCATTCGGTAATGCGTCCAGCTCAATTCGTCACGCAGTGCGTGACGAATTGGGAAAGCTTGATAAAACAAGCGCATATACTTGAGATTCGTCTCTGTGAACCCTTTTCCAAACTCTGCTGTCAGTCGTTTGGACAGATTTTGCATCACAGCTTTGCCGTACTCGGCACGCACATTGCCAGCCTGTTCGTATTCGACAATGCATCGCCCAATATTCCAGTACGCCTGCACCATTTCTGCGTTTGCTGCAGAATAGACCCTATGACGAGCGGATAGAAGAATCTCGCGAATGCTGTCGTATAATGCGTTGTCATTATTGGTGATTTCGTTCATAGCTATACTCTTTTATAGCTCTTGCAACTTTCCTCATACGCCCGTAATAATCCCCGCATCCTGATAATTCACATTGTCAACGTGATATTTGCCCTCAAACACTGCATTCAGGAAATCCATGAGGATACGTTTGTGGTTTTCCTGACCAAAAATCCTTATAAAACCGATCTTGGTGGATGGATCCATGAACACGCCCATAACTCTTCCTCCCTTTGCAACAGACGCACCATCGCGTCCACCACACCATCACTCGCCTTAAACGGCGAGTCAAGTGTTTTATGAAATAAATTCACCTATTTATCTTGTACAAATATTCACTAACCACCAATAGCCCAGAGCATTAGGGATTTTGGGGGGCCAGGCTATCGGCTTATGGCCGATATGCCTCGCGTTTCGGCCTATCGCCTGCGGCAATACGGCCTTTTGGTCGCCCGCTATGTGCTCGGTCGCAAGCGACCTGCGCGCATACGCGGGCGGCATCTGTTTTTTTTAAACCATGCCGCAGTTGCACCCCAAAACGCAAAATGGTAAAATCAATGTTGCGGGAATGTGGATATGGTCACATCTCCAAACAGATTATGCAATTTCGAGCGAGGGTTATTATGAATACAGCAATTAAACGCATATATATTGAAGTTCCAGAAGAAGATATGCCCATATTCCAGAGATTCGCAAAAGGCATGGGATGGATTATTCCAGAAAACGAACAAATTATTGCCCCAGACAGGGACCAAGTTATCGATGATTTTTTTGATAATGTACCTAAATCACCTGATATTACAGAAGAAGAAATCATGGAAGAAGTTCGAGCCGTTAGGTATGGCAAATGAAAGTCATATTTGATACGAATATTACGCTGCCAAAGTCATTTGATATTCACCTTCAGGACGTCGTGAGCAATTATCCAGATAATGTCCAAAAATTTGGCCGCTTGAGATTTTTATATAATCCAAATTCAAATAAAGTAGAGATTGTTGAAGCGTTCTCATCCCCCATCGGAACAACACATAATTTAGTGAAAGAATATAATAAACATGATGCCCCCCATAACATTAATAGTAAATCTATGAAAGATGAAGACAAATTTCGGCTCAGAAAGCTTAAACTAAATAAACACTATAGTCGATGGTTGAAACGTCGTAGCAATAATGGATCAAAGTCATAATCTTGACATCGTGTTGTACAACAATTGTAGATATAAATACTGAGAATTTGGAAATGCGCCAGTTTTCGGCTGCGCCGATATGCCCACGTGCCTACACGGACGGCATCACGATTTTGCACCATGTCTGGGTTGCAATGATGAATGCGAGATATATCAGCACAATCATGTCTCTGTCGGCTAATGTTCGGAGATTGCACTCTGCTCCGAGGAAAAATTCATTCAGGAATTGAGCAAAGAAAATATCATTATTCCAGTTTGAATCTGAAGCCGAACGCATTCAGGATATTTCCAATGCGTAAAAGTGTATCTGCTTCACCAATAGAATCTACGACACTAAATTCACCATTATTATAAAACATGTAATGATAATCATAAGATTCAGAAACATCAATATCAGTATAAGTACACGAGCCATCTTCATAGCAATTACAAGACTCACCTTTACCTTCACAATCAGAAGAATCCTCTTGAGTCTCTTCATGAGAATAATGATATTCTGAATCTACCCAACTCGTCACCAATCGATATTTATCTCCAGCAAATAACCAGGTCGTATAAGTTGAATTCTCTTCTTGAGAATTACCCCCGGAATGTTCTGTATCATGACGTTTATACCATTTTGTACGAACATATAATCCCATTGTATCCATAAAAGGCCTAGATGTGACATCGACAATCGTAAGACTGTTGACGTCATACCAACTCACACAATCATCACCAAAATCTATATCCGATTGAATTTGATATACTCTTACAATTTGTTCTTTTGGATTCTCCAGCACGAGATAGGCGCCATCAGCATAGTCATGCGTACATTCATCAGGATCTTCTTTATAATAAATCCCATTCGACACATCATGAATTTTATCAGAACAAAATATAAGTTTCACCGTTTTTTTATCACCACTGATATTGCTGCAAGCTATATTTTTTAAATTTCAAAATTCACAAGCCAATCTTTACTCGATGATTTGAACAAAGGAACCGGTAATGTTGGCTCCAGTTCTGACCATTTAGCCTGACTAAAATCACCTTTAATCACGTGCCTTTCACTGAATCCAAAGTTGTGACTAACACACTGCTCTTCATCTGCATTATTATCTGCAGAATTTTCATCAATATCTGCATTATCATGCTCAGAATAATCGCCAATATACGCTAATGAAGGCGAAAACAATGGTGATGCAAATAATACTAGAACGAATGCAATTATCATGAATACCTCACTATGTTTGAGTATCTTACTTACGTATTTATTCAAGGATCAATTTACAACTTTTCCTTATGTCATTGCTCTAAATCTCCAATGTCTCCCCCCCTCTCTCCTCTCTCTTCCCAAACTCAGCCATAATCTTCTTCAAATACTCAGGATCTTCAACAGCGCGCTGCACATCAGCAGCTCGCCCTTATCTAAATAGTTCGGCGTAGATATAGTTGAGATCTTCTCGTTCCTCTTTCCTCGCCTCAGCTTTCCCTTCTTCTCTCACGTCATCATAATATTCCTTAAGCACGGCTAACATCGTGACCTCCTTGCTATGTAAGTGGCTAATGCCATATTCTTCGTACATCGGATCACCCGTATAGGCACTAAACATCCTCATCAGTTCCAGAACATGCTCAATGCGAACCTTCTGTTTGGGATCCTGCTTTGTCATGAGCGCCTTTCCATGAATCCTGAGCTGCTGGAAAAATCGTGCAACAATCTTAAAATCACTCTTAAACTGATCAATCACTTCATCTGTGAGCCAGGCAACCTCAATGAGATTGATTGGCAAATCCGGAATTAATCGCTTAAGTCTGTCGGATATCTGAATAGCTTCATACAGCGTTTTCGCCACATTCCATCTATCCAGACCGAAATATAGCACTAAAGTCAGCACCGGGTAAAGCGGCTGTTTGTTTTTTACCTCATCCGGCGTTCCCTCTGAAGCGGATTCCTGACCATTTCCATTGTCCTTGTGATTCTCAGGAATAATCTGCGCCTTATATGACGCACCATTGTAACTGTAAAGCCGTAGCGGCATCAATGAATCGGGCGAGCTCTGTTTTTCCAGTCCAAACAGCGCAAGCCGGATATTCTGCGCCGTCCAGAATTTGGCTACATCGCGTTCCTGACCACGCAGCCCCTTATCATCCGCCAAAATATTCGACTTCGTATCGACATCCTCAAGCTCATCCTCTTTTACGACACACTCGCCATCAAATACCACACATTGATGATATCGGCAAACACATCATTGCATTCTTCAAGCCGCCGTGTTGTCTTATCCTTGCTTCCCATAAAGCCCTCCTGTGGCAAACACAGACACCTCTGCCTATGCGTGAAGTCATTACTCCAGACCACTCGGTCTGCCCATACTATGGCGAGTACTTCTATTCACTCGCCATACACCAGCGAGTAAGAAAAAAATACATATAAATCTTATTGTATGAATGGGCCGAGTTGATAAGATTGCGCGGGCTATCGGCTTATGGCCGATACGCCTCGGGTTTCGGGCTATCGCCTGCGGCGATACGCCCTTTTGGCCGCCCGCTATGTGCTCGGTCGTTAAAGAGACGTGCAGCCCGCCCGTCTCTACACGACCTGCGCACATACGCGGGCGTCAACAATTTTCTTGCTCTTAACGTATTCGAACACTATACTGCATTTTGGGGGCATTGATAATCGATATGGAGTCATTCCCTGAAAATGGACACTATTTACAGTATCTTTGGAGATCTGATGTTATGAAATTCCAAATATTGATCATTGCAGGCACTTTAATTTTACTGTTTTTTTTAGGATGTGATAAAACTGAATCCACAAAACAAATTCAGAACATACAGGAGAACACAGCTACAGACGATAGTACACAATTACAACCTATTCAGGATAATGACCCTCCAAAAGAGGAACAAACCACATCGTCTGCGGATAACAATATGCCGGCAGAGCCGGTTCTGAATGAAACATCAAAACCTCAGCAAGAAGACCAGACTGCAGATCTTTCTGATAATGTAAAGATGGTTGAATATATCGAATATACAGTAAAAGGCGTCAGGGACATTCTAAGATTTCCAGGTGCAGGTGGTCGTCATAAAAGACTACCACAGAAAATCGAATTAAAAGTAAGATGTCTGACAAATAATCCTGAGTTATGTGAATGCCTTGATGGAGCATACAAACCTGCTGAATATATCGAGGGTACAAGATATATTGTGACTTGTGATCAAACTATTAGTACGGTTTATAATATACATAAACACGGAACGATAAATAGTTTCGAAAAATTATTAAAGTATGTAAAACAATCACCTGAAAAACATCAATATGCAGTTTCTTTCCTGGATATTAATTTTGATAATAAACTTCCTGGCGACCATCGCGATGCCGTAGAAATCAGAAAACTATGTCCAGTACAAAACGGTGTCATTAGCGAAGATTGTGAATGCTTTAGTGCGAAATCCCATGACCCCGATAGTTTTCTTATAACAAGCGGTGCCTTAATAAAGTGTCCAGAGTCAACTAAGTAACAT